>Ga0194111_10003225_pt1 | contig 19524 bp, 12 predicted proteins | sample TA2KigC300mmetaG_FD_146194 | JGI IMG/M metagenome (GOLD analysis project Ga0194111, IMG submission 146194) | Freshwater microbial communities from Lake Tanganyika, Tanzania - TA2015033 Kigoma Deep Cast 300m | ecosystem: Environmental > Aquatic > Freshwater > Lake | place: Tanzania: Lake... | reverse complement strand
AGACATGGTACGTCATCCGGTTCACGCCACCGCAAAGCATCGCGTCGCCGAGTTCCTTCATCGCCCAGAAATCGGTGTCCCATTTGCCACCGCTGCGGTCGCGGTTGGTCGCGGTGAACGCTTCGGCCCCGACGACGCGTTTGCCGTACACGTGGGCCGGGCTGGCACCAAGTTTCATCCAGTACGGTCCCGGAATCCCGTCACCCATCCACGCCTCGCACATCGGGATGTCGGCGTGTCCGCCGGCCGTCACGTTGTTGAACTGGGTCATGTGATACGGCTCGCAGGTGAACTGCTTGCCGGCTTTGCGACAAAGCTCCTGCATGTGCACGAAGTAGTTCTCGTGCATCAAGCCGACGACCGTGTTGCGGAAGTCCCACAAGAACCGTTCCGACTCCCGCACACTGTTGACCACCCGTCCGCTCAACACCGGCAGGTACGTCCGCAAGTCGTAGCCTTTCTGTTTGGCAAACTCCTCCGGCAGCCGCGTGGTCCAGTTCTGCGCGCCTTTCTCGTAACTGTCAACGTGGATGTAGTGAATGAAAGGATTGAGTTCCTTGTCCGCCAACCACGGCCCCAGCGAATTCTGAAAATGCACGTCCAACGCCGCCGCGTTGAGCTTGTCGCACTCCAACCCGCCCTCGTGTGCTAGCGATCCGGTCGGCGTGTAGCCCAACCGCAAAACCGTCCAAGCCCCCGCCGGTGCCTCCCACCACAACCGACCGGCAGCGTCCATTTTGGAAGTCAGGTCAACGATCTGCTCACGGCGAATCACGCCAGCTTGAGGCGCAACCTCCCCATCCTCGCTGAATGGCGGCTTGTCCAAGCCATACATATTGAACATCGCCTTACCGGTCCAGTCGGCCAGCCGGTAACCCGAACTCAGAACCAACTCCGTGAGCCGGAACGCATCCGTCTCGCTGAACACCACCCGCCACTGCCGCGCCGCGGCCCCGTTCAACGCCAAATCCACCGGCGCCGACTGGCGTGGCGTAAAGTTGCGGACCAAACGCCACCGCCCGTTATCTTCCGACGCTTCGAGTCGGCCTTTGACGCCCTTACCGGCAAACGCAATGCGCAGCCAGTGCGGAGCAAACGGCTTGGCGTAGTTCAATTGGATGAACCGCTCGCGCCCCGCTTGCGCTGCCGGTACGTTGACCACCGGCACGGGTTTGGCCTTGGGATCGCGCCAAGGCGAGCCATCGGGAGGCGCCACGGCACGCGACAACAACGGCGTCGGATCGAAACTCGCATCGCTGGACTGAATGCTCGCGACCGGCTCGGCAACCGATTCCAACGCCGGAGTCGGAAAGGCCAGCACCGCCACGTCGCGGTAACAGCCCAACTTCGTCGGCGGCTGGGCCAACACGCCGTCGAAGACCGCGCCGCCGTGAATCGTCGTCTCGCTCCACGTGAGTTTCTGCATCGCCAGTTCGGGCGTGATCCAAGGCCCACCGCTGGAAGACCAGCCTTGCATGGAATTGTTCAAGTTGATCTCGACGCCCACGCGCCCGGCTTCGCGGATGGCGTGCCGCATCAACTCCCGCCACTCCGGGCTGAACAGCTTGACCGGCCCCTCCGGCCCGTGCCCCGCGATGTTGAAGATCATCGCGCAGCCAATGCCAGCACGTTTCATCGCTTCGAGGTCCGTCGTAAGCCCTTCGCGACTGATGTGCCCGCCCATCCAATACCAAAACGTATGCGGCTTGGCCGTCGCCGGCGGATTCACAAATTCTTTTTCCAGTTCCGCCACCGCCGCCAGCGGTGCGAGCAGCAGGGCGGCGAGAATCGTGCGGGTGGGTTTCATGGTTCTTTGGAGTTTGCCGAACGGCCTGCAGTGGCCGGCGGAGTTGGGGACGTCTTCAGCCACGCGAGGTTGAACTGGTAGTGCAGCCCGCTGGAGATCAAGTGAATCACGCCGTCGGGGGACTGGGTGGCCGCTAGGTAGCCGCGCGGCTCGGCGTACGTCGCGTCGGCGAGAAACTTGGGCGTATGACCTTGCGTTTTGTATTCGGCGCCGCGCGGCGGCGTCAGCAGTTTGCGCACAGGCCAGGTCGCGCCGTCATCAAACGAGAGCGCGGCAAACAGGCCATAACCGACAAACGTCTTCCCGCTGGCGTCGGTGAACTCCAACCCTTTCGACTTCTTCGGGTCGTAGTCGCCGGTGAACGAGACAAACAGCAACGCGCCTTCTCTCAAACGCATGAACACCAGCCGCTGGCCACCGCCAATCGGTGGCCACGGGCTGGCCGAGTACGTCCACGTCTTGCCCATGTCCGCGGAAACACTCACCGGCATCCGAGACTCGATCGTATCGCCGCGCCCGAGCGCCATCAACCGGCCATCCTTCGACTCCACCACACCGGCATGAATGCCGGCAATGGTGCCACCGGTGTTGCCGCTTTTGAACTCCGGCTTGAGAGTTCCGGCGCCAAGGTCAGTCCATGTTTGGCCGCCATCGCGGCTGACGTAAATCGCCGTGCCCCCATTACCGGAAGGATGGGCATCGCACGGCTGCATGAGAATACCGGCCTTTGTGATGGAGGTTCCGCTGATGACCTGGTTGCGCCACCGGTGTTCGTCATTGATCAAGCGCGGGGCCGACCAGGTAGCGCCGTTATCGCGGCTGGTGCGCAACACCAAGGCGAGGTCGCCCCAGCCATCCGCTACGCCGAGCCCGTTGAAATGATACAGCGTGCCTTGGCCGTCGTTGAAGAGCGCGGTGCCGGTCAGGTTGCGGTCCGGTGCGAGGAAAAAGCCCGACGCCGGCTCCCACTGCTTGCGACCCGCCCGTTTGCGGCTGGCCACCACCGACAGGCATCGCCCCGACTCGCCGCCGCTCTTCCAACTCGTCGAAAACCACGCGGCCAACAAGTCGCCGTTGTCGCACCACGTGATCGAAGGACAATGATTGTGGTCTGCGTAAACCGGCCCGTTGGATTTCGGCGGGATGATGACGAATGCTTCGGGCGCGGCGAAGAACGGCTGCGCCATATCCACCGGCGGCGTCCACGCGAACTTGACTTGCGGCACGTCGCGCGCCCACGGTTCCGGCGCGGGCGGCGGCAGCGGTTTCGTTTCCGGCAATTCCCCCATGACAACGCGGAAACCGATCAACCAATGCTTATCGTCCGGCAAAGTTCCCTGCCGGTTTGCGCTTCTCAGATAGTTGGTCCCGGTGTTGTGGCTGCCGCCGCGGGTGATTCTCATATTGCCGCTGACCCGCCCGACCGGATCGGTTTGCTCGCCCGGTTCGTAGGCTCCATGCCAGTCGAGACACCACTCCTCGACATTGCCGTGCATCTCGCGTAGTCCCCACGCATTGGGTGTCATCGTCCCGACGGTCAACTTCACCGGCCTCGGCCCGCGTGACCAGCGTTGGAACGTGCTCTTGTCAAACTGCTCCCGGCGAACCTCCTCCGGCAGCGTATCGCCACAATTGAACGCCGAGGTTGTTCCGGCGCGGCAGGCATATTCCCATTCGGCCTCGGTCGGCAGGCGATACGGTTTGCCTTCCTTCTTCGAGAGCCACTCGCAGAACTTCACGGCATCATTCCACGACACGAAGACCACCGGTTCGTCGTCAGCCTTGGAAATGCCGCGTTTGCCGCGCAACGCCCTGTGGGCCGGATCGAACTGCTCGTATTGCGCGTTGCTGACTTCGGTTGTCGCCATGAAGAACGGGCGCATGATGTTGACGCGATGTACGGGCCGCTCGTCGAACTCGCCATCTGCACTGCCCATCTCGAAGCTGCCGGGTTCGATGCGGACAAACTTCATGCCGAGCGAGTTCACGATGCTTTCGGATGCAGCGCCGGTCGCCGCGACAGCGAGCAGCAACAGCATTGCGAGATGCTTCATGACAATTTGCCTCCGCGTTCCTCGACTACGCGCCGCACAAGTTGCGGATCGAGTTTGCGCGGGTCGGTTTGTTTTTGTGTCGCCATCGCCGAGGCGATACCGGCAGCCTGACCCATCATCGCGCAACTCGTGCTGACACGGGCCGAACTCAACGCAAGTTGCTCCGCCGAGAAACAGCGCCCCGCCATCAACAGGTTGACGCCATCCTTCGCAATCAGACTCCGCAACGGAATCTGATACGGCGGCACTTTCAGTTCGCTCTTTTTGAGAATGTAGGTCCGCTTGTCGTCATCAGGTTTGTGGCCGTCGAGATAATAAACGCCCCGCGCGACACCGTCATCGAACACCCGCCCGGCGCGCAGGTCTTTCAACGTCAACACATAGTCACCCGTGATGCGCGCACCCTCGCGAATTCCGATCTGCGGCGAGCACCCGTCGTAGCGCCAACCTTTCTTCAGAACGCGTTGGTAATAGTCGAGCACCTCCAGCGTCCGACGCCGCGCGCGAATCTCAGCGGCGGTCAACGACTCCGTATCGGTGGCATCGAACATCGGTATCTTGATTTTGAGCGCGTTGCTGCCGGGACCGTTCGGCCAGATGCTTGTCATCGGCAACGCTTCCTTCGTCTTTACCGGCTCGAACCAGCCATCCGGTAGTTGCGGTTCCTGTTTCTCGACGTGACGGACAAACGACATCATGGACATCGGCAGCGAGTGTGGCTGGCCTTTCATCACCGCAAACCCGGCCATGCGCGCAACGTCCGCATCGCCGGTGCAGTCAATGAACTGTTTTGCCCGCAATGCCTCCGGTCCCGATTTACCGCAGACGATGCACTCCGTGATCCGTCCGCCAACGAGTCGGACGTCCACGAAACGAGTGTGCAACAGCAGCTTGACCTTGCGTCGCAGCAATATTTCCTGAAGCACGATGGCGAGGATGTGATGATCGAAGACGCGATGGTCAGCCTGCGGATACGGTTTGTATGGCTCAATCGTCTTGAACTTCTCCATGTCGGTGAGGATCTCGTCCAAGACCTCCCCCTGCCCCGCTGTCTCGCCACAGAACGACGCCACGCCGCCGCTGGTCAGATCACCTCCCGTGATCGCGAACCGCTCGACCAGCAACACCTTTGCACCCGACCGCGCCGCCGCGCACGCCGCCGACACGCCAGCGATGCCGCCGCCAAGCACCGCCACGTCCGCCTCGTAGCGCACTGGCACCTTGCGCGACCACGCGACTTCGCCCGGCGTCTCCGGTTCCGCGTTCACCCGTCGCCCCGCCAGCACACCGGCGACCCCGGTGGCCATTATTTTCAAAGCATCTCGTCGTTTCATGGCAAATAGGTGATGAAGTTGTAGTTGGTTTTCATGGTTTGCCTTTCACTTGACCCGGCACCTCAACGCAATCGGCTTGCGCCCAGAATTGCCTCGAACGCCGGCAATGCCGCCTTGAAAATCTCCTCGTGTCCGGCGGCGGTGGGATGCACCTTGTCCGCCTTCGCGAACGCGACCTTTCCGAGATCGATGAGATGGGCGCGCGCATCGGACGTCTGGCTCTTGTAAGCGGTAAACGCCCGGGTCACTTCCGCCCGAGCCGCGCCCGAAGGGGGAATCATGGCGATGATCGCCGTGTCCTTGCCGGCGCCGGTGGGATGCCTTCCACCTTCGGCGACTTCTTCGCCTCATAAGTGAACTTCCACTCCGTCGGCAGCGCCATCCGCACCCGCGCCGGCAACGGTTGCGGCAACGACCGCAAATATGGCGCAGCACAGTGAGACGAGCATCGAGTTCTTTCTGACTCGTCGGGGCACTGAACCGCGATTCCCCTGCACTCGCAGCCGACGCCGTCAGCAATATCGCCAAGCCGATTCGGAATAGTAGATTGTTCTTCATACGACGAAGGAGCTTAACAAACTCCGCCCGATTGTGGTAGCGTAAGGTGCGTTCCAGTTTATGCACAAATCGAAACTCAAGGTCTGGCCCTCCCGACCACACCATCTGCCGACCGGCGGCGGCGCCGTCCACCGCACCGCCACCGATTACCGAACACCATCCACACCGACATCCACCCGACACTTGGCCGGCTGGTTGCAGGGCGCGTCAGTGCAGGTCGTCAACGCCTTCCAGTGGCGATGCCAGCCGCATTGGCGCGTCCCGCTGCGCATCATCGGCGACAATATGTGGTTTTACATACGCACTGGCCATGCCCGTTGCCGGCTCGGTGAAGAATCGCGCTGGCGCCCGCTCCGCCCCGGCGATCTGTTCCTCATCCCGCAAGGCCGACCCCACGCTATCGAAGCGGACGGCAGCGTGGTTGAGTGCGACAGTCTGCACTTTTTCTTTCGCGGTCGGGGTGGTGTGGATTTGTTGCAGGTCTGGCGAGCCGGTGGAATCCACCGGGCACACTCGGCGGATTTTGCGCGGCTCAACCGGACCATCGCCGCCGAGTTCGCCGTGCGCGCCCCCGGCTGGCAGCAGGCCATGAGCGCCGCCACGTGGGAAGTGTTGCTGGATCTCGCCCGCCACCGGCTGCACATTCCGACACTCGCTCCCGACCTCCAACGCCACTGGGACAGGCTCGCCCCGGTGCTGGCGTTGATCGAAGAACGCCTCGATGACGCGGCGCTGACCGTCGCCGAGCTTGCTGATGCCGTCCACGTCAGCGAACCGTACTTGCGCAAACTGGTGAAGCAGACGTTGAACAGCGGCGTGATCGCGTTCATCCAACGCCGCCGCCTCGAACGCGCCTCTCACCTGCTGATTGAAACCAACCTGGTCCTTAAGGAAATCACCGCCCGTTCCGGGTTCGCCTCCCCCACCCTGTTCCATCGCCTCTTCCGCCGCCGCTTCGGCGTCACTCCTGCCGCGTACCGCGAACGAGGCGCCCTGCCCTACCACTGACGCCGCAAAATCCGCTGGGCAATGACGCGGAACTTTGGTTGAATGCGCGCCATGCTAAAACACCTCGCCATCATTCTCAGCTTCGCTGCCACCGCATCGGCCATCACACCGCAACAACTGCGTTGCGAGTACCGCGTCAACCCGCCCGGCATTGACGAAACGAAACCGCGCTTGAGTTGGACGCTCAGTTCCGGCCTGAAAGCCGACAAACAAACCGCTTACCAAATCATCGTCACCTCCGGCGGCAAAACAATCTGGGACAGCGGCAAGGTCGCCAGCGACGACACCACCGCCATCGTCTATGCCGGTAAACCGCTCACGTCAGGAATGCGTTGCTCGTGGAAGGTCAAAGTCTGGGACAAGGAAGGCATTGAATCCCCATGGAGCCAGCCCGCCACGTGGACGATGGGTTTACTGCAAGCCTCCGACTGGAAAGCTGAGTGGATCGGCTACGACAAAGCGCGCAAAAACATCGATTTGCCCGAAGCAAATCTCGCTCCGGCGAAATGGATCTGGCAGGCCGCCGACCCGCCGTTGAATGCCGCCGCAGGTCACCGGCTCTTCGTCAGCTCGTTCAAGTTGCCGGCAAATGCCAAGATTGCGAAAGCTGAACTCTACGCCATCGGCGACGACAATTACAAAGTCGTCGTCAACACCCACCTCGTCGCCAGCGGTTCGGCTTGGAAGATGGCAAAAGAAACTGACATTGCCCCGCACGTCCGTCCCGGCGACAACCACATCCGCGTCGAAGTCTGGAACTCCGCCGAAGGTCCTGCCGGGTTGCTCGCGAAGTTCGTCGTCACACTGGCCGACGGCAAGACCGTGACGCACGTCACCGATGGCACTTGGAAATCCGCCAAGCAGCCCGGCCCGAACTGGCACAACCGCGCGCTCGACACGACGAAGTGGCCCGCTGTGAAGGTGCTCGGCGAGTACGGCATGAAGCCGTGGGGGAAAGCAAAACTCGAAACGATTTTTCTGCCGCCCGTGCCGTATTTGCGCGGCAGTTTCCGCGCTGAGAAACCGCTCAAATCCGCCACGCTCTACGCCACCGGTCTCGGCATTTTTGATGTCGAACTCAACGGCAAACGCGTCACCGACGATTGGTTCAACCCCGGCTGGACTGACTACACGAAGCGCGTCTATTACCGCACCTACGATGTCACCTCGCTTGTGAAACAAGGCAACAACAACCTCGGCGCGATCCTCGCCGACGGCTGGTTCAGCGGCTATGTCGGCTACGGACGCCAACGCAACCACTATGGCAAACTCCCGCGCGTTCGCGTTCAACTGAATCTCGAATACGCCGACGGCACCACCGCCATTGCCGGCACCGGTCCCGATTGGAAGGCCGCCTTTGGTCCGCTGCTCGAATCCGATTTCCTGATGGGCGAGATTTTCGACGCGCGCATCGAGCCACAAAACTGGGACGCCGTCACTGTCGGCTCCACCGAAGTCAACCCCGTCGTGCAAGCACATCCCGGTCCGCCGGTCATCGCCGTGAAAGAGTTCAAGGCGAAGAAGATCACCGAGCCGCAGCCCGGCGTCTATGTCCTCGACCTCGGCCAGAACTTCGCCGGCGTGCCCCGCTTGACCGTGCGCGGCCAACCCGGCCAGAAGATCACACTGCGGTTTGCCGAACGTCTGAATCCTGATGGCACGATTTACACGACGAACCTGCGCAGCGCCCGTTGCACCGACATCTACATCTGCCGGGGCGGCGGCACCGAAGTCTGGACGCCACGTTTCACGTTTCACGGTTTCCAATACATCGAAGTCACCGGCCTCAAGGAGAAACCGTCGCCCGACACCGTCGTCGGCATCGCGCTCAGCAGCGACACGCCCGTCGCGGGCGCCTTCAAGTGCAGCGACCCGATGTTGAACCAGCTTCACAGCAACATCTACTGGACGCAGCGCGCCAACTTCATTGACATCCCGACCGATTGTCCGCAGCGCGACGAACGCCTCGGCTGGACCGGCGACGCGCAGGTCTATGTCCGCACCGCCACGCTGAATTGCGACGTGCAAGCGTTCTTCAACAAATGGCTCATTGACCTCGAAGACGGACAGCGCAAGGACGGCCAGTTCCCGATGGTCGCGCCGGTGAAAGTCGCCGGCGACGATGGCGGCCCCGCGTGGCAGGACGCCGGTGTGATTTGTCCGTGGACGATTTACCAAGTCTATGGCGACAAACGCGTGCTGGAGCGGCACTACGACGGCATGACGAAGTTCATCGCGTTTTGCAAGAACCGCAGCACACCTGAACTGCTGCCGCCCGCGAAGTTCCACTGTTTTGGCGACTGGCTCAGCATCAAGGCCGAGACGCCGAAAGATGTGATTTACATGGCTTACTTCGCCTACAGCACCAGACTCGTGGCGCGCACCGCCGAAGTGCTCGGCAAGAAAGACGATGCCGCCAAGTACAACGACCTTTTCAACCAGATCAAAGCCGCCTTTAACAAAGCCTTCGTAGCCGCCGATGGCCGCATCAAGGGCAACACGCAATGCGTCTATGTCCTCGCCATCGCGTTCGACCTGCTCAACACCGAGAACGCGAAGCTCGCCGCGAAGTATCTCGTCGAGGACATCGAAGCGCGCGGCAACCATCTCTCGACCGGTTTTATCGGCACCAAAGACCTCATGCTGGCGCTCGCCAAGATCGGTCGCAATGACGTTGCCTACCGGCTCGCGCACAACGACACCTTCCCGTCGTGGGGGTTCTCGATCAAACACGGCGCGACCTCGATCTGGGAACGCTGGAACGGCTGGACGCCCGAGGAAGGCTTCGGCGATCCCGGCATGAACAGCTTCGCGCACTACAGTTTCGGCGCCGTCTATCAATGGATCGTCGAGAACGTCGGCGGCATCCACAGCGAAGCGCCCGGTTACAAACGCATCCTCATCGCACCCCAGCCCGGCGGAAAACTCACTGCGGCCCGCACCCGCTACGACAGCATCCGCGGACGCATTGAGACCGATTGGCGGATCGAGAATGGCAAGTTCATCCTCGATGTCACCATCCCCGTCAACACCACCGCCACCGTCATCATGCCGACCAAAGGCATCCATGACATCGGCTCCGGCAAACACCACTTCGAGGAACCGTTCGGCCCGAAGCCTGCCCCGGTGGAGGTCTCCTTGTTCGACGGCAAAACACTTGGCAAGTGGAAGGTCGCCGACTTCTTCGGCAAACCCGGCAAGATCGGTGTTGTTGACGGCGCCCTCAGCATCGGCAAAGGCGATCCGATGGCCGGCATCGTCTGGGCTGGCGAACTACCGGCGCGGGTAAACTACGAAGTCGAACTCGACGCGAAACGAACCGACGGCGACGACTTCTTCTGCGCGCTGACGTTCCCGGTTGGCAAAGACCCCTGCACGCTGGTCTGCGGCGGTTGGGGCGGCACCGTCGTCGGCTTGTCGAACGTGGACGGCTACGACGCTTCCGAAAACCCGACAAGCAGTTCCATGACGTTCGAGAAGAACAAGTGGTATCACATCCGTGTGCGCGTCACCGACAAGAAGATCGAGGCGTGGATTGACGACGACCAGGTTGTGGACTTGGAGCTTGAAGGGCATCGGATTGGCGTGCGGATGGAAGTCGAGCCGTGCATCCCGCTGGGCATCGCCACCTACAGCACCGCCGGCGCCTACCGCAAGATCAAGTTCCGCAAGCTCGAGTAATCAGAACCGGCGGAACAAATCGGCAAACGCCCAGAGCGTGACAATAGCCATCCCCCAGAGGCTGGTGCGAAACAACACACGCGAGAGTTGATTCGCCGGTTGCAGGATTTCGACATTCTCGACGAGGATTGTCTCGCAAGCACCGGGGCCGTCGTCGGCGCGCACTGTACTGGTGTTCCAAACGATTTCGTCGGAGTCGTAGCGACCGCCCGCTGTGATTCGCCGGGCGGTGACGTTGACGAGTTTGCCGCGCAGTCGGATCTGGTCGGCGGTTTGAATCTGTTTGACCTTCCGCTCCATCTGGTCGTTGTCCACCAGGAGATGGTTGTTTGAAAACTCCGACTTCACGAACGGCACTTCGCCCCGCCACTGGACAAAACCAAACCGGGCGTCCTGTGAGAACCGAATGCTTTTCGCTTGGTGGACGCGGTTGGAGAGGTTGCTGCCCCAGATGACGCCGATGTCGAGCGTGAACGTCCGTTCCCCGCGGTCAATGCTGAACCAACTGTAATCGAGACGGTGTACAACCAGCCCAGCCAGCGTGTAGTGGAACAACGGCACTGCTGTGTAGTCGTAGCCGTTGCGAGTGAACTGTACCGGCTCCGGCGATTGCACCGGTGTCTGCACGGGCGCGCGCAAGGTATCGGAATGAATGTCATTCACCGAGGCGAGCCGGTGACGGGTAAACCACGTGACTGCTGCTGTTGCCAACAAAGCAAGAAAAAGCCATCGCCGCAGAAGTTGCAGCGTTCTGTCCATCGAATCGGATCGAACACTCACTTGAACTCCCCATCATCGTATTTTTTCCAGAAGATGTCGGGCCGCATCCAGCCGCGGTCAGGCGACTCCAGATGGTTGGTAATCTGTCGGATGCTTTTCATGCCGCGCACGGTGCGAATACCTTTGACGATTTTCTTCGGGCTGAAGGCGAATGATTCCAAATGCATGCCCTGCAACGGTGTCAGGTCTGTCACGTCACTGCCTTCACACGACAAGAGCACGAGCGGCATCCCCTTAAGCGGCTTGAGATCGAAGCACCGGACATTGGCCAGCGACAGCCTTTTAAGCGCCATGCCGTGCAACGGACCCAGGTCAGTGACCTTGGTGGAATCCAAGATAAGCCATTCGAGAGCCATGCCTCGCAGTGGTTCAAGGTTGGCCACGCTGGTGTGTGCAATGTCGAGCGTCGCAATTGGCATTCCTTTCAGGGGAGCAAGGTCTGTCAACTTGGCGCGTCGCAGATCCACCGCAAGCGTGTCGTCCCCCAAGACGACCAACGAACGTGGCGTAATCCCGGCCGCATCAAACCGGGTTTTCCATTCAGTCAGAACCGTTTGTTTGCGTTCAGCCGTTCGTTGCGCAATCGCAATGGCTTCCTCGAAGCGATTTTGCTGGCGCAGCGATTGTGAAAGCCGTCGAAGACTTTCGTCCGATGGTTCAACGGCATCGCCGTCGCGGCGCAGGATTTCCTCGCACAGTCGCAAGTTGAGGGTAGCCGACGCGTTTTGGGGATTCAGGGCAAGCACCTTGGCATATTCATTTCGCGCATCACGCAAACGCAGAAAGACCTGAAACAAATTACCGGCAAGGGCATGATAGTCGGCGTTGTCGGGGTCAAACTCCATCGCGCGAGAAATGCGGTCAAGGGCATCCTCGTATTTTGCCTGTGTCATCAATGTTCGCGCTTGCCCTTGATACATCGGGGCGGCGCTCCGTAGCGCGGCCAGCGCGCGCTCGGCGCGGCGGCCCTCCGCAATCACGCGAATGTCGAACACAACCACCAGCACGACAATAATGGCTGCCGCAATGCTGATGGTCTTGTGACGGACAATCAACCGCCAAAACGCCTGCGGCAACGTGTCCGGACGCGCGGAAACACTGCGGCCTTCGAGAAACAGGTCAATGTCGCGGCGCAATTCGGCGACACTCTGATAACGGTCTGCGCGGTCTGCCGCGAGGCATTTCATGGCGATGGCGGACAGTTCGCGCGGAATCTCGCGGTCCGGCGTGCGTTCCTCCGGTGGGAGAACACGGTTTTGAGCGGCATTGGCCAGCGCCTGATCCGCAGTCGCGCCCTCGATCGGTGTCGCCAGTGTCAGGATATTGTACAGAATCGCGCCGAGTGAATAGATATCGGTGCGGGCATCAATCAGATCAAATCGTCCCGTGGCTTGTTCGGGCGCCATGAAGTGCGGCGTCCCAAAGACCGTGCCATCCACCGTCTTGCTGGAATCGCTGGAGGGAAGAATGCGCGAAGCGGCGGCGACGCCGCCTCGACTACCTGCATCTTCCTTCATTCCCTGCACCTTTGCCAGCCCCCAGTCCAGCACGTGCACTTCGCCGAATTCGCCCAGCATGATGTTCTCCGGCTTCAAGTCGCGGTGCAAGACGCCCTTGGAGTGTGCAAAGCCCAGGGCACTGAGGGATGTGGGCGTAAGTGATTGAAGGGAAGGCTCTCCACTTTGGACTAGACAAATCACCCCGCTTCTGCTCTGATGCGCTGGGATGAAACACTCTCGCTCTCGCTCCTCACAGGGAGGTGCGCCCACACCGGCCACCTCAGAACTCCTCGTCCACACCGTCGCCGCCGCCGAGCAGGCGCGCTTCGACGAACTCCTCGCCCGTCACCATTACCTCGGCGCCGCTCATCGCATCGGTGACTTTCTCCGTCAGGTCGTCACCCGCGACGGCCACTGGGTCGCGCTGTTGGTCTGGGGACCGGCCGCGCTCAAACTGAAAGACCGCGAGCGCTGGATCGGTTGGCATCTGACCCATCAAGCCGAACGCCTCAAGCTCGTCGTGCAGAACCGCCGGTACCTGCTCTTGCACGAAAAGGGCACAGAGCCGAATCTGGCCTCGCAGGCGTTGGCCGCCGCCTGTCGCGCCCTGCCGGAACATTGGCAGCAACGCTTCGGCTACCGGCCCTTGCTGGCCGAAACGTTCACCGACCCGGAAGCCTATGCCGGCACTTGTTACAAGGCCAGCGGTTGGACACCGGTCGGCTTCAGCGCGGGGCATCGCCGGCATCGCGCCGATTATTTTCAACCGGGCGAACGCCCGAAACGGCTCTGGTGTAAAGAACTCGCGCCCCACGCCCGCGCCATCGCGTGCGCGCCGCAGTTGCCGGCCGAGTGCGCAAAAGCGGTGACCGCCGCCGCGCATGGGTTGTTGCCGGTCAAGGCGGCGCAGCAACGCAGTTTGTTGGAACTGTTCTGCGGCGCGCCCGACCCGCGCGGGCGCAACACCCGCTTTCGCATCGGGCCGGTGTTGGCCATCAGCGCGCTGGCGGTGCTCTGCGGCGCGCGCCAACTCAGCGAGATCGCGCGCTTTGCCACGCGCCTGAAACCACAGCAACGCGCGGCGTTGCGACTGCCCCGCAAGAAAGGCACGCGGGCGTTCTACGAAGTGCCCGGCTACAGCGTGTTCCGCGAAGTGCTCACGCGGATGGACCCGGAAGCGTTCGCGGCGTTGCTGACCGGATGGTTGAGCGCGCAACGGGGCGCGTTGCCGGGCGCGCTGGCGTTGGACGGAAAGATGATTCGCGACATCATCGGCACGATCAGCTTGGTGGAAGTCGAGGACGGCGCGCCGGTCGCGGTGGCGGTGATGGATCAGAAGGAAAAGACCGAGCGCTGCGAGTTGAAGGGCGCGCAGAAACTGTTGGCGAGCCTGCCGGGATTGGACGGCCAGACGGTGACCGCCGATCCGTTGCACTGCCAGAAAGAAACCGCGCGCGTCATCGCCGAGAAAGGCGGCGAATACTTTCTCCAGATCAAAGGCAACCAGCCGACGTTGCTCCAATACGTGCGGCGCCAAACCGCCGGGGACCCCCCTTTTTTGTCCAGACCACCAGCGGCCACGGGCGGGTCGAAGAACGCGCGGTGAGCCTGTGCGTGGCCGAGCCGATGGCCACCGGTTTCCCCTCCAGCCGCACGATCGTGAAGATCGTCAGCCGTCGCACGATCAAGAAGACCGGCAAAAGCAGCGAAGAAACCCGCTATTACCTCTCCAGCCAAGATGCGGAGGAACGCACGCCCGAAGACTGGATCAACCTGAGTCGCGGACACTGGGCGGGGGTGGAGAATCGCAATCACTGGCGGCGGGACGCGACGTTGGGCGAGGACGGCACGCGGTTGCGCCAACCGCGAGCATTGGCGAATCTGGCGCTGCTGCGCAGCGTGGGTTTGCGGCTGTTGGCAGCGGACGGCGCTGATGATTGGCTGCCCGCGCAACGCGAGCGATTGACCACCGATGTTCCCGCCCTTCTGCGCCTCATCCAAGCCAAATTATGAACTCAAAACAAAAAGCCCTGGTGCAAAGCCAATCGCATCGCAAATCTTCTGGAACACCGTCAACAACTGGCCGAGCGAATACTGCGATGAGGGCGCACTCAACACATGTTTCAGCGTAACGCCCTTGATGAGTTTCATCGTGTAAAACAACCGCCCCTGCTCGTCCACGCCCAGTTCATGCACCGGCACAATGCCGGGATGTTCCAGTTGCGCCGTGACCTGCGCCTCCTCGACAAACCGCAACACTTGCACGCCCGACACCGGCCCCTCCGCGGCCATCACCTTCATCGCCACCGCGCGACGCAGATTCTGGTCGTGGGCCGAAAGAATCAACCCCATGCCGCCGCGCGCCACCTCGCCACCAACCTCGTAGTTGCGCGGCTTCTTCAACGGCTCGACGGCTGCATTGACTGTCTCATTCGCCATACTGGAGCGGCGAATATGCCCCGTCGTGTCGCAACACGTCAAGGCAGCATTGAGCGCCGGTGATCTCTCTGGCATACTGTGCCCATGAAATTCGAATCGTTCGCCGAACACTGGACGCTCGATCCGTCCGTCGCCTTCCTCAATCACGGCTCCTTTGGCGCCTGCCCGCTCGCCGTCCTCAGCGCGCAACAACAGTTCCGCGACCGCATGGAAACCAATCCCGTGCAATTCCTCGCACGCGAACTCGAACCGTTGCTCGACGCCTCGCGCGCGCGCCTCGCGACGCTCGTGCACACCGACCTGCGCAACCTCGCGTTCACACACAACGCCACCACTGCCGTCAACGCCGTCGTTCGCTCCCTTGAGTTCCGGCCCGGCGACGAGATTCTCACCACCAGCCACGATTACAACGCGTGCCGCAACGCCCTGAAAGAAGTCGCCCGACGCGCCCGCGCTCGCGTCGTCATTGCCGCGCCTCCGTTTCCGCTACGCACCGAAGACCAAGTCGTCAAGGCCATTCTCGCTTCCGTGACCAAGCGAACCCGGCTCGCCATGCTCGATCACATCACCAGTTCCACGGCGCTCGTCTTTCCCATCGCGCGCCTGATTCGCGAACTGGAATCGCGCGGCATTGACACGCTCGTGGACGGCGCACACGCGCCGGGCATGGTCTCGCTCGACCTCGATGTATTGCGTCCCGCCTACTACACCGGCAACTGCCACAAGTGGTTGTGCGCCCCCAAAGGCGCCGCGTTCCTTTACGCGCGTCCCGACCGCCAAAAACGCATCTTCCCAACCACCGTCAGCCACGGTTACAGCAAAGCATGGCCGGGCCGGAACATGTTTCACACCCGGTTCGACTGGGTCGGCACGATTGACCCGACACCGTGGCTGTGCATCGGCAATGCCATTGACTTCTGCAATTCGCTCTTGCCCGGCGGCCTGCCATCGCTGATGGAGCGCAACCACTGGCTCGCCATCGAGGCGCGGCGGCTCTTGTGCGCGGCGCTCGATATTGATCCGCCGTGTCCGGAGAAAATGCTGGGCGCAATGGCCACGTTATCCTTGCCCGCCATCTTCCAACCCATGTCCAGTACCGTGAAAGACCCTCTTTACCGCTTGGACCCGGTGCACGTGGCGCTCCACGAACAGTACAAGATCGAGGTGCCCATCATGCGCTGGGGAAAACCCAAACGCCGATACTTCCGCGTCAGCGCCCAAGCGTACAACTCAATCGCCGACTACGAGCGCCTTGCATCGGCGTTGCAATCGCTCGCCGGCTACTGAGAACGAGTTGCCTACCATTTCACTTCGCGCAGGAACTTCAGGCTCTGCGGCAATTGTTCGTGAACGGTTGGCGATTCGTCCTCGATGAAATAGTATTTCACGCCGATTTTTTGTGCGGCGCGCAAGACGGCGGGATAATCCACTTGTCCCGTGCCCAACGGCACGTCGTTGGTTTTATCCGTCTTTCCACTGAGGCTGCCGGTGGGCACGCCTTTTTTCAGGTCTTTCAGGTGCAGCAACTGCCAGCGTGAACCGTATTTTTCCAACAACTTCACCGGGTCCTGTCCGGGGAAAACGGTCCAGAGCACGTCCATTTGGTAAAACACGGTCTTCGGATCGGTCAATTCCATCAGCAAATCGAACAACGTGCCGTTGCCGTGCGGCACAAACTCGAAGCCGTGGTTGTGGTAGAAGAACTTGATGCCGTGCTTGGCGAGAGCGGCCCCGGCTTTATTGAAAACCTCAGCGATGTCCCGGCACTGCTTCTCATCGAGGGGCGGCTTGTGGCCTGCCCACGCGCAGCCGGCGTATTTCAAACCAAGCGCCTTGGCGTCGCGCGCGACGGCTTCGGGGTCCTTGCGATATTGGTCGTAGGGAAAATGTCCAGCGATGGCGACGAGGCCGTTGGCCGCGAGCAGTTTCTTGAATTCTTCGGGTGAAAGTCCGTACGTGCCTGCGAGTTCGACTTCGCGGAAACCGTATTCCTTAACTTTCTTGAGAGTGCCGGGCACGTCATTCTTGAAGTCCTCGCGGAGACTGTAAAGTTGCAGTCCCGGCATGCCGCGAAACGAACCGGCAAATGCATTGATGGTCAATACGGTAAGACAAAGCAGAATGGTTTTCATGCGGGGTAGTATAGCAGGTCTTGCCTTTGGTGCAAAGATGCTTACTATGCGGCCATGCTTTTCGCCCTGATTGCTTTGCTCGCGGCATGTCCGTACGACCAACAAGTCGCGGAACAGACCGCCAAGCTTGCTGCGCCAAAATCGGAGCATCGCGCCGCGGCCGCATCGGCGCTCGGTTTTCTCCGCGCGTATGCCGGGGCGGATGCGCTGGCCAAGGCGTTGCGCGATGAATCGGCAGTCGTACGCCGCAACGCGGCGCTCTCGCTCGGTTGGTGCGGCGGACGCGCGCACGTCAAGGCGTTGCTTGATGCGCTGGACGACGAAGACTGGACGGTTCGCCAGTCGGCATGGGTCGCGCTGACCAATATTACCGGCATGGAGTTTCCCTTCGATGCCTTCAAACCCGACCCGCAACCGTGGCGCGCATGGTGGGCGACTGTCCCGGCAGACCGTCCGCCGCGCGAGGTGCTGGCGTTGATCCACGCGGAAGCGGAGTCGCACAACTTGGCGGCCGGTTGCGCTGTGACAGCCTCGAGCACCTACAAAGGGCCGCCGAACGTGGTGACCGACGGCAACACGGCAACATTCTGGCAGACCAAGAACGTCAAGTTCCCGCAATCATGCACGCTCGATCTCGGCGCAGTGCAGACGGTCGGCTGTGTGGTCGTGCAACAGTATGCCACCGGCTATTGCATGACGGATGCGGCGGTGTCGTTGAGCGCCGATGGCAAAACGTTCCGGGACGTATGGCGCACCAAGGCGAAAACACCAGCGCAACTTGTAGTGACGTTCGGGCCGCAAGAAGCCCGGTTCGTGCGGATCACATCGTTTGCAAACGAACGCGCGCTCTACCCGACGACTTTCCGCGAAATTGAGGTGTATGCAACGCAGCCATCAGTATCGCGCGCTGACCTCGGCAGCACCGAGCGCGCCGTGCGCGCGCTGGGCGCGCTGGGCGGCGAGGGCGCCAGCGAGGCGGTCGCCCGCGTGTTGCGACCGTACCGCCAACGCGAAACTGTTTCGCCGGAGCAATCCTCGCTGGTGCAGGTCGCTTTGCGGAGCTTGGGGCGGTTGCGCGATCCTGCGACATTCCCGTTGTTGCTGGCGTTTCTCGACAATACGCAATGGGCGCGCTACGCGGCGGATGCGCTCGGCGATTTCGGCGGCGAACGGGCGGCAACGGCGTTGCTCGCGCGTTACCCGCTCTACGCGCGCGACATCAACGGCAAGAATCCGCAACGGGTGCCGCCCGATGATCATCCGGGCTTTGAATCGCTCGACCGGATGTACGAAACGCCCTTCCAGTTCATTTCGGCGCTGGCGCGACTCCCCGTGCCAAAGGCGGAACTGGCAAAGCTTGCGCCGCTGATCCTCGCCAATCTGCCGAGTGATTTTGACGGCGCAGTGTTGTATGAACCCGAGGCGTGCCAGTTGATCACGGCGCATCTGCTCCGCGAAGCCGGGCTGTTTGAGGCGGCGCGCGACACGGCGCTGGCGGAATTCGGTATCAACGCGCCTGTGCACGAGGCTTTCGCCGCGCTGGCGAAACGAAAACACGTGGATCTGCCGCTGGCAGCGCACTGGTTGCCGATGCTCGGCGCGACACCGGAGTTGTTGGAGCACACCAACGGCTGGGTCCGTCTCAACGCAGCCAAGGCGATGATGTTCGCCAAAGCGACGAACACGGCAGATCGGATCGCCGCCATTCTGGCCAAGTCAAAGACGGAATCGGAACACGGCTATTTTGGCGGATTCCTGTTTGAGACGAAAGCGCCGCAAGGCCAAGACGAGCACCACGATCCGCCGCCGCGCTGGCGCGAGGCGTTCACGCGGGCGCTTGGCCGGCTTGGCGGCGCGCGACACGTCGGCTTGTTGACGAAGCTGCTGAACGACGAGCGGAACGCTCTGGAGATCCAGTACGCGGCAGCCGTTTCGCTTGATGAGATCGGCACAAAGGAAGCCGTGGCGGCGTTGCGGGAGGCTGAAACGAAACATCCGTTCCACAGCGTGCGGATGGTGGCGCGCGAGGCGTTGTGGAGACGGGGGACGGCAGTTGTAGTGGCCGCCGTCCCCGGCGGCCCGGTGCGCCCAGCGCCCGTGGACGGGCGCCGCTACAACGACGGTGGCATCGTCTTCATCAAGGGACCGAACAAAATGCCGAACCGATTCCAGATTGATCAGTGGCGGCAAACGTACTCGACGACGGATTCTGGGCCGACCTACCGGCTCGGG
>Ga0194111_10003224_pt1 | contig 19529 bp, 17 predicted proteins | sample TA2KigC300mmetaG_FD_146194 | JGI IMG/M metagenome (GOLD analysis project Ga0194111, IMG submission 146194) | Freshwater microbial communities from Lake Tanganyika, Tanzania - TA2015033 Kigoma Deep Cast 300m | ecosystem: Environmental > Aquatic > Freshwater > Lake | place: Tanzania: Lake... | reverse complement strand
AAATTAACCATAATAGTTTTTTCTTATACATCAATAGATTTGAGTTGTAAATATTATTTTTATTTTTTTTTGGTCACTCTATTTTTTTAATGTTTTTTATAAGTCAGGAGCATAGCGAAATTTGTTAAGAGGCTGCGGCCAAGCCAGAAATAGGATATAGTTATGTCGAAAAGTGGTTAATTTCGTGCGGCGATTGTTCTGAGGGGTTCAAAAATGCTTAAGATAATGGGACACCGGGGGGCCAAGGCCTATGAACCGGAGAATACCCTGCGGTCCATCCGCCGGGCTTTGGAGATGGGCGTGCAGGCTGTGGAAATAGATGTTCATCTCAGCCGGGACGGCCATCTGGTGGTGATTCACGATGCCACGGTGGATCGGACCACTGACGGCCAGGGTCGGGTAGCCGATCTGACCTGGGAGGAACTGCGCCGCCTGGATGCCGGGATGGGGGAGCGTCTGCCCAGCCTGGAGGAAGTAGTGGCGCAGGTGCGGGGCCGGGGCCATCTCTTTGTGGAGCTCAAAGACCCCAGAGCGGTGCTGCCGTTGGCCGCCTTTTTCCAGGACCACGATCTGTTCGCCGAGGCCCATGTCATCTCCTTCTGGCACCCGGCCGTCAAGGAGCTGCGTCGTCTGGAGCCTCGTTTGCACACCGGCGTTCTCTTCGTGGGTTGTCCTGTTGACCCCGCTGCCCTGGCCCGAAATGCCGCAGCCGAAGCCCTGGTGTTGAATTTTCAATACGTCACCCCGGAATTGGTGCAGGCGGCCCGCAACGCCGATCTCATGGTGGCTGTCTGGAACATCGACACTATCGCCGACCTGAGGCCTGTGCTCCCCTTAAGCCTGGACTATATCGGCAGCAACGCCCCGGATGTCCTGATCGATTATTTGACAGGCGCGGATTGATCGGTTTTAAGTTTCTGGTTTCCAGTTTCTGGATTTTGGATTTTGTTTTGCAGTTTTTGGATTTCGGATTAAATTTACTGATCATGTTTTAAAGCATGCACCTTGCAGCTTAAAGATTAAGTTCACCCAGTCGGCCTGATCGATTCTACAGGCGTAAGCGTTCAGCGTTCAGCTTTCAGCCGTCAGCTAATGCTTTAAATTCAAATAGGTATTCCAAGATGGCAGATCGCTGGTTTCTCGATTATTTTGACTAACCTGTTTTTTTTGCTGAAAGCTGATTGCTGATAGCTGAACGCCTACCTACAGGCTTTGAATCTTTTTGGTTAACTTATTGCTTTTGCTGAAAACAGACAACCGAAAACTGGAAACCGAAAACCGCACTAAATTGCCAGCTCGATAGGAAGTAACCCATGCCCAGCGTAACCGAACAGATCATCAAAGCTCATCTGGTTTCCGGCCGGATGACTCCGGGGGAAGAAATCGCTCTGAAAATAGACCAAACCTTAACCCAGGACGCCACCGGCACCATGGCCTACCTGGAGTTCGAGGCCATGGGCGTGCCCCGGGTGCGCACTGAAGTATCGGTGAGTTATGTGGACCACAACCTGTTGCAGACGGATTTTAAGAACGCCGATGATCACCGTTTTCTGCAGTCTTTTGCCGCCTGCTACGGGATATATTTTTCCCCCCCGGGGAACGGCATCTGCCATCAGGTGCACCTGGAGGCCTTTGGGATTCCCGGCAAAACCCTCCTGGGGTCCGACAGCCACACCCCCACCGGAGGGGGATTGGGGATGCTGGCCATCGGCGCCGGGGGCCTGGACGTGGCCCTGGCCATGGCTGGCCAGCCATTTTATCTCATCATGCCCGAAGTTATCGGGGTTCACCTCACCGGCAAGATGCCGCCCTGGGTGTCGGCCAAGGACGTCATCCTGGAACTGCTCCGCATCCTTACGGTCAAGGGCGGTGTGGGTAAGATACTGGAATACTTCGGGCCCGGGGTTCAGACCCTGTCCGTCCCGGACCGGGCCACCATCGCCAACATGGGGGCCGAACTCGGGGCCACCACCTCCGTCTTTCCCTCGGACGTCATGACCAGACGCTTCCTGGCCAGCCAGGGGCGGGTGGCCGCCCACCGGTCTCTGCGAGCCACCAGCTTTAGGGGCTTTAAGGGAATCATCGAACTGGACCTCAGCTCCCTCACCCCCAAGATCGCCTGCCCTTCCTCGCCGGACAACGTCAAAGACGTCAGCGAGGTAGAAGGTCTCCCGGTGCAGCAGGTGGCCATCGGCTCCTGCAGCAATTCTTCCTTCCGGGACCTGATGATAGTGGGCAAGATCCTGGCCGGGCGTAAAATCCACCCCTCGGTGAGCCTGGATATAAATCCCGGCTCCCGCCAGGTGCTGGAAAACGTCGCCCTGGCGGGGGGGCTGCTGCCCCTTATCCAGGCCGGGGCCCGGATTCATCAGGCCGGTTGTCTGGGCTGCATCGGCATGGGACAGGCCCCGGCCACTGGCACCGTCTCACTGCGCACCTTTCCCCGCAATTTCCCCGGACGCAGCGGCACCAAAAACGACCAGGTGTATCTCGTGAGCCCGGAAACTGCTGCGGCCGCAGCCCTGCACGGTAAAATCGTCGATCCCCGGCGGCTGGGCGACTATCCGGTTTTCAGGCAGCCCCGGCAGTTTGTGGTGAAAAACCGGCAGTTACAAGCACCCCTGGACCCCGGCCAGGATTGCGAGATCATCCGGGGGCCCAATATCCAGCCGTTTCCCAAGTTTCCCCCCGTCCCGGATACCTGGGAGGGCCGGGTGCTGCTGAAAGTGGAGGACAACATCACCACCGACCACATCATGCCGGCCGGCAGCCAGATTTTGCCCCTCCGGAGCAATATCCCGGCCATCAGCGAATTCGTCTATCACGCCGTTGACCCCGAGTTTGTCTCTCGGGCCAAAAACAACGGGGAAGGAGCCATTGTGGGGGGAGACAACTATGGTCAGGGCTCCAGCCGGGAACATGCGGCCCTGGCCCCCCGCTATCTGGGTGTCCGGGTCAAAATTGCCAAGAGTTTTGCCCGCATCCATAAAGCCAACCTCATCAATTTCGGCATCTTGCCCCTCGTTTTCGAAGATCCCCGGGATTATGACCAGATAGGGTTGGGGGACCGCCTGCTTCTTCCCAACCTGCGGGAACGTCTGCTGGCTGGGAATGAACAGCTACCCCTGCTGGTCAACGGCCAGGAATGCTGGGTCAGAGTGGAGCTTTCCCCCCGTCACCGGCAGATCATCGCGGCCGGCGGCCTCCTGAACCTGGCCGCCGGGGACCGGAGTTGAGCGGATAAGCTTTTCCAGATGAGTGTTAATTATCTTTTTCTGTTATAGCCCCAGCCGGCAGGATTACCATGGGTCATGATCTATTGATTTATAATGCCTTGCTGCTCACCCTGGAGCCCGAGAGCCGGCCGTGGTACCAGGGTTATGTGGCCATCCAGGGCTCCAAGATCGCGGCTGTGGGGCAGGCCTCGGGCATTCAAAACCTGCCCAACGCCACGGAGTACTGGAATGCCGGAGGCAGTCTGGTCATGCCGGGGTTGGTGAACACCCACTGCCACGCCGCCATGACCCTGTTTCGGGGTCTGGCGGATGATTTGCCCCTGGAGCAATGGCTGCACCAGCATATTTTCCCGGGCGAAAGCCGCTGGGTGGATTATGACTTTGTCTACACCGGGGCCCTCCTGGCCGCGGCGGAAATGATCCGGGGCGGGGTGACCACCGTGGCCGACGCCTATTTCTGGGAGGCCGGAGCCCGGCAGGCCTTTGCCGAGGCCGGTCTGCGAGCCGTGACAGCCCAGGGAGTAATCGATTTTCCGGCTCCCGGCGTGCCTGATGGTTCGGACAACCTCGCGGTAGCCCGGGAGTTCATCGAATCCGGCCGCAGGTCACCTGACGGCCTGATTACCTCCACGCTTTTCTGCCATGCCCCCTATACCTGCAGCGCCGGCACCCTGCAGGGGGCCAAGGCCCTCACCCGGTCCCATAACCTGCCTTTTTTTATCCACCTGGCCGAGACCCGGCAGGAGGCCGATCAGATCAGACACCAGACAGGGCTGAGTCCCACGGCTTACCTGGACAGTCTGGGCCTCCTGGACGAAAAAACCGTAGCCGTGCATGCCGTCTGGGTGGATGAGACCGACCGGCAACTCTTAGCCCGCCGGGGGGTGAAAATAAGCCATTGCCCGGAGAGCAACCTGAAGCTGGCTGCAGGTGTCGCTCCCGTTGCCGAACTGATCCAAGAGGGGGCCATCGTGGGCCTGGGCACCGACGGCGCCGCCTCCAACAATAATCTGGATCTCTGGGGTGAAATGAGTCTGGCGGCCAAAATTCACAAAGTGGTCCGCCAGGACCCCACGGTGCTGCCGGCCCGCCAGGTGGTGGAGATGGCCACCCGGCAGGGCGCCCAGGTTCTGGGATTGGAGGATGTGACCGGTTCTCTGGCCCCGGGCAAAGACGCAGACCTCATTGTCCTGGAACTACGACAGCCTCATCTAACGCCGATGTACGATCCCTTCTCACACCTGGTCTATACCGCCAGGGCCGTAGACGTGCAGCAAGTGATGGTGCAGGGCCGCTGGTTGATGCGTCACCGGGAGCTGCTGACCCTGGATTGGCAAATCCTAAGGGAGAAAGTGCGGGGGTGGGCCGGGAAGATAATGCCCGGAGCGGCCGGTTTTTTTCAAGGGATGGCGGATCAGGCCTAATTAATTGACAACCCGGTGATATATTGTTATTTTTAGGTAAGACATTTATGGGGGACGAACACCATGGAATATATCCTGGGGCTGGGCACCGGCCTGGTTCTGGGGGTGGGCCTCACCCTGGCCCTGGCCAGATTCAAAAGCCTGTTTAAATCCTCGGAAGTAAAAAAATTGCATGAAGAAGTGCGGCACCTGAAACGTCGGCTGGAGGAAAAGGACCGGCATGTGGCCCGCATGCTCGTGGAAACCGAGAAACTGGTCCAGGGATTATCCCAGATCCGGATATCGCCGCCCTCCCAGTTGCAGTAGGGCCAGCCAACACAGCCCGTTAACCCAAAGTTTTCTTTAGAGGAGAACAACGACCATGGCAAAAGTGGAGATTTCCGTACCGGGCGCGCTGGCCGGAGGGTTGACCGGCCTGGCCGCAGATTTAGCCCTGGCAGAACTCACCGGCCACCATATCACTACCGGCCTGCTGGAACTCATCGGCGCCGGAATCGGCATGTTCCGGATAGACCGGCGCATCTATGAAACCATCCAGGATACCCTGGCCCGGGCCAGGGTGAAGGAAGACGAAGACTATCGCCAAGTGGCGGAGCGCATCGACGAAATGACCCAGGATCTGCCGGAGTTGCGGGAAACCATCCTGCGCCTGGTGGAAGCCGGCATGTCGGCCCAAAAGGCTTAACTTGCCGAACAGGGGGGATTTTAGTTTTCCAGAGATCGGCCTGAATCGGCCATAATAGCTGCGAACCAGTAAATGGCGTTTGGAGTCAACCTTCTCTTTCGAATGGGGCGTAAACTCCTGGCGGAGCCGCTGGAAGAAACCGGGCTCCTGCCGGGGAAATACTATCGCTCCCAAGCCCTGGAAGCCCTCCAGGACAACGACTTTCCCGAGTGCCTCCGTTACCTGAAAATGGCCCAGGCGCACCGCAAAGCTCAGGCCCGCCTCACCGGGCAGTTGCTGATCCTGCGTTGCCGAATGCTGCAGGAACACCACCAACGCCGGATCCAAACACTGGAGGAGATGCAACGATTGGAGTCTAACCCCGAGGCCCGGCAGCGCTATCAACAGATCCAGGCCGAAGAGCACAGAGCCCTCCGACTCTTGGCCCAGTATGTCCGGGAAGCCCAGAATATCTTGAAAAAACCGGAAAATCCCGCCACCCTGCCGTGAAACCAGACCTGTTTCACCGTGAACTCCGGCTCCCCGCCGGCCGGTTCGATGACCAGGCCCTGATGCAGGAGGCCCTCAGGGAAGCCAGAGAAGCCTGGGACAGGGGCGAGGCCCCGGTGGGGGCCGTAGTTATTGATCCGGTCGGAGAGATCATCGGCCGGGGCTCCAACCGGCCCCTTGCCAGTCATGATCCCACGGCCCATGCTGAAATTGTCGCCCTGCGCCAGGCCGCAACCCGCCTGGGCAATTACCGATTGCCCGGTTGCTCTATCTATGTTACTATAGAACCCTGTATCATGTGCCTGGGAGCCTTGCTGCAGGCCCGGTTGCGGCGGGTAGTGTTCGGCGCCCCGGACCCCAAAGGCGGGGCCTGTGTGTCGCTCTACCGCCTCCCGGAGGACACCCGCCTGAACCATCGTTTGGAGGTGGTTCAGGGCGTCTGTGAAGCCGAATGCCGCAGCCTCATCCAGGAATTTTTCCGCCAGCGCCGGAAGGCCGCGAAACCCGGCCGGTAATCTCCTCGTACATCTGCCCTACATGCGGAGGGGTACCGAAGAGGCCGTAACGGGGTCGACTCGAAATCGACTTGGGGGCTCATAACCTCCACGTGGGTTCGAATCCCACCCCCTCCGCCAGTTTTTATTAATAATACTAAATAGTCAAATCTTTACATAAAGCAAAATCACAGCCCCCAGAAAGGCCCCAGTTCCCTCCTTTCAGGCCACGATCAAACTCATTACGGATGCCCCTTAGTGGGGCATTTTTATGTTTGCCGAGCATGCTAAATTTTTTCCCCTGGCCCAAAAAAATTTTGCCCTCCCCCTTGACTTTCCGGCAGATCGGTTTAAATTATCATTGTTAGCACTCACCGCCATCGAGTGCTAATAACATTGCCCTTCAATTTTTATTACCACAATATATCAGGAGGTTTCAGAATGAAGGTTATTCCCTTGAATGATCGGGTTCTGGTGAAGAGGACCGAAGAGTTGCAGGTGACCAAAGGCGGCATTTTTATTCCCGACACCGCCAAGGAAAAGCCCATCGAAGGCAAGGTCATCGCCGTGGGTTCCGGCAAGCTGACGGACAACGGTGAGCGGGTGGCCTTGACCGTGAAGCCCGGCGACCGGATTCTATTCGGCAAATATGCCGGCACCGAAATCAAGGTGGAAGGCGAAGAGCACCTGATGATGCGGGAAGACGACATCCTGGCCATTCTCGAAGACTAATTCTCCATCCCTGCCTATTATCTAATTTTCTAATGAAGCTTATAAATTTTGCCTGAGAGGAGTAGTGACATATGTCAGCTAAGGAAATCAAATATGATATCAAGGCTCGGGAGTCCATGCTGCGGGGGGTCAACACTCTGGCCGATGCCGTCAAGGTAACCCTGGGTCCCAAAGGCCGCAACGTCATCATCGAAAAATCCTTCGGCGCCCCGGCCATCACCAAGGACGGCGTCACCGTGGCCAAAGAGATCGAGCTGGAGGACAAGTTCGAGAACATGGGCGCCCAGATGGTCCGGGAAGTGGCCTCCAAAACCTCTGACGTGGCCGGCGACGGCACCACCACGGCCACCCTGCTGGCCCAGGCCATCTACCAGGAAGGCTCCAAGCTGGTGGCCGCCGGCGTCAACCCCATGGCCTTAAAACGCGGCATTGACAAAGCCGTGGCCACGGTGGTGGCGGAGCTCAAAAAGATCTCCAAACCCACCAAGGACCAGAAGGAAATCGCCCAGGTAGGCACCATCAGCGCCAATAATGACCCCACCATCGGCAACATCATCGCCGACGCCATGAGCAAGGTAGGGAAAGAAGGCGTCATCACGGTGGAAGAAGCCAAAGGCATGGAGACCAGCCTGGAAGTGGTGGAAGGCATGCAGTTTGACCGGGGCTATATTTCCCCATATTTTGTCACCAACCCCGAAAAGATGGACGTGAGCCTGGAAGAGCCTGTTATCCTTATTCACGAAAAAAAGATCAGCGCCATGAAGGATCTGCTCCCCATCCTGGAGCAGATCGCCAAGATGGGTAAACCCCTCCTGATCATCGCCGAAGACGTGGAAGGCGAAGCCCTGGCCACCCTGGTGGTGAACAAGCTGCGGGGCACCCTGCAGGTGGCCGCGGTTAAGGCACCGGGTTTCGGCGACCGCCGCAAGGCCATGCTGGAAGACATCGCTATCCTCACCGGCGGCCAGGTGATTTCCGAAGACCTGGGCATCAAGCTGGAAAATATCTCCCTGAAAGACCTGGGCACCGCCAAAAAGATCAACATCGACCGGGACAACACCACCGTCATCGACGGCGCCGGCTCCCGGGAGAAGATCGAAGCCCGGGTCAAACAGATCCGCGCCCAGATCGATGAGACCACTTCGGACTATGACCGGGAAAAACTCCAGGAACGGCTGGCCAAGATCGTCGGCGGCGTAGCCGTCATCCGGGTGGGCGCAGCCACCGAAATAGAGATGAAGGAAAAGAAAGCCCGGGTCGAAGACGCCCTGAACGCTACCCGGGCGGCGGTGGAAGAAGGCATCGTGCCCGGCGGCGGGGTGGCCTTTATCCGCACCATTCCGGCTCTGGATGCCATGAAGCTGGAAAACCACGACGAGCAACTGGGTATCAACATCATCCGGCGGGCCCTGGAAGAGCCGGTGCGGCAGATTGCCAACAACGCCGGCGGCGAAGGCTCCGTAGTGGCCGAGCACGTGCGCAAAGAAAGCGGCGCCTTCGGCTACAATGCCGAGACCGGCGTCTACGAAGACCTGATGGCCGCAGGCGTCATCGACCCCACCAAGGTGGCCCGGTTTGCCCTGCAGAATGCGGCTTCCGTGTCCTCGCTGCTCCTCACCACCGAGGCCATGATCGCCGAAAAACCCAAGAAGGAAGAACCCATGCAGATGCCTCCGGGGGGCGGCATGGGCGGCATGGGCGGCATGTACTAATCCTATAAAAGCCTGAAGTGCCATAAACCAAAAGCCGGGACGGGTGGATAACCTGTCCCGGTTTTTTTAGTGAAGAAGATTTCTCCTTGGTAATACCATGTTCGATTTGGAATGCAACAAGCTGATATCTCAACTATCTAAAAATAGATAATATTTCAACCGGAAACTGGAAACCAGAAACCGAAAACGGCCTAACTTCTCCGATTAAGTCGGGATAGTTGTCACGGAGTCGATCACTCCGGGGAGTGGTCTGCCCTCATATCGATGGGGTCGTGCCCGAAATCGGGAAAGTGCTGGAGCAGGTCTTCCTGGAGGGCCCGGGCGTCGGGATAGCGCTCCGCCACATCTTTATTCAGGCACTTCAGCATGATGGCTTCCAGGTCCGGGGGAATGTCGGGGTTTTCCTCATGGGGCGGCACCGGTTCGCTTTCCAGGATCAGATCGATGAGGTTTTTCTCCAGGTCGTCGTAGAACGGCAGGAGCCCGGTGTAGAGCAGATACATGATGACGCCGATGGCCCAAACATCGCTCCGGCGTTCGCTGGCGCCCATGATCTGCTCGGGGGCCATGTAGGGGCGGGAGCCCACCATGGTGGCGCTGATGTCCCGGTCTTTCAGTTCCTTGGCCGCGCCATAATCCAACAGTTTGACGGTGTCCTGGGGACCTACCATGATATTATTGGGTTTAATGTCCCGGTGCATGATGTTCTGTTCATGGGCAAAGGCCACCACATCGATTAATTTCAGGATGATCCTTTCCCTCCAGGGCTCCGGCAATTCTCCTTCCTCCAGGAGGTCCTGCAGGGTCTGTCCCTGGACATATTCCTGGATCATGATATATCGGCCGCCCTCCTCCAGGGAATCCACCAACCGCACCGCACTGGGATGAGGCCCCAGTTTCTGGCAGATATCCGCCTCCCGGCGAAACATTTTATTGTAGCCCCGGGAAAAAGGAATCTTGGCCACATAATACTGATCATGGGCCACGGCTTCGGTGTCCAGCACCAGCCAGACCTCGCCGTAGCTCCCCTGTCCCAGTTTTTTCACTTTTTCATAGCGGTCACCCAATAGCTCGGTTAGTTTCAGCACCGACAGGATATTGCCGGCAAAAGGCAGGAGGCGGGAGATCAGGTTCAGGAGCGATTTTTTCCGGGAGGTGCGGCCGCTCAGGGCGGTGATGTGGGCCGGCAGGTGGGCCGGAGGCTCCGAGAGATCCAGATCCAGGTCGGTATAAGCGATGACGCGGTCCGGCTGCCCCTCGAGCACCTGGCCGTTCATCAGGACGGTAACCTTGTGACCGTCCCGGTGTTTCAGGTTTACCTTGATTCTGCCGAATTCTCCGGCCTGCTGCGCCAGTTCCTGAAAACGCTGGTAGTCGGCCGGAGAATAAAAAAAATCATTCACCAGATCAAGCTGCAGGACTTCCTCGGGGTCCTCGTAGCCCAGCAGGGTGCGCAAGGCCTGGTTGCAATCCAGGATGCGGCGGCCCTGGTCCGAGCCACGACCGTCAGGGAGTGGCACAGTATCAGTGACAAAAATACCGTGGGGGCTGTCTTCAAAGAGCCGGTGGTAGCGGTCCTGGACCGATTGCAGGCGCAGTTCCCGTTCCCGGAATTTCAGGGCCACGGCCATGCGGGCCAGCACCTCGGCGGGCTGGAAGGGCTTGAGGAGGAAGTCTTCGGCGCCGATTTCCAGGCACCGGGCGGCAAAGTCCGGGTCATACTTTTCCAGAATAATGAGCATGGGGACCGGGTTAAGACCAGGCTGGCTTTTCAGCTCCCGAAATCGCTGCAGGCCGAATTCCGATTGAATATTGAGGATAATTAAGCCGGGAGATAACCTGGCAGCCTGCTCCAGATCTCCGACCGGTCCTGGAAATGGCACTACTTCATAGCCACCCGTCCTCAAAATGTCACTGAGCGCCTGCACATCCTGGTCTGCGGCATCCACAACAAAAACTTTTCGTCCGGGCATGACTGCTTTCCCCATATTTTTCTGACAGAACCGGGAGAGGTAAAAAATTCAAGGCGCAAGCGCAGGTTGGCCAAAGACCGGCTTACACCCAAGGGCATAGCACTAGTGCGGCCATGGTAGCAGATTCCATGGGAAAGGTCCACGAATTTATCACCATCGCTCCTGGTTCCCCAGTTGTCCTTGGGAAGCCGCGTTGCCGTGGCGCGGTGCCCGGCCATCTGGAAGGTACGTGACCTGGCAGGAATCCGGGGCACACAGTGAAATACGGGAGAAATTTTATAGCAGGCCGGATTTGAACTTGACAAAAAACTTTCGGTCCTATAAATATAAATATTCAAGCGCTCTTGCGGCGGGGTAGCTCAGTCGGTAGAGCAGCGGACTGAAAATCCGCGTGTCCCCAGTTCGATTCTGGGCCCCGCCACCAGACCTGTTCACTGCCCAGCCTCCCCCGGAGGCTGCTTTTGTTTTGGCAATTCTTTTTTTCCACCCCCGGGACTTCCAACCGATGGATAACGCCTGCCGGCCAGGGACGGCGGCAATACAGGATTTATGCCCAAAAGAGACGATTTACGCAACCTAGCCATAATTGCCCACGTGGATCATGGCAAAACCACCCTGGCCGACGCCATGCTCTGGCAGAGCGGCATCTTCCGGGAAAACGAGGCGGTGGCCGAGCGGGTCCTGGACAGCCTGGACCTGGAGCGGGAAAAAGGCATCACTATCATGGCCAAGAACATGTCCATCACCTATCGGGGGGTCAAGATCAATATCGTGGACACTCCCGGCCATGCCGATTTCGGGGGCGAAGTGGAGCGCACTTTGAACATGGTGGACGGGGTCATGCTCCTGGTGGACGCCACCGAAGGGCCTCTGCCCCAGACCCGGTTTGTCCTGGGCAAGGCTTTGGCCCAGGGCCTGCCCCCTATTGTCGTAATAAATAAAATTGACCGACCGGACCGACGCCTCAAAGAGGTCCTGGATGAAATCTACGACTTGTTCATCGATCTGGACGCCACCGAAGAGCAGTTGGATTTTCCGGTGCTTTATACCAACGCCAAGGCCGGGATCGCCCTCCTGGACCCGGACGATACCGGCCGGGACCTGACCCCCTTGTTTGAGGCCATTCTCCGGTCCATTCCCCCTCCCACCGGCGACCCGGAGGGGCCCCTGCAGTTCCTGGTCACCAATCTGGACTACAGTGAATACGTGGGCCTTGTCGCCATGGGCAAGGTAGTGAGCGGCGTTTTGCGTCCCGGCCAGGATGTGGCTCTGTTAAAAAAGGGCGACATGGTGGGCAAGGCCCAGCTGAGCCAGGTTTATAGCTTTGAGGGCTTACAGCGACTGAACACCGAGAGGGCCGCGGCGGGGGACATCGCCGCGGTGGCCGGCGCCTCCCAATCCTTCATCGGCGACACCCTGGGAGATATCGACAACCCCCTCCCCCTTCCCGGCATTACAGTGGAGGAGCCCACCATCGCCATGGTTTTTTCGGTGAATACCTCGCCCCTGGCCGGGAAAGAAGGCAGATTGTTGACCTCCCGGCATATCAAGGAGCGCCTGGACAAAGAGGTGCTCTACAATGTCAGCATCAGAGTGGAGCAGGCGGAAAACCGGGACTCCTTTCGGGTAAGCGCCCGGGGAGAACTGCAGTTGGCGGTGTTGGTGGAGATGATGCGCCGGGAAGGTTTTGAGCTGTCTTTATCCAAGCCGAGAGTCATTACCCAGAACGTGGACGGCGTCGGAGTGGAGCCCCTGGAGTTGGCGGTGGTGGATATCCCCGGGGAGTACGTCGGCGTGGTCACCGAAAAACTGGGCGTCCGCCGGGGACGGCTGGTCAAGATGATCAATCATGGCTCCGGCCGGGTTCGCCTGGAGTTTGAAATACCTTCCCGGGGACTCATCGGCCTCAGGGGGCAGTTCCTTAATGACACCCGGGGTACAGGCCTCCTTAATACCCTGATCATCGGCGTAACCCCCTCCGGAGGCGACATCGCCGGGCGGCCCAACGGCGTCCTGGTTTCCGACCGGGCCGGCCGGGCAGTGGGATACGCCATCCACCATCTGCAACCCCGGGGGTCCATTTTTGTCAACCCCGGCGACCCGGTGTACCGGGGCATGATCATCGGGGAAAATTCCCGCAGCGAGGATTTGTGGGTCAATATCACCAAGGAAAAGAAGCTCACCAATATCCGGGCCGCAGGGTCCGACGAGGCCCTGCGCCTCATCCCGCCCCGACTCTTTACCCTGGAACAGGCCATGGATTATATCAACGAGGACGAACTGGTGGAGGTGACGCCTCAATCCATCCGGTTGCGCCAAAACGTCCTCACTTAAGAAACTACCAGCCCGGAAATCCCAGCGTTGATTGGCTTTCTGCTTGCCGCCGGACATTCTTTAAACTTCCAACCTGTCAATACAATAGTTAGAGCCTCTCTGCGCCCCATTCCCTCTGCGCCTTTACCTGATAGTGACTCACGGCCGAAATTTTTTCCCACCGCTAATTGCCTTTTTGGCCCTGGACGCTCTTGTGTCCAGAATCCACAGGTGGCCATGATCAAATTTTGGAACATCCACCAAGCAATATGTTTAAAAAGTTAATCATCGATCCAGGAACCCCAGTTTTTTAAAATGCTCCTTACCTTTACAAAGATCCCGAAGATGAGCAGGCCCACGATGGCCAGTTCACAGATCAAGAGGAAATAAAAAAACCCTTGAGTCAGCATAACGGACCTCCTGTGGAGGATACTCTGCAAAGGTAATGCCAAGACCTTTATGAAATTACTGATAATAGACTCTTGCGGAACTTCATTGATTATGCTACCAAATAGTTAGAATTGAATTTCCCGGCAGGTGCCTGGCAGGGGTGGTACGGGCTTTTCGGCCTGTGCCGGCGGAATTTTCCAAGGAAGCGGCTAGCGGTGGGAGGTAAATTACTTTCCTGCTCTTAGGCTTCGGCCTTTATATACCAGGCAATGGCCGGGATGAATTATACACTCGACAATTCCACTGCCATATTCGATAATAAAATCTAACTGCGCCTGTTCGGCCGGAGCGATGCGGCCGGTAGACCGAAGACGGCAAAATCCTGGCATCCCGGGGAAGGGGATATCCGGCACCGTTGGACCACGATATGGCAAAAACTGAAAATAGATGAAAAAAGGTATAGTTAAGTTTATGACCCCCCGCCAGTTTACATTCCGGCGAACCCTCGGCGCCCTCATTTTATGTGCGGCACTTTGCGGTATCCTTTCCCTGCCAGCTGCGGCGGCTTCCTCCCAGGTTTATGCCCAACTCCGCCTGTTGGTGGAAGCCCTCTATGAAATTGATAATAAGTACGTTACCGAAATAAAAGATCGGGAACTGATTTATGGCGCCATCCGGGGCATGGTGGCGTCCCTGGACCCGAATTCTTCTTTTCTGTCGCCCGCAGAATACCAGGAAAACCAGCATGAGGCCAAGGCACCGGAAGCAGAGGCCGGACTGGCCCTGTCCGTCAAGGACAATATCTTAACCGTTATCGCCCCGGTGGAGGGCGGACCGGCCTGGCGCAGCGGCATTAGCGCCGATGACCACATCCTCAAGATCAACAATCAATCTACCCGCAATATCACTGCCATGGAGGCCGCAAGAAAATTACAGGGGCCCCCGGGTACGAAAGTCAGTCTGCAGTTGATCCGCAACGGCCTGGTCAAGCCCCTGGATATCGAACTAACGCTGGAAAAGCACGTGAGCGACACGGTGGTGCATTTCCCCCTGGAAGACGGCTATCACTACATCCGTCTCAGAACCCCCCGGGATCGTTCCACCTTTGAGCTGCAAAATGTTCTGCGCTCCCTGCAGGCCAGCCCCTCCCCAAAAAAGGGAATTATATTGGACTTGCGCAACACCGCCGGGGGCCGATTGGAAGAGGCCCGGCGACTTGCCTCCGTTTTTGTGGGCAGTGATCTTATTTACTCGACGAGGGGCCGGCAATCCGATATTAAGCAGCCTGTCACCGGCCTCAAAGAGTATCAGGTGCTGAAGGAAAAACTGCCCCTAATAGTCCTAATGGATCAGGGCACTTCCCGGGTAGCGGAAATCATGGCCGGGGTCCTGCAGGCGCACTGGGGAGCTCTGCTCCTGGGTTACAATACCTTCGGGGATTGCAGCGTCACCCGCTTGTTTCCCCTGCGAGACGGTTCTGCCCTGATTGTCAGCGTGGGGCATTGTTATACACCCCGAGATCGTCTCATTCAGGGCAAAGGACTGGAGCCGGATATCCCGGGACCCAAAAAAGATACGGATGAACAACCCATCAGCGGCAGTCCCGGAACCCCAGGAAAGGAAAAAACCCTTCCCAACCTCAATGACGTAATGCAAGATCCCCTGGTTCAACAGGCCTTGGTTAAATTGAAAAGCTGGGGAAAAAGCACTGCCACCCAGAAGCCGGACAATCGCATACTCAAAAAAAAGCACCAGGCCTCCAGTGTGCCCATGGAAGAAAAAGAACTTTCTTAACTCTGAAATGGCCGGGCTTGAACTCAGAGAAAGTTTAAACGAAGGGAACAGCCCCATTTCGGCAGGGCATTCCCTCATGGGTTTGCGGCCCACCCGTAACGCATGAAAAGTTTGTCAGGAATTATGGTGGGCAATGCCCACCCTACATTTTGGCTGTATCTTTGAACTTTGAGCCTTAAACTTTTCATAACAGGTCAGATTGATTTTGATGGTATCTCAGATGAGTTATTTCAGAATACGACAATCCCAAAGTAAGATTTTGCCAGCCTGGTTTGCAGCTAGAAACCTCGTTTGCCTGGCAGTGGTGTTTTTCCTGGTTTTTGGTGTTTGGGAGCGGTCCGCCTTGGCGTTATCGGAAACTACCCGGGACCAGCTCATGGTCTTTGCCGAGGCTTTGAGCATCATCGAAGATAACCATGTGGACCCCAAGGACACCAAACAATTAATTTACGGGGCCATCAAGGGCATGGTGACAAGCCTTGATTCTCATTCCTCCTTTATGGCTCCCGAGGATTTCAAGGAATTGCAGATTGAAACCAAGGGCAGCTTTAGCGGCATCGGCATTGAAATCACCCTGAAAGACAATCTTCTCATTGTGGTATCACCCATCGAGGGTACCCCGGCGTATCGGGCCGGCTTGCAGGCCGGGGATCGCATTATCAAGATTGACGGTCAAAACACCAAAAATATGAATCTGCTCGATGCCGTCCGCCGGATTCGAGGCACCAAAGGGTCCACCATAACCTTGACGATCATGCGGGAAAACGCCGACAAGCTCAAGACCATCTCCATGGTCCGGGAAATCATTCCCATCCGCAGCGTCCGGTTGCGCTACTTTGAAGACGGCCTGGGATATATCCGGATTACCAACTTTCAGGATAAGACCGATCATGATCTCAAGCAGGGCCTCAAAGACCTGCAATCCAAATTAAAGCCCCTGCGCGGACTTATCCTGGACCTGCGTAACGACCCGGGCGGTCTTTTGGACCAGGCCGTCAAGGTATCGGACGAGTTTTTAACCTCCGGGCTCATCGTCTACACCGAAGGCCGCAACAGAACTCAAAGCATGCGTTTCTACGCCAATGACAGGAGCACCGGCCTGGAAAAAAACCTCCCCTTGGTGGTGCTGATTAACGAAGGGAGCGCCTCGGCTTCTGAAATAGTCGCCGGCGCCATCCAGGATCAAAAACGCGGGCTTATAGTGGGCACCAAGAGTTTCGGCAAAGGCTCGGTCCAGAGCATCATCCCCCTGGAAGATGGTTCTGCTTTACGGTTGACCACCGCCCATTATTACACTCCCTCCGGCCGCTCCATCAATGAAAAGGGCATCCAGCCCGACCTGGTGGTGGAAGCTCCCCCCATCCCGGAGGGTAAATCCGTCAAAGACCTGCGCCAGGAGGCTCTGGACCGCCGGATGAGAGGCGAGGGCATTATTGATAAGTCCTGGACTATTCCCATCTCCAATGAGGAACTGGGAAAAGACCCGCAACTGGCCCGGGCCGTGCAAGTATTACGGCAGTGGCCCCCCAAAAAATTGACGGAGGCGGCCACCAGACCTTGAGCAGGCCCAGGCAGGGCGATGGGCGCAAAGGGTGGGCCTGATCGGCTTTCCAGAAGCTCGGAGGTCTCTCCAGACCATGGCCGCGGATGTGATGTGACCCTGGTGCTCCCACCTTTTGCCAGACATTCCCCGGCAGAACAAACCAGGAACAGCATCCCATGAAACCTTTCGTTGCTCTCATCGGCCGTACTAATGTCGGCAAATCGACGCTTTTCAACCGGTTGACAGGGGAATCCCGGGCCCTGGTGGATGACCGCCCCGGTGTCACCCGGGACCGCCTGTACGGCTCCGTTACCTGGGACGATCATTCATTCCTGCTGATTGATACCGGGGGGTTTGGCAGGGCCGCGGACGACCTGAGCAGCCAGGTGTGGCGCCAGGCGGAGTTGGCCGCCGGAGAGGCCGATCTGGTCTTGTTCATGGTGGATGGCCGACAGGATATTCAGTCGGACGACCTCGAGGTGGCCCGCTTTTTGCGCCAATCGGGCAAACCCGTGCTCCTGGTCATTAATAAAATGGACAGCCCGAAACAGGAAGCGCTCTTGCCGGAATTTTACCGTTTCGGCCTGACCCCCCTGTATCCCATCTCCGCCCAACATGGACTGGGGGTGGCCTCCCTGCTCGAGGCCGTCTGCCAGCAACTCCCCCCGAAAAGCGACGCGCCCGAACCCTACCCGGGAACCCGGGTGGCAGTTCTGGGAAGGCCCAACGTTGGCAAATCATCTTTTATTAATCGGGTCCTGGGAGAGGATCGCTTGTTGGTGAGCGACTCCCCCGGCACCACCCGGGACGCCATCGACGCACCCCTGACCTGGAAGGGGCGTCCCTATGTCCTCATCGACACCGCCGGCATCCGCCGCCGCAGCCGCGTCAGCGAAAATCTGGAACGGGGCATGATCTGGCAGGCCCTGCGGGCTATGCAAAGGGCCGAGGTAGTAGTGTTTTTGCTGGATGTGCAGGAGGGCCTGACGGAACAGGATTTGAGGATTCTGCATCTGATTGCCCAGGCCGGCAAGGGCTGCCTCATCGGGCTCAATAAGTGGGACCTAATGGCGGATGATCCAAAAGAACAGAGAATGCTGCTGGACCGGCTCAAGATGAACCTGGAGCTGATGCCCTATGCCCCTCTGTTACCCCTGTCGGTGGCAACCGGTTATCAGGTGAACAAGGTATTTCCCCTGATCGACGCCATAAGCCGGCAATATGAGTTTCGGGCCACCACCGGGGAGCTTAACCGGATATTCGCCGCCATCGTCAGCGCGCACCCCCCCCCACGCTTCCGCCACCGCAGCGTCAGGTTCTACTACGTGACCCAGGCGGACAGCCGTCCCCCCACCTTCATCGCCTTTACCAATATTCCCGGGGCCGTGCCCGAAACCTACCGTCGTTACCTCAGCAAGCAGCTCCGGGAACGCCTAGGACTGCCCTACGCCCCTATCCGCCTCTTTTTTAAAGGCAAAGAGAGGCATCAGGTGCGAGCCTCCACCCGGAAATTAAAAAAATGACCGGGCATCCCCTTCCAATGGAATATCGGCTTATTTTACCACTCGTAAACGTGTTTGCCCACGAGAACAGTCTGGCTGACAGAAGTGAAGCAGATTTTTAGTGCGTGACTGGGCATGCATTAAATTATTCTTGACTCGAACACCATTGATTAAAAAGAAGGCGATGACGGCTTGTTCCCATTCGGGAGTGGGATTGAAATCTTCCATGATTTTCTTGTAGTGGGTTAAATGCTCCGCTAAATCTTCTTCATCCAATGATAAGATTTTGGCGGCCAAATCTTCAACCGTTTTTTTTATCATAGAAGGTGCGCCTCCGGGCTTAGTTAAGCCTCTCCCCTCAATTGTGCATTAGTTATAAGACATCCGGGGCCGATTTGTCAACCTAAAGGTGGATATTTTTTAATATTTTTTTATTAATGATATTAAATAGATACAGAAGCTGCAAGATTATGCCCTGACTCCGTCAATCTTCGAATCTTTCCAGGGCGTTAACCAGATCTAGAAGAACCTTGACCTCGCCCGCAAGAATCTTCTCCCCCTGCGCGGCGGTAGCTGCGCCCGGGTTGCCCCAGACCCCACCGGGCCAGAATTTTCTTTTGTGCCGGGCCAGAATAAAACGGGGCAAAGTGGGCCACTCCTCCGGCGCCGTCCCCGCCACCGTGTCGGGATAGGCAGCCAGCATCAGGGCGGTTTCAACTTCTCCGGCATGGGAATCTCCCGGCGTGTTGATGAGATCGGGGTGTTGCCGGAAGGTTTCCCGCAGGAGATCCACGATGTTCACCACCGCCACTTTAATTTCGGGCAATAACCGCAGGAGTTGTTCCCCCGCCTCGATGAGAGCCGAAACGTGGGTGCCGCCGGCATGTCCGGTGAGAAAAATCACCTGGCGACAGCCCTGGCGGTAAAACTCCTGTCCCAAATCCAGGGCCAGGGCCCTGAGGGTATTGCCTGTAATACTTATGGTGCCGGGATGGTCGCTGGTGGAACGGCATATCCCGTAGTGCACTGGCGGCGCCACCAGTAAGGGGTGCTGGGTTGCGGCCCGCCCCGCCACCTCCTGGGCATGAAAGGTGTCCGTGCTCAGGGGGAGATGGGGACCGTGCTCCTCCACTGAGCCGAAAGGAATGATAACCGTGGTCGTTTTAGTCAGGGCAGCCTCAAATTCCGGCATCTTCATTCGAGAAATCAACATTTCGCCTCACCTCAGGTCATTTCTTTAAC
>Ga0194111_10003223_pt1 | contig 19535 bp, 22 predicted proteins | sample TA2KigC300mmetaG_FD_146194 | JGI IMG/M metagenome (GOLD analysis project Ga0194111, IMG submission 146194) | Freshwater microbial communities from Lake Tanganyika, Tanzania - TA2015033 Kigoma Deep Cast 300m | ecosystem: Environmental > Aquatic > Freshwater > Lake | place: Tanzania: Lake... | reverse complement strand
ATTTCTTAAGAGATTTTTAGCGTTCCAAAATCCCCCTAAATCCCCCTTTTTCAAAGGGGGACTTTAGATGATGAATAATGTCAATCAGTTTTCATGGGCATCAATGCTCATGTTACGACAAAAATAGTGGTTGTAAAAATGGGAAGACAAATAAATTTTTATATGTTGCCAGAATATGAGGAAGAGTTCATCCCTTACATTTTACAATGCAAAAATGTCGTGATGATAGCAGAACCATTTGAATCTAAATCTCCCAATATTATCAGCCGTTTGCCTGAACCTTTTTCCAAATCGTTTTGGCATTCCATATACTTTTGGCATAAAAATATAAACGGGAAGTTGGAAACAAAATTGTGGATTTAAAAGTGCAATGGAAATGCAACGAAACCATAGAGAGGTAACGCCAAAGCGGTATGATTAAGAATGCAGAACAATAATAAATATGAGGAGAAAGGTGGTTGAAGTAGTTGGATAAACTGAGTTTGCTTAGGCGTTTATTAGATGTCAGTGAAAAAATAATCACAGATAACTTTGAAGAGTGTATAATAAAACCGATAAGGGATTCTGAATCTTATGAACACTCCGAATACTTGAAATGTCTTTTCCCCTACGTTATGGATATTATTGTCCGTAGAGCATTTCGCTTGAGCAAAGGGGTTTGGCACTTATGCAATCAGGGGTATGGGGATGCCGGGATTGGAGCAGTTCGTACACTCTTTGAGTTGTGCATTGATGTGGAATATATAAAGCAGGATAAAGAAAACCGAGTTGAACGTTTCTATGACCACCACTGGTATGCTGGAGCGAAATTCAGCATGGATTTATATACCCAGATGAGGAAAAGTGTTCCGAGAGAAAAACAGAATAAAATCATAGGTGAGTATAATAGAGTAAAGAGTAAATACCAAGATTTTAATGACCTTTGGTGGTCTGGTAAAAAACCAGATCAGATGGCAAAAGAAGTTGGGATGCCCATGTCCAACTTCAAATTAGTGTACGGAACGTTGTCAACTTACGTTCACAGCTATTCTCACACGTTAGATTATGAAGGGGAAGTTAAAGATGACTGTATCCGTATCATTCCCACACAGCTAACTCCTTCGGCGAAATTATTAGATTTCGTTGCAATGATTACAACCATTTATTTTAAATATCTAATGGAAGGATGGTTGGATGCTTCAGGAGCTTCCACAACCCCCGAATTACAACGGCTATTCGAGGAGATAAAAAGCACATATAAAGAGTGGCGTATGTAAGAAACCGGGTGAAACAGCCCTAAAAAGAGGGGATAAAAACAGAATGCTTTTATGGTAAGGCAATAATGTATCGGGATTGAAAGATATTCCCCGATGAGAAGGGGATATAAATATGAGGAACGAGTAATATGAAACAAAATATTGATAAATATATAATCGGCATGGACATTGGAGGAACAAAACTCGCAACTGTAGTTGCAGATGGGAAAGGACAGATTCTGAAGAAAATTCGGAAATCTACGGAAGCGGAAAAAGGCGCGGAGCATGTTATTGATAAATTATGCGATATGGTTCACGAAACCCTTCATTTAGCAAAACTGACGCTTGACGACGTAATCGGTATCGGCGTAAGTTTCGGCGGCGAGACAGATACCAGGAAGGGGTTAGTATATCCTCACTTGCCCGGCTGGGAAGCTTATCCAATGAAGGGTAGAATTGAATCCGAATTTAATCTTCTAACGATTATCGAAAATGACGCCAACGCTGGCGCATTGGCGGAATGGATGTTCGGCGCGGGACGCGGCTATGATTACGTGGTGTACATGACAATGGGCACTGGCATCGGCGGCGGAATTGTCGCCAATGGGCAGATTTATCATGGCGCTAACGATTCTGCTGGCGAAGTCGGACATCAAATTCTTTTGCCCGACGGCCCACCCTGTCGATGTGGTAAACACGGGTGTTTGGAAGCGCTATGCGCCGGACCTGGCATCGCCCGCCGCGCTCAAGAAGCCATTCGCAAAGAACCCGATACGTTAATTCTTGAACTCGCCGATGGTGATATTGATGCAGTCAAAGCGGAATTTGTCGTCGAATCCGCTAAACAAAATGACCCGATAGCGAACCGTTTGATTGAAGAAACCGGGTTCTACATGGGATGGGGAATTACAAATCTTGTGAATATCGTCAACCCTGAAATCGTGGCCATCGGCACAATAGCCGTCGCCGCGGGCGACTTACTATTGAATCCAATCCGAGATACCGTAAAAAAATTAGCAGTCCGACGCGCCGCCGAAGTCGTGAAAATTGTGCCGGCTCAACTTGGCGATTTGGTGGGCGATTTAGCAGCGATTGCGCTTGTGATTCAGGCGGTAAGAAAGGCAAAAGGGCAAGGAGGCAAGAGGGCTAAGGGGTAAAAGGACTACTAAGGAATGTAACCCGGGATAAGAAAGGATTTGTGGTAACTAATGAATACAAAAAATGATAATTCAAAGTTTCAGTATGAGGCGTTAGATGAAGAAATAGATTTTGCAGATATTCTTTATGATACATCCAAACTCGATTCCGTTCAGCAACTTCAGCTTTTTAAACCTCAACCTTCGACATTAGAATCAGTGAGTGAAACAATTTCGCGGGTGGAAAGAGCGATACCGATTTTGGTTCCTTGTCCAGCAAAATATAATCGTCCTGTAGTGATAACAACGTGCCATAAATGTAGATATTTTTCCAATCAGAATGCAAATACTGCGGTTGTATGTAGTTTCCAGCCGGGGGAAAATGAGCGTATCGTACATCCTAAAAATAAACTAAATGAATTAGCTGGAAATGAATGGATGTACTTTACCAAATCGGTTTTGCGCACTTCATATCCCACTGAATACGGACATAACTTGCGTAAAAAACATGGTGCCAATAAGCCGCCGCAACTGATGAAACATATCATAGAATTCTTTACAAAGACTGGCGAAACTGTACTTGACCCTTTCGCGGGCGTTGGGGGAACACTATTAGGCGCATCGCTTTGCAATCGTATAGCAACAGGGATTGAATTAAATAAAGAATGGATTGACATATATCATCAGGTATGTGAACAGGAAAACATACCCTGTCAAGAGATGATACATGGTGACTGCCTCGACGTCCTTGGCGAAATGAAGGCTTCAGGTCAAGTTTACGATTTCATTGCAACTGACCCTCCGTATAGCATCGCATTGCCTAAAACCATGTGCGACGGTACTTATGATACTCAAAATCGCAAGACGGATTTTGAGAGTTTCTCGGATAGTGAAGATGACCTAAGAAATTTGGAATCCTTTGAGGAATATTACCAAAAAATGCAGGAAGTATTTTCCTTGCTTTTTGATGTGCTGAAAGCCGATAAATATCTAACTATGATTATCAGGGATTCATATCAAAAAGGTAGATATATTCCCGCGTCTTATGAGTTGGCGAGGCGTGCCGAAGAAGTTGGATTTATTTTCAAAGGTGTCAAAATCTGGTATCAAACCGGCGTGAGGATGCGTCCTTACGGTTATCCCGCTGCGTATGTGCCTAATATCATTCATCAGAATATTCTCATCTTGAGAAAGGGGGATAAATAAATGCCTGCTAGAACTTGGTATGTTTCATGTTCACCGCGTAGTCCTGAGAAGATTGCTCCAGAAATAGAATTGCTTCAACAATTTGAAGGTGTCAATTGGAACAAACAGGATGAGAATGGACGAAAAATCCACCAGATAACCTTTGCTGAAGCCTTAAAATCTTGTGAATCATTCGAAGGGAAAATTTCAGAAAAGGAGCCAGAGTTCTCTGCTAGAGACCGCATTGCTCCGATGAAAACTTATGGTTTCGCATATCAGGATTCGGAGGAGCGTCTCAGAATTACTGGGGCTGGACGGCAACTCATAAGAGGCGAACGTATACAGGAACTCTTTCTCAAACAAATGCTCAAATGGCAGTATCCATCCTATCAACACGGTGGCAACAAACGAACGCGTCATCTTTATTTACCAACTGATGAAATGTGTATATTCCCTTTTGTGGAAACGCTACGACTTGCCAGGGAACTCGATGGGCTAACCAAACCAGAGATAGCAATATTTGTTCTCACAGTCTTCGACGCTATGAAAATTCCAGATATTACGGAAGAACTTCAAAAATTTCGAGATGAGCTTGATAATCTAAGAGGTCGAATACCACGTAAAAGATTTATTCGTGAATTTCATCAGAATAGATTCCGGGAGATTTATAGTGAGGAAATCAGTAGTGGCAAAATTACAACGCGGGAATCACATCAACCATCGTCAGTCGAAAAGTTTATCAATACCAAAGTGAGGAATTCCATAGATATAGCTGATGCTGCTATCAGATATTTTCGCGCAACAGGGTTATTCACTTTTGGTACAAAAGCTGTCCGACTTGTAGTTTCGCCTTTTAAAAGTCAAGAGGTAAATCAAATCTTAAATGAGATGTCATTTGAACCTGTTCCGTTCTATGACGATGTGGATAAATTCTATGAGTATTTGGGCAATCCTGATATACCCAGTTTACCCTGGCAAACTACGAATGTAATGATTCTTAATCTGCGGAAACTTCAAAACGTAACCGGTGTCCATCAAGTATCAGAATCTGAATTTATACAACTTACTCAAAATGAGCAGAAAGGAATTATTTTAGAACTTGAAGAAACGCATAAGCAACAACTTTTAATTGAGTATGAGCGTAACCTCCAACGTCCTAAAATGGCAAAGGAGATTGAAGAGATGTTTTCGGCTATTAAACAGAAGGATGTCATCGACCCGCCTTTATACTTTGAATGGAATATGTGGCGAGCTCTTGTTTGTCTGAATGATTGTTATAAATGTCATCCCAATTTCTCCCTTGGTGATGATTTTTTACCTCTATCTTTTGCGCCCGGCAATAAATCTGATCTTGAAGTCGAGTATAATAATGATTTCGTTGTTTTAGTTGAAGTTACGCTTTCAACTGGCGCGCGACAATATGATACTGAAGGTGAGCCGGTGACCAGACACATTGGTAAATTCCAGAAAGCCGAAAATGAAAGAGAAAATCCGAGAACAGTTTATGGTTTATTTGTTGCTCCCTCAATTAATTCTAACACAGCAAATTATTTTTTTGTTCACCTAAAACATCTACAAAATCCAGATTTTGGTGGTTTTTTGTCCATTATTCCGTTGTCAATTCAACAGTTTATCAATATATTCAAATTCTGCAAAATAGAACATGCCTTTAATCGACATAAATTCAGAGAATTGCTGGATTCTTTAGTTGCATTAGGTAAGAATGCTAATGATAGTAATGAATGGACAAACAAATTTGATGAAGTAATTGAGGAGTGGAAATTATCATATCAGACTAAGTAAGGGGAATAACATGGAACGAATCAAGACATACATTGCAAACTTACAGGCAACCATTGATGCGTTGCCGATAGAAAAAATTAGACGGGTTATCGACTTAATCATGGAGGCTTATGAAGCCGACAACCAGATCTTTGTCGTGGGCAACGGCGGCAGCGCATCTACGGCATCGCATTTTGCTTGTGATTTGGGAAAAGGGACGATTGTACAAGGTAAACGCCGCCTGCGGATAACGAGTTTAACTGATAACGTTGCTGTAATGACCGCATGGGCGAATGATGTGAGCTATGATGACATCTTCGTCGAACAACTCAAAAATCTACTGAACCGCAATGATTTGGTCATCGGTATCAGCGCCAGCGGCAATTCAAAAAATGTCCTGAAGGCTATTGAGTATGCCAACTCGATGGACTGTACAACTATCGGACTCACAGGTTTTGGAGGCGGCAAGCTGGCGAATATAGCGGACGAGAGTATTATTGTGGATACCTACGATTACGGGCCAGTTGAGGATATTCACTTAATGCTTGACCATATCATCCGTGCGTGGATTTATGAGGAGTTGACAAATTCTTAGTTCAGACCCGCCTGCGCCGCAGCCGCGGTAATCAGATGACGCAAATTTTTTGACTTTGTATGCGAATGTGAGGTATGATATTGGAGAATAATCCAATTCAATGGGGAAATCCTGCATCCAGACCGGCTTATGGACACTCGCAAAGTAGACATAGTACTAGAACACGTCCACAAAAACTCATAGATAGAGCACGCGGCATAAGCGAACCGCAGGGGCAATTTTACGATGATATGATTATTGTTGAAGCCGAAAGAATGACAAGGGAGCAGCCTACCTTCGGACAAGGAGATAATCTTCATTTAGCGGAGTTTAACAAGCCAATTGGGAGGGTTTATCACCCAGATGGCAGTGTCACCGAAAATGTAACCAAGGTTTTAGTTGTCAAAAGACCCGATAGTACTGTGAAAACAAGCTATCCAATAACAGACGAATATGCTCAAAATCTGCTAAATCAATGAGAGGGAAGCTTATGTGTAATATAACTTTTCATATTCAACACCAAGAGGCTGCTACAAGGTGGCCCTTCGAGGAATATGGTACTGATGGCATAACAAAACTCGAATTAGCTTTGTGGAAATTTGCAGAGGAGCGCAACCGGCAATGGTCAATTTTCATCAATGGTTTGGAATTGCCATTTGAATATGAACCTGACCTCACAACAATTTTTAATGAAATACCCGAAGTTTTAGAGTTATTACTAAAGGAAAATGAAGAACCTGCTATATTGGATTTCTTTGAGCAAGGTACTAGTATAGTTCTTAGTATGAAGCGTAAAAATGATATAATTTGGGTCGAGTTTCAAAAAACGCCTCCACTCACTGGGAAGCGATTTGACCATCTTCCGGAAGAACCACAACCTATTTTAGTTCGTGATTTTTATGAAGCATGGTTCCAATTTCTGGATGAGATTCTTAAAATGTTAACTCGGCAGGAACATAATCTTGAAACTGACTTAAGCTACATATATTATATCAGCCGAATCAATAAGATTAGGGAAAAATTTCAACTATCATTTTAGATTTAAAATACAGACAATAACGTTTGTTACAAATTTGGAGTAGTCATCAAAACTACCTAACCTGAGAAAGGAGGGATTGAGGAATGAATCTCGATAATGTTCGTTTCTTGGGTGTAAGAAAATGCCTCCTACACCGACGACTTCGCTTTATATTATTAATCACATCTATACTGCTTTTAGCGTTTTGTTTTGCAATAATCGCTTCTGTTGCGGATGTGTACATTATTGAGATACGCGATGAAATTGGCAGAGGTTTGGGAAAATATATCAGTCGTGGTATCAAAGCCGCGGAGGAAGATAAGGCGGATGCTATCATTTTTGACATTAACACTCCCGGAGGGGAGTTGCGGGCGACTCAAGATATCATCGAAAGCATTTACCAAGCGCGCGTACCAACTATTGCGTATGTCAATATCGCGGCTTATTCCGCCGGCTCAATCATCGCAATTGCTTGCGACCAGATTGTCATGCACTCAGGTAGTATGATGGGAGCCACCGCGCCAGTGCAGATAACGGGCGAGAAAGCAGACGAAAAAGCTGTATCTGCCGTTAGCGGAATGATTAGGTCGGCAGCGCAAAAGCAGGGGAGAAATGAAGATATCGCAGCGGCCATGGTGGATAAAAATCTTGTACTGGTAGAAATGAAAGGCCACGAAAGTTTAAATGGAGAAATCGCCTCGCTAAGACCTGAGGAGTACGAGAAAAAAGAGGAAGCAGGCGAGATTGAAAAAGTGATATCAGCCGAAGGAGAATTATTGACCCTCACAAAGGATGACGCTTTAGAATATGGCTTTGCGGATGCACCAGCGGAATCGATTGAGGAGTTACTGAGTATATATGAAATTGTTGATATCCAGGGCAAACGCAAGGCTTTGACCTCCGATGCCATTTTCCAAAAGCAATCAGAGGATATAGCGTTGACTAAAATAAAATCCCTGGGCGGTTCTATAACACATCGAATTCGTGTGACCTTGGCGGAACACATCGCCATTTTCATAACGAGCCCGATGATTAGCGCGCTACTATTGAGCTTAGGAACAATTGGACTGCTCATAGAACTGCGGACGCCAGGCTTTGGTTTTCCGGGTATAATTGGCATTTCATGCCTGGCTCTGTTTTTTGGCGGACATACGATTGCAACTATCAACAGCAGTTATGCGGCTTTAGCGTTCGTTGTCGGTTTAGGACTTTTGATGTTTGAACTCTTTGTTATACCGGGATTTGGCGTCGCTGGTATTCTCGGCATCCTATTAATGTTCGGCGGGATTCTGTTTATCTTCGGCAAATCGTATAACCCAAAAGAAGCGGTTCTCTGGTTGTCAATTTCATTCATTGCCACTTTTGGATTAGGGGTTGTCGCATTTTACACCTTGCCGAGAACGCGAACCTGGCAGCAATTTGTGTTGAGTACGGTGCAAGGTAGCGAATATCAAGCCCCTTCAGCAGAATTGGAAAATTATGCGAGAAAAACTGGGCGCGCGGTCACACCTCTCCGCCCGGCAGGAACAGCTATAATAGACGGCTCACGAGTGGATGTCGTTACAGAAGGAAATTTTATTAGTAAGGACACGCCTATCAAAGTTGTCAAAGTAGAAGGAATGAAAGTGATTGTTCAAGAAATAGAAGAATAGAGGGAGGCAAGGGGGCAAGAGGGCAAGGAACTATATCCCCCCTTTGAAAAAGGGGGGCAGGGGGGATTTCCATTAGCCATCTTGCCTCCTCTCCGACAGAGGAGGGATAGTTATGCCAATTCCAGCAATTATTCTAATTGCTGTAGGATTGATACTGTTGCTCGTTGAAATTTTCATTTTGCCAGGCTTTGGTGCCGCCGGCATCCCAGGTATCATATTCATTCTCGCGGGTAGTGTGTGGATAATAGTGCAAACGAGAAATTGGCAACTGGGGTTAAGCGTCGCTGGGGCAACGATAATTATCATAATTCCCCTGGCAATCCTCGCCTTCTGGCTGGTGCCTCGGACGAGGGTAGGGAAAACGATGATTCTCAATACCACAGAACGAAGTGAAGATGGCTTTCAAGCTCCATCTAAGGAACTGGAAAAGTTAATCGGAAAATCAGGGACAGCTATAACTCCGTTGCGCCCAGCAGGCGCGGCGATGATTCAAGGAATGCGCGTGGATGTGGTCAGCCAGGGCGATTTTATTGCGAAAGACTCTGAAGTTGAAGTCGTGAACGTGGAAGGCAACAGAGTTGTCGTGCGTGATTTATCTTAGCTATTTTACGTTTATACAAAAAATCTCAGCAAGAGATGTCTCAGAAAGCTCAGCAAATGAAATGAGGTGAGAAAATGGATAAGAGAATTGTAACAGGAGCTTTATTAACCATGATTTTCTGCCTTGCTACATCAGCATGGGCAGGAACATGGATGGATGATTTCGAGGATGGTGACTTGGATGGTTGGCAAATGTTTGACGCGGCGTTGGAGTTGGGGGTCGTAAAGGAAGGAACCGGAAAGGTGGAGGAGAAAGAAGGAAACTTGATAGTGACAGATAATAACGAAGTTGGTGGGGATTATCTTACCGCGGCTGGTTTTAACAATGGACAGAGTAATATCAAAGATTTCACTCTAACTGTTGACGCCAAAATTGCTAAAGTCACCATCCCGGATCTTTGTTCTTGGTATATACAGTTCCGAAGTGCTGGCGATTCTTGGGCGAATAATATTTACTTTCTATAAGCCAGTTCTTTATTTATACGGTCGCTAATAATATTTATACGGACTTCTTCGAAGGAGATACCGCAGGGCTCGCAATAGCCGAGATGAGGACGAAATTCCCGAGTATAAACTATATGGGAATTGTGGAGAGTCCGTTTGTCTTTGAGATAGACAAATGGTATCACCTTGAACTTTCGATGAAAGGGTCACAGGCAAAGGTTTGGGTTGATAAAAAGCTAATGTGGCAAGCTGACTGGAAAGACCAATCAGACTGGTTGCCTGAATCGGGGCAGATCTGGTTTTCTGGTTGGGGAATGGAGCTTCATCTTGATAACTTCGTCCTCACCAGCGACGATGTGCCGGATGTTACACCAGTTAATCTCAAGGGTAAATTACCCATAACCTGGGGGAAACTCAAATATGCCCGATGACGGAGGTAAATCTAAGAGAGTGTTTGAAATTTAGCCACAGAATGACACAGAAAAATTCTGTGAAAATCTGTGTTAATCTGTGGCTAATTCAATCATCACTCCCGCGGGACTGAAACTACCTTCCCGGTCTCAATGCTGTCAATTATAGCCTGGCAGATTAATAATGTTTTGTATTCATCCCTGAAGGTGGGGTGAAACGGACTTTATGTTTCACGCATCATGCACTACTTATGAATCTCTTTAACACTATCACCGCCATCTCAAACCTCAGCCAACAATGAGGAGAAACAAAATGATAAAGGAAAAATTAAAAGAAACCGTAGATAATGAAAAACATGAGCTAACTCTTGATGATATTCGAACGGAAGTCAAACAGTTCGAGGAGTATTACAAAATTAGCTCTGAGGAATTTATGAAACTCTGGCAAGAAGGGAAATTTGAAGATACCTTCTGGACAAATTGCTGGGCAATGAGTTGGAGTTTCCTCAAAAAAGCTGAACAGCCGGGGGTTATCATAGAATCTGACGCTGAGCCCTCGTAACCTCGGGATAAGCTTAGAGGGAGAAAATGAATAATCTTTTGGAAATCACGTATTTTTCGGATTATTACCATTATGTTATTGGGCTTCTTGATAGGCTTGGTATTGTTGCAGACCGGTCAACGCTTGCGAAATCCAGTCGTGTGCGTGCTCCATCGATAGTGATAGGCGAAGTGCGAGCGCCGAGGGAAAGCAGCTTTTTGTTGGAAAGTGCGCTTCCTTTTGAACCCAGGAATGGTATAATTTTCCTTGATGGCTCATTCCTGCGGTTTAAGGAAACCGTCCAGGTTAATCGGCGCACAGGCACTGAAATTCTTGCCTATTCCTATCATTACCAACGTCCAGGTGAGAATTTTTTCGTGCGATTCGATTCCGAGGAACAGCCAACTCTTGATTCTATCCGCAAACCAAAACATCATTTGCACACAAGCGCAAAGCCGGAACTCCATCTTCCCTCAACTCCTGTTGAACTTGAATTTGTGCTGCAATTTATTAAAGCTAATTTCTTTAGCTGAATAGGTTCTAACTAAGTAACGCTATTAATTATGTCATTTGAGATATGCGTAATGCATAAAATTATGTACTACGCATTACGTTTTACGCAAAAACTCTTTTTAAAGTACAATCTAACTCACACCAAGCGTTTAAGAATGGAGGTATAAAATCATGGAACAACTAAGTTTAGCACCAATCGTAGCTATAGTGGCAGTACTGATAATTATTTTCCTCATAATTCTGCTCGCGATAGTACCAATTCCGTTGTGGATTGCCGCTAGGGCTGCTGGTGTCAAAGTGCGTATTTTCAAAGATTTAATTGGAATGCGTTTGCGGAGGGTCAGCCCGTCGGCAGTTATCAATCCGCAGATTAACGCGACGAAGGCGGGTTTGAAATTAAACCTGGAGGCATTAGAAGCGCATTATCTGGCCCGCGGCCATGTACCCAGAGTGATAAATGCACTCATTGCGGCAGATAAAGCCGGCATTGACCTCACCTTTGAACGCGCAACCGCTATTGATTTGGCGGGACGAGATGTATTCCAGGCGGTTCAGGTCAGTGTCAGACCGCGGGTTATTGAAACGCCCCGGATTTCAGCCGTCGCGCTTGATGGCATTCAGCTTACGGCAATTGCCATGGTTACCGTTAGAGCGAACATCGAAAGATTGGTCGGTGGTGCCGGGGATGAAACGATTATTGCTCGTGTCGGTCAAGGTATCGTCAGCGCAATTGGTTCTTCTGAAACTTATGAGGATGTGCTGGAAAATCCCGATGTGATTTCGAGAAAAGTGCTCTCCGAAGGACTCGATACAGGCACAGCCTACGAGATCTTATCAATTGATATCGCTGATATTGATGTCGGAGAAAATATCGGCGCGAGATTGAGGACGGAACAGGCAGAAGCAGACCTTGTCGTCGCTCAAGCCAGGGCAGAAGAACGGCTTGCTATGGCTGAAGCGAGAGAACAAGAAATGAAAGCCAAAGTGCAGGAAATGCGCGCCAAAGTAGTAGAAGCCGAAGCTCAAGTGCCGAAGGCACTTGCGGCAGCGTTTCGAATTGGAAACTTATCTATTACAAGATAGTTAAGTGAAACGTGAAACGTGAAGAGTGATAAAACCTCATATCACGTATCACTCATCACTCATCACTCATCACGTTTCATAGAAAATTTGAAAAGGAGAAAGAAAATGGAAGGAATAGGAGCATTAATCGGAATAGCCGCAGTGTTAATCTTTTTTTTCATCATCTTCATCATCTGGTTGGTACCGGTCGGTTTGTGGATTTCCGCGCTTGCAGCCAATGTAAAGGTCAGAATTTTTGGTGACCTTGTGGCAATGCGTCTGAGGCGCGTGCCGCCAGCGCAAATAGTCAGACCACAAATTATCGCCACGAAGGCCGGGCTAAACCTTAACTTGGGCGAATTGGAAGCACATTTTCTTGCCGGCGGACACGTTGATAATGTGGTCGAAGCGCTGATAGCTGCTGATAAAGCGCGGATTCCCCTCACGTTTGAACGGGCGGCAGCTATTGACCTCGCTGGACGCGATGTGTTGGAAGCTGTACAGATGAGTGTCGAACCCAGGATTATCGACATTCCAGACCCCAAAAGTAAGCAGAAAGGGATTACAGGTGTTGCCAGAGATGGTATACAACTTATCACCAAAGCGCGCGTTACCGTTCGTGCAAACATCGAAAAGTTGGTCGGCGGTGCCGGTGAGGAAACTATCATCGCACGCGTAGGGGAAGGTATCGTTACAACCATTGGTTCAGCCGAAAACCACAAGCGAGTGCTGGAAAATCCTAATAGAATTTCAAAAACTGTACTGGACAAAGGCTTATCCGCTGGAACTGCATTTGAGATTCTGTCTATCGATATCGCCGATGTCGACGTTGGCGATAATGTCGGCGCGAGACTCCAGAAAGACCAGGCCCAGGCGGAACTCAAAATCGCCCGCGCAAAAGCAGAAGAGAAACGCGCTATGGCAGTAGCCCAGGAGGCGGAAATGAAAGCTCGAGTTCAAGAGATGCAAGCCAACCTGGTGGAAGCTGAAGCAGAAGTCCCACTGGCAATGGCTGAAGCGTTCCAGATAGGTAAACTCAGTATCATGGACTATTACAACATGAAGAATATCATCGCAGATACTGACATGCGGAGGTCCATCTCCGGAGCAGATATTGAGTCCCAAGGACATGGAACCGGATTGGCATAAGAGTGAAACGTGAAACGTGATGCGTGAACGCTCTTAATTTACTATGATTGTTGGTGCTCAAAACGTAAAACGTAAAACGTAATGCGTAAAGTTATTACGTTTTACGTTTTACGCAAATTTTACTACGAGGTGAAGAAAATGGATGCACGTCTTTTGATAGCAATATTAATTGGGATTATTTGGCTTGCTCTTAGATTACTCAGGCGAAAGCCTGAAGATACCCAACAGCAAGAACAACGCGGAGGAGATGTCATTTTTACCGAAGCAGAAGTGAATCTTCCTTGGGAGCAAATTCCACAAGGGCGGCGGATGCTTGAAGAATATAATGATGAGGAAGAGATAGAACCAGTTGGAGAAGAGTTAAACATTAACCGTGAGGACGGGTTTACTAGCGTAAACCATGTAGAAAAAAAAGAACCACCTGTTCTTCAATCTACTTTGTCCCCCGCCACTTCAACGAAACCCAAACGTGAAACCAACCAGGACATTACCCAAATGACATCCGTTACTCCTGCGCAGTCTCAAAAACGCCCTAAACAGATTAGACAAATAGCCGGCATGCCTTTGAATACCCCAAATGTTAAATTCGGGATTATACTTTCTGAAATTCTGAATAAACCGAAAAGTCAACGGATATAATCCGTAGGTATACCAAACGCAAAGAGAAATTTGGAAAATATCGCGGGTAAAGGTATGGAAATTAGACCCAGAGAAGTTCGTATTTATGTGACTCCAGACGGGCGCGAGCCTTTTCAAGAGTGGTTTGGCGGACTGAAAGACCAGAAAGTTCGTTCGGCTGTTCTGGCTCGCATTGACCGTTTACGTCTTCCTCTTATTTCTTTTGATCAAACTTTTCTTTCTTAAAGAAAAGTTTGGTTACGTTCTGGTAACTTTGGTGATTATCGCCGGCTCACGGGAGATTTGTACGAACTACGAAGCCACTACGGTGCAGGGTACCGGGTTTATTTCGGTTATGAATAAAGACTTCATTCTCAAAAACACACGAAGCTACGACGAGTGGCTCATCGAACACTTAAAAGACCCAGAGGAAGCTCAAACCTATCTTGGGGCATCTTTGGAAGAATACGAAAAAGACGGTGGGTGACCTCACCGCTTTACTTCTTGCTCTGCGAAGTTTTGCTCAAGCACAAGGTGGGATTGGAAAATTCGCCAAGTGGACAGAGGTTAGCCGAGAGCATTTGTCCGATATACTTGCCAGTAAACATAATCCTCAATTGGATAACCTTCTTGTTCAATTGGAACGACGAGACAGTACCACTGAACAGTCTACATTGCCTGATAAAGCTTCAGTATAACTCCTGTAAGCAAAAGGAGAAAAAACTTACGTATTACGGGCATGGTTCAAATTTCCTGAAAAATTAGTCCCCCTTATTAAAGGGGATAGGGGATTGTACAAAGTGATACGTGATGAGTGATGAGTAATGAGTGAGACATAATCACGTATCACTTATCACTCATCTTGGTAAAAAGTGAGGACTGGTTTACTTCGTAAACTGGTTTATGCTTCATAAACCAGTCCTCACAGTAAACTATTTTCTGAAACATGCCGACAACCAACATTATGATATCCGAATTAATACGTCACAAACCAATGGTCGCGAGAGTATGTCAAAACTCCGAAACTGCATGAAGCAATCTCAAACAACCTTCCGTGATAATCTCCTCCGCTTCAGGATTCACTCGGCAAGCGTGTGTAACTTCGTAGCCCCCTTCGGGGTAAGATTTGGCAGTTGGGACATATCCGATGGAGCCGTTGGTATAGCCGAGAAAGAACGTATTTTTGAGAGGTGAGCGCTGTTTGATGGCCGTTCCAATTTCATTGAATACTTCGCCCGGCGCGGTGGCAAATCCGAAGGTTCCTAATCTCCAGGCTTGAAGTTCTACGGCAATCGGCTGGAGCGGCTTGCCTGTGCGCCAACTTTCCAATGCTTGGGAAGTGCGTTCTAATCGCCGTTGCGCCCAGTAAATCGAGCCTTCATGGGCTCCTGACGCTTTCAGTTGTTCCAGTTGTTGCGTCAAGTTTTTTGTCAACGCTTCCGCTTCGGCTTCAGAACCATACATTATCTGCGGCAGTGATACAGTTTCTGAAGCTACTGCTATTCCAACCGCCTCTGCTGTCTCAATTGTTTCCCACACTTTAACCACTTCACATCCTAACCGCGTGCCAAGCGTGCGCGCCGGTTCGTATGAATGTTCTAACATAATCGAATTGATATTGCCGCATGCGCCTTGCAAATAGAGACACGGCGCGCCTATCAGTTGTTCGACGACATCGCGCATTTTGCCTGGAAAATCCGCTGAAATCAATTGCATCCTGCCGCCCTGAGAAACAGGATGGCAGGCGAAATTTACTAAACACGCTAACGGTGTTCCATCCTCCTTGTCCAATCGCAATACGCCAACTTGTCTATCAATCGGGCCGTCGGGATTCTTGCCGAGGACAATCTGACCATCAGGACGTTTTTCACGCCGATTGATACCGATATCCGAGACGCCCCAACCAACGCCCAGTCGGACTGCTTGCATATTCGCCGCCGCCTCCTGCACAATTCCAGCCAGTTTGTATATCAAATTCGCCCGGTACGCGGCGACATCAGAAGAAGATTCGCTTCGGTAGGAATCCGGCCCGTAATGCGTATGCGTACAGGATATTGTGACATGCCCTGGCTGAATGCCCAATTTCCTCGCGTCGATTTCCTTGCGCACATCTTCAACTACAGCGGCACCGAGGTCGAGTAAATCGCAGCCGATGAGCGTTGCTTTCTTTTCGCCATCTGTTACGACCAACGCTGTCGCAAAAAGCGGGTCATGTACACCTATTGATGGCCCACGTCCAGCAAAACCGACCATTGGAATGCCAACCGGCGGTGTGATATCTGTACGCGCTATACCCATTTGAAGTGATGACTGTTGTTCTTGAGTTGTCATTTTTGTAACTCCTTTCATGAAACGATTTTAGACGCAGATTACGCGGGTGACACTGATTAACATGAAACGTGAAAATAAAATGTTGACAAATGTTGCGAAATGTAGTAGAATATATAAAAATCATAAAACTTTTGGAGTCATTGATGAATGAAGAAAAATTTACGACAAAACAAGCTGCTGAATTTTTAGGTGTCAGCACCTCAACTATTTATCGAATGGAGAAGCAAAATCTCATTGAATCCATTAGAACGCCTGGAGGACAACGCCGCTTCCTCAAGGAACAGCTTGCCATGTACCTTGAAAAGAGTAAAAATATTAAAGCGCCTCAGAATCCAAGTCAATACAAGCAACAAACTCAGCACAAAAGCGTATCAGAGCCCTGTGAAGAGATTTCAACCTCTCATAGGATTATTTTCGGTAGTTGCGAGCAAATGGAAGAACTGGATAACGATTCGATTCATCTGATGGTTACCTCGCCGCCATACTTCAACGCGCCTTTTGATTATCAAGGTTTTTTTGAAGATTACGACAAATATCTCAATCTAATAACAGCTTTTGCGCAGGAAAGCTATAGAGTTCTTCAACCGGGCAGAATTGCCGTCGTAAACTGCGACGATATGCTGGTCAAAGGAGAAAAATATCCTATTGTCGCGGATATCACTAAAATATTCCTTGACGCTGGATTTCAATACAGAGATAAAATTATCTGGCGAAAGCCAGAGGGATATATAAGAATCAGCAGAAGAAGCGGGGTACTATTACAGCATCCGTATCCCATGTATTTTTACCCAGATAATTTGCAAGAAAGCATTTTGATATTCCAGAAAGGTAAATATAGGTATCCTCAACCGAATGAACGGTCAAAAATTGATATCAGAGAATTTCAAAAGAACAAATGGTATCTTACAGTCTGGGATATGGTGAATAATCTTCCATCGAAAAATAAAGGGAATAATTATCCCGCTGCTTTTCCAGAGGAATTGCCTTATCGTATCATCAAATTGTTTTCAAATGTCGGCGAAGTTGTTTTAGACCCCTTCTTAGGAAGTGGAACAACAACAAAGGTCGCAAGACAACTCAAAAGGAGCAGCATTGGTTATGAAATTGATAGCAGTCTAATGGAAATCATCAAAGAAAAAATCGAATTTTACAATAATTTCACAGGGAAAGATACCATCGAATTTTATATAGAGCCGAAGAACGAATAATAGAAGCCACATAGACCTCATACCGAATTTAGACTTGCAATTTCGTATTGCGTGATGCGTAATGCATAATGAGTAAAAGAAAACATTACTCATTACTCCTTACGTATTACATTTCACGTTTCACGCATCACGTTTCACAGATGTTTGATATCACACTCGTCAATGAGCATTTCAACTAAATTCCTATATGAGCCGAAGCATTAATGTAATCTTTTTAGACATGCTTCAAGATTTTTACGCGCATCAGTAAAATTAGGATTAATTTCGATAGCTTTCCCATAAGCGGCGCAGGCATTCTTCAATTGATTTGTCACTTCGTATATAAGTCCGAGATTATAATAGGCATCGGCATAATTTGGGTTGAATTCGATTGCTTTCTGGTAAGCCTCAATAGCAGTATAATATCGACCTTTGGCGGCATAAGCTACTCCCAAATTATTGTAGGCTTCGCTAAAATCGGGTTTGACTTCGACAGCGCGCTGCCAGGCTGTGATGGCATCATCTAACCAGCCGATAGCAAAGTAGATAGTTCCCAGACCATGCCAGGCTTCGGGTAAATTCGGTTCCAATTTCACCGCCATTTTATAGGCTTCGAGGGCTTCGCTATTTTGACCATTTGCATAGTAATCTTTGCCCATATTGCCATACGCAGGGGCGTAACTCGGATTATATTCCACTGCTTTTTGGTAAAACGCAATTGCATCTTCCAGCTTATTTTCCTTTGAGCGCGCTATCCCAAGACTGCTGTAGGTTTGAGCATACAAGTGCGCAATGTACTGAGCGCGAACCTTTTCAATTTTTTTCAATTCCTCAGAAGATATTGTTGGGATGTAGCGATGCAGTGATGCTAAATAGGAAGTCATCAGGTCAATATTCTGGATTTTTAACCACTCAGGCCTGTCTGGACTATTCCATTCCAATCGGATATTACCTTCCAAACTTTTTCTTTTCTTAAAAGAAAAAGTTCCATCATAAAGAAAAGAAAAGGTGGAAAATTCCAAATCGGGGTGATTATCTGTGTATGTGGAAACCGATTGAGAAATTTCGCGCAACTCTTCAGGCCCCATCAGCAACCCGGCGAGAAAATTGTCAATATGATTTAGATTGTATTCTGGATAGCCCAAATATGATAAATCCAGAGCGTTATAGACTTTTTCATTTTGCAGACGCGCGCTTATTTTTTCTCCATTGAGATGAATCTCACCATTGAATCCCAACAGCAGCAGGTCAGCGCTGTTATACCACAAAAGGGAATTTGGAAACACAGAGATGAAGGTTTTGATTATCCTCTTCGTTTCATTTGGGTGCGTGTTGTACAACGGCAACCACTGAGACATTATTCCATCTTTATTCAATCGCTTTTGGCAAAGTTGATAAAATTCCTGCGTATACAAATTCACGATACCTGCTTCCTCCGGCGGAGATGGTTCAAGGGTGATGATATCGTACTTCTGCTTTGTGTGTGTCACGAAGTTGCGGCCATCTTCGACAATGATTGTCGTTCTAGCATCGTTGCCGATATTGCCATTATAATCTGCAAAATGTTTTAACGCAGCATCCACAATCGTTTTGGAAATATCCACGATATCCATTCTATCAATGTCATACATTAACATTGAACCGAAGGTTTGTCCTGTACCTAAGCAGATACCCAGAATATTCTTTGGCGCGCCTTGATGAATCAGCATTGGAATATGTCCCTGAATCGGTTGAGGAGCGATGTTGAACTGTCCTTGCGCTTTTGTTCTACCCAACACCGTCTTATTTGCCCATATCGATTTTTGTTGATTTTGCTGATTTACCGTCACCCAGACCGTATTTTCTAAACCTTCTTCGACGAGGATAATTTTCTCATCAGGCTCCTTGACAATCGACAAAACTTCTTGAGGAATCTGAATTTTCAATGCGAATCGGCTTCCAATCAACGTTCCTAATATTAGTACAACAGTTATAGCATTGAATTTAGAACTTCTTATCCATCTTGCCGTCTTACCGTCTTGCCATCTTGCCATCTTGCTGTCTTGCCGTCTTGCCGTTTTGCCATCTTGCCGTCTTGCCATCTTGCCGTCTTGCCGTC
>Ga0194111_10003212_pt1 | contig 19562 bp, 9 predicted proteins | sample TA2KigC300mmetaG_FD_146194 | JGI IMG/M metagenome (GOLD analysis project Ga0194111, IMG submission 146194) | Freshwater microbial communities from Lake Tanganyika, Tanzania - TA2015033 Kigoma Deep Cast 300m | ecosystem: Environmental > Aquatic > Freshwater > Lake | place: Tanzania: Lake... | reverse complement strand
TTTCTGGAACCATCGTGCCCGAGGCCGCCAGAATTGCCCGACTTGAACAAGAGGCCGGGTGTTTTGTGCTGCTCACCTCTCGCTCGGTGGCAGCCCTCAGCTCTGCGGAGGCCCTCAAACTCTACAAAGATCAGCACTATATCGAACAGAACTTCGCCTTCTTAAAAGACCCGGTCATTATCAATGCCATCTTCTTGAAAAAACCTGAGCGCATCGAGGCCCTGGGATTAATCTTTGTCCTGGCCCTGATGATCTGGCGCCTTATTGAACGCACCATGCGCCAAGCCTTACGAGAGAACCAGGACAAGGTGCCGGGTTGGGACCGGAAACCCACGAACAAGCCCACAACTTTCATGATGACCACCAAGTTCAGCTCGGTAGGCATCCTCAAGATCGGCGGGGTGCGTCGCCTTAATCGCCCCATTGACGACATCCAGCTGAAATATCTCGAAATCCTTGGATTAAGCATCGATATCTTCTTAAAGCCCGAGGTCATCATGTTGAATTAACAAAGATGATTTTTTCCAATGATCAAAAATAGCCCCAGAAGAAGCGTTTACTATGCGGAATGTCAGTCTTTAAAGCCCTGGGGGTACCCACGCCTCAACACCACGATCTGCAAGACTCCACCCTGTAGTGACGACAACAAAAGTCAATAGGCTAATTTAACTTATATTATTGTTTTTGACTGATAATCTCCGGACGCTTCCAGCAATTCGGCTGCATCATTAAAAAAGGGTATTTCAACGCTCAACAGCCCTTGATTATTTATCCGATACTGTAACCCCGCCCTCTTCAACTGCCTTGCTAATTGCTGTAATCAATGATATAGCGCGCGTACGTGTATTTTCAGGAAGTTCTTTAAGAGAACTCAATTCATTGAGATGGCTAAGAATTCTCTTAGCGACCGATCCTTTATTAAACATTATTTTTTTTTGTTCCATGAAGTTATCAACGCGTTTGCATAGCTGTTCTCCCTCCGGTAATTCTATAGTTGTAATTCCTGCAAAATTAAGTTGCGCCTTGTAGACCTCTTCCACGAATTTGAGATAGAAAGACTCTTCAAAAAGGTCCTCTATGGAACATCTTCGTCCCTCCTGGAAACCAATGGCAGGGCCAAGGCTAATGGCTGACGCTCTTGGATGTTTATATTTAAATAGCCACCGTTTCACAAATTTTTCTTTCGCATCATCCCCTGCTCTATCGCTATCATAGAGCGCTACGACATCAAGCTCCTGCCCGGTAATCAGTGTGGCGATGTATGTAACCTCAGAGGCACCCCCCGCCGCGGTCAACATAAGGTCTTCTGGGAGTCCTTCTACCCCTGAACGTTTCATCAAGTTAGATAGGGCGGTAATTAGCCAATAGTCATCAACCCCCTCAACAACAAGGTTGCGCTCTGATAGGAGAAAACTCATACGTCCGCTAATTCCGAGTGCGGCCTGTAGAGTGAGTTTCCCTTCGGGCTGCGGCATACTTAGGTCCTCAGTGACCACTATTCCATTCTTGGTTTCAGTAAGTATCCTAATTCTTTCTGGAGCTTGAAGATCTATCATGAAGGGCAAATGGCTTGTATAAATAAGAGTATTCCCCTTTGCATAATCCTCCAGTCGTTTTAGAAGATCTCTCTGACCCTCTGGGTGAAGGTGCAAGCCTGGTTCGTCAAGCAGAATCACGCAGCCCTTGAGGGCCCCTTTGGTTTCGTGCATTAAGAGTAAGTCGAACGAAAAGAACCATTGGAAACCGCGGGATCGTTCTTCGAGTCGAATAAGTGCCCGATCATCGACCCCCTTTACAAATGTGAAAAACTGCTGACCGTCGGCGTCTAATTTAACCTCATACTTTAATTGACCCCAGTTGTCCTCGATCTGTCGGGTCAAAGTGGCCGCACCGTCATCTAGGTTGTACCTTCTTTGCTCGCGATCATCCTCTTGCCCCTGCCTGACTAGTTCTTCCAGATTCAATCCCGAAAGATTTAGAATAGTCAGTATTGTATCGTCCTCCGGTGTCTGGGCTTTCCTACCCACCCTTTCCAATAGTTGATCAAGCATTGATGTTCCTTGGAAAGCACGATATTCGTCCATATAAATGAAAGTGGGTAATTGTCCGATAATAAAGTCATGTGCTTTTTTTCGTATCGAATCTCCTGTCTTAAATGAAGTTATGGCTTCACCGAGTTTATTTGTGAATTGTGAAATGAAATTCTGCTCGTTTACGTATTCAGGGTTCTGGACAGGATTTTCTTCCTGCGGATTCTGGAATTGAGGAGAACGAACCGCTCCAAATTTATCTACCGACTCTTTACCTAGCGCTTCCAAATCAGTAAACCTACCTTCTCTTGCAAGCCGATTTGCCTCATCGATACATAATCGGGCTAATTCCTGAAAGCTTTGAGGGACTGAACCCGGAACAACAGGCAATTTCATTAGGATCTGGTCGATATCATTAGGGTGAAGCTTGTCTGGACCTATCCCTTCCGGAAAAAGAACCTCGAAACGACCAGCGTAGTCCTTGGTTACCTCAATAGTTTTAAAGATGATTTCCTGTGAGGTTAGCTGTCTTAGGGTCTCTATTTCTTCATCGGTCAATAAGAACTCTGCCGTGCAAGCTATTTGGTCTTTGGATCGCTCTTTGCGATGGGCACGTGGCCATTCGCGATCAATATTATATGGTTCAGGCGAGTAGGGGTTGAATTTGTGTAGTGCTTTTAGCATGGTAGTCTTTCCCGATTCGTTCTTGCCTACTAAGACAGTAAGAGGGGCTACCTTCACTTTTCCAGAATCAAGGATGCATTTATACATCTGAACACGAAATGAGGCTAACTGCATAGCTTCCCCTCCAATTCATTGAGCATTTCCGAGATCTTCGCCTTCCTGCACATTCTCAAGAAAATATTCACTTATGTGTAAGATTCTATGTAGGAATTATGAAAACTGTCAATTTTATTCTTTGAGGGCAAGATAGTTTTTTCCGTTTTGTCCAACTATCGTATTATTTGCAAGCAGACTAAATAATCAGGGTAAAAAGTGTGAATTACATTTTCAGGATAGAAGTATTTTATCCCGAAATAATCTTTTTTGTTTTCGCCGTTCTTCCACCACCATTCAAACTTATCAGCATTATCGTTCAAGTAATCCTCAAAGTCCCTCTCTGGTTTCAAGCGATCCCTACCTAAATAGCAGGGCCGATTTTTTCCGCGTGGTTCGATCTGGACCTGCGTCCAAGGGTGGCCTGATTTGAATGGAAAAAATTCGCTGGACTTATTCTACCTCCACCGGTACACCGTGACCTCTTTAAAGCCCTGGGGGTACCCACGCCTCAGCAACACGGTCTGCCAGACCCCACCCTGTGGTGACGACCAAAAAAGTCAATAGCTTAAATTAAGTTATAATTTGTCTCTTGACTGATAATCTTCGTTGGTCTGGATAAATTAAGTATTTAAGTATAATCTTACTCCGCCATCGCTTTCAGTAAAGCATCTCTGGCATCCGAGTAAAACTGGATGTCAATTTTGGTGGCCATGTCATCCGAGAGATCAAATAGCTGACGACGGCAGGATACTGGCACGAGGAGTGCTGTCGCACCTTTCTCTACTGCAATTTCGGCTATCGTGACCGGATTATGAATGGGTTCAATGGAGCCGCCCAGATTGATTTCTCCGACAATAATTAAACCGCCCCTCACACTTTTCTTCAGCAAAGCGGTACATAACGCTATCAGTGCCGCCACTCCCAGTTTAGCCCCAGATTTGGAAGCATCGAAGGCGCGGAGTTGGGCTGAAAATTCATGGCGCCTTGGATCTCTATCACCTACCAGTTGCCGAGTGCGAGCATAAAGGTTCTGCTCAGCGTAGCCAATGCTTTCTCGGAAAGCAGGCGGGACAGGTTTGTTGAGGATTTTTACGCCGGAACCAGGCCCTTCGTTAATCTCGATACGATAAAGGCCTGGGTTATCATCCATGCCGCCCGGGCTAATAGTCCATACCTGACCTGGTTCGAGAGGGTCTCCGCCGATGCTATTTTCACTCTGCAGTTCAGGCGTGGAGACGAATTTTTCGACGCCATCTGTTCCCATTACATAACTAAAGTGGGTATTGCGGAATTCGGCAGCGCCGATCCGTTTCTGTTGTTCTTTAACGCGGCGTCTTGCTTCCATGGCAATCCGCACGGCCCATTCCAAATCTTCATCCGGGATACTGTCCTCGCCGTCAGGGTAGAGCAGTTTCAGAAGGCCGTTGATAGTCTTGTTAACTGCATTGGTATCACGACCTGAAAGCGCCCCGCCGAAGAAAACTCGATTTTGGATTTGACCTATCCTACTCTGATTGCGAAGCTGACTCCAACATTCCGAGAGGAAATCACTTACCAAGCCGAAATGATTGGTCAGCAGTTCTTTGCTGATCTTGGGTACGTCCCATCCAGGCAAAAAAGCATGAATCCGATCCATGAAGGCGGTGTCGTCACGCATCTCAGGCGGCATGGGACCGAAGAGGTGACCTATACGCTGTTGATGCTCGACATCAACCTCGAAGTTACCAACAAGCACAATACTGCCATCGGCGCGTATACTTTCCTTTCCCCGGCTGAATTCAGCCGATTCCATATAGCCCTTCATGATGTTAACGCCGTCCTTCTGATCGAAGGAAATGCCAGAGACCTCGTCAAAACAGACCACGTCGTACTGACAGACCAGACCACGCTGGCCGGTGGAATTATTGACAAACATCCGGGCTACGGTAGCCTTGCCACCAGAAATCAGGTGGGCATAGGGCGATACCTGTTGGTAGAGATGGCTCTTACCTGTGCCCCGAGGACCGAGCTCCACCAGATTGTAGTTCCGCTCTACAAAGGGAACCATACGCAATAGGAGGGCATTTTTCTGCCTGTCAGAGAGTCCGTCCGTTTCAAGGCCAACAGAGCGCAGCAAAAAATTTTTCCACGCCTCAGTGGTAAAATCTTTCCGGGCTTCTGCCAGAACATTTAGCACATCCCGTTTTGAAAGCTGAATCTCACGCAGAGACTCAACGCCAAAAGGGCGGCCATTTTTCTCTTGCGCAATAATTGAGTCGTAGCAGAGGGTAATTTCAGCATAGAATCCTCCCGTGAGCATCCTCTCGTGCTGACTCACTAAATTCGCCTCAATCCTGGCGTCGTTTAAACGCAGGCTCGGGATAGTCGCCAGATAGGAATCGGTCTTGGCATCGAGGCGGGCAGTGATGAGGTCAATGATCTTAACTTGTCCTTTTTCTCGGGCATGAGATTTGAAAAGCTCTTCCTCACCTGCTTTGATGGTGCGATCTTGGAGTTGGCGTTGCACGATTTCCAGCCCTTCTTCAATTTCCTCCTGATCAATACTGGCGCAGTAACGTCCCAGAAGGAACTCCACTACATAGGTGGGCACTGGAAATTGGCGGCTAAAGGTTCGAACCAGGTCTTTTCGAACCAGATATCCTTCTAAAGTCGAGGCCGCTTGTTGGTCTATCTGATCTAATTCAATCATGTTTTCCCCCGCCAATCACCGTGGCGACCTGAGCCATAAGTCCGCCCAGAGCATCAAGGAGGACAAGAGTAACATCGTGTCCTGCCAATTCTTCATCTTCAACTACCACGGAAGCGGTGCCATTCTCTTTCAATGGTTTAACACTTACCACCACGCTGGAGCTTGAATCTCCTGGCTGTGTGCGGATATCCAAGGATAAACCCGCGAACTGTCCATCAACCGCCACAGTGCAGCGCAGTCCTCTCCAAACAACATCAGTGAACTCAATTGAAACCAACTCCGTGCCGACACCTTCTTGCGTGACCCTTAACTCCAGAGTCAAACATTCCTGCAGACTCAAACCACCATGGGCATATTCTTCACCCTTCCGGAAACAACTTATGCCAGGGGCCAAGGCAAAATGCTGGTTTGGATTCCAAAACCATGGGTAAAACCTTTCTTCGGTGTCTGCGCCAGGTTTGATCACAGCGCAGCGGCCCCATTTGACTTCTGTCAGGGCACTGGGCAGATCAATTTTCGGGAGACCGCCAGGCAACAGCAGCCAGCCATGGTCAGTCACTACGCGCACGCTTGTCCAACCAGCAGCCAACAGTGCCAATATCCGGTCTTTGATTTCAGCCAAAATCACATTGATATATTTCGCCAGTTTCCAACCGCGATCATGCCCTTCATGGTCAATGTTGCCGAATTCACACCAAGTGTTACCTTTCCCGTCACCTGCGTCGTAGCCTTCCAGTATTTTCCAACCATCATCCATCAAGAGCTTTTTAAGGTGATAACCACCTTTTAGAGATTGCCCGGTTTCAGCTATACACGGCTCAAAGTCCACGTTAGCATCGGCGCCACTAATCTTACTTTTTACCGGTGTCACTGCCGCCTTAGCGGTTGCAGTCACACTGGGCAAAGCGGCCCAGGATGGTTTTTCTTCAACCTTACAGCCGATAGCATCAAGTAATTCGACCAGTCTCTTGGCCAAATCAAAGCGCAGGCCATCGACAAACAATACACATTCTCCATCCTTAGTCGCCAAAGGCTTGGCTGTGGCAATGGTGCCTCCAGGATAACCGGATTTATAAACCTGCTCCTGTAGATAACGGGCTGATTCCTCAACCCAGGGCAAGTATATGGCTTGAATAGCCGTTGTTACCGCTTTTATATCGTGGGCCTTGTCAATCCGAGAAAGCGCCCGGATGACCGCGTCATCGGCTCGCCAGCCTTGACTTTGATATCCTGAGACAAGGTCCTCAATATTTCCAGCGGCTAACCCATTTTGAGTAATTTCCGCCAAGATAGCCAGGAATTCGAGGGATTGAGCCAAAGATGCTTCCCCTAATTCCGACCACACCAAATGCCGCCGCCGGCTATGCTGCTTTTCCAGTTCCAGAAGTTTTTTTCGGGCCTCATGGGGCGGCAGGTTGATCAAAGTCGTTAAATCGTGATGTAGATTTTTTTCCTGGTCCTCATTACACTGCGGCCAGCCATCGAAGGAGTCATCTCCGGTATACCAAAAGATAGTGTCGCTGGGAGGTTTACATCGCCGGATTTGGGCCGGAATATTCGGATAGCGTTTAGGAGCTTCACAAAACCTTTCCCACACTGCCTGCCAAGGTCCTGTATGTGCGGCCAGTTTAGCGGCGCCAGCCAGTACACCTTCCTTTTGCGGATTGAAGGCCAGTTGGGACTTGCAGACCTCAACAAAGGCCTGCCATTCGTTCTCTCCCCGAGAGGTTCTAAAAGCATCACCCTGATCGAGCCATTGTAAGAGGTCGCGTATCGGATCGCCACCGGTGAGCAGGGTATTGAAGTAGTCCTTATCCAGCCGCTTGCCTTTGAGCAGGTCGATTTCCTCATCCAGCAGGCGGTAAAGCGCCAGTTGCATGGCACGCTTAGCGTCATTGTCCTGGGCGACATCCAATCCCAGACCGCCTTGATCTGATTTTAAGAAGGCCAGAATCGTCCAGTCCTTAGCATTCATCTGGGACCAAATTACTCCCCGATATTGGAGTTCGGCCAAGGGTTTCAGGTAATCGGGGCAGCTCTCCACCGCCCGCAGGTCCTGACGGCTAACGCCGGGAAGATAAAAAATGGACGGGCGTTCTTCGGGGATTGCCAGTTCATTGAATTTTCGGGCAATCACACAACGCAACCAGATAGCTGGGCCGGTCCTCTTCTCAGGAGCATACTCGCCCAAAATCAGCAATTCCGGCAGTTCGCCTTGCAGGCGGGGAACGATCGCTTCCCATTGGCGGTCACGATCCGGCCAGAGAATGCAGGCCGGGGCTACCTGAACCTCGGGGTTAAAGACTGCGGCATTGCGCAAGTATTCAAGCAGCTTCTCAATTATCCTCATGCAATGCTCAACTCCCAGTTATCATTCATAACTTGCATAAGTTGCTTCTGCCGGTCTGCAACAAACTGCGGTGTCCATTCTGGGGTATTTAAAACTTGTGTTGTCAATACATAAGAGGATACTCCTCTTCTACCGCCGAAGTAGGCGCTCTTTTTGGTCTGAAAGTCATAATTACAGGCTTCTGAATTCCTCTTTTGAGTGAGTGGTACCAGATTCGCGATGCGATGCACCCAGTTTTTTCGTTGGTCCTCATCAGGCCAGAATCTTAGCCAATCACTCCCGTCATTAACAGTTTGTGGAAGAACATGCTCAATAGTAAGTAAGGCAGGATCGTATATTGCAGCACCATCCGAGAGAAAAGAGTCAAGACGCAAGATAAGATAGTTACGACGTCTCGCAGTAAGTTCATAAATATTACTATCTAGAGTCTTCTTCATTTCTTCTTTTTCAGTATCAGTCAACTCTAAAGCCTGGAGCGGCGATGCCGGGGAATGGTCTCTCTCCGTATCTGTCAAGACTATGGAATATCGTTCAATGCGTTGATTTACATTCTTGGCACAAATATGAAGATAGGCAGCAAGACGTTCTAACTTTTGCAGAAACCAATGGACATATCCAGTATCATCCTTTTTTTGCTTAAGAAAGAGAATGGCAGGAGGTAGCCAATCTGAATTGTCAATTCGATTAAGCCACTTAAGGAGGTTATTGATATTTTGTGCATCCGTTGTCGATACATACTGCTGATTTTTTGCAATTTGATAGGCTTCGGCATACGGTTCCAGGACATATTCAATGAGTTCTTCGGATGAGCGCACAGTATTTAAAACGTGCTCCCTGAATTCTTCGAGTAAAGCCCGTTTTGCCTTTTCCTTCGCATAAATCATCCGGATATGTCCGAAGAGATCGTTAAAGCCGTTTCTTCCAGTCTGAACTTCCAGATTTTCCCAAAGGTCTGTGAATTCATCCTGTCGAGAGGAGGAGAGTATCTTTCCAATAACTTCTGCTTTGATAATGTCCGTGGGTAAAAGATCCATGCCTCGATTATTTAATACAGAAAACACCCGGAATGCTGACTGACGGCTGGGTGTAGAAACTGCAACCAAAAAACAGCGTTGCACAATAAAACTCCCAAAAGCGCAAAGTGCTTCTTCATCGTTAGCAAAGGATGAATCAAGACGGTCCGTCATTAATCTAATATTGGATTGAATGTTTTTTTGAGATTCATTATCTAGAGTCGCGGGATCTATGGCGAGCAGTTCATTAAGGTTTAAGTTTTGGACATACCTCGCAAAGAAATCCTGATCACGTTGGCGTAAGCTAAGTCGTGGTTTGGGTTTTAAGCCCTGTGAGGCTCGGCCGGGCTCCCGAATATAATTTTCAAAGTCTGTCCGTAAATCTCCTGTCAGCATTGATGTCAAGGCAGCCAGTAATATTGTCAGCGTGGTTAGCCTCTGTTGCCCATCGACAACTTCCGAATGTGGATTACCTTCTTCTTTTATCAGCACAATACTTCCCAGAAAATAACTGTCATCCTGTTCCTGCCGATAAAAGTCATAGAGATCGTCAAACAATTCAGATGCTTCATCCACCGTCCAGGCATAGGGGCGCTGATAGGCAGGAACCACATAGTCAAAATCAGAGCTAAATATTTTTGATAACGGATATTCAGCACCACTAATTTTCTTGCTCATTTTGCCTCCTATTTTATTACCTTACAAGCAGCACGTTTCTCTGCCAGGCTCAGGTGGTGGTCATTGATCCGGTCGCCCTGGAAAAAGTGGAACCAGGGAGCGGACTCCACATCCTTGCCCCGGTCCTTGTTCCAGTTGAGGTTGGGTTTGTCGCGCAGGATCCCGGCGCCGCGCTTGCCCACATCGGGCACGGAGAGAAAGGGGCGGATATTGAGGCGCACGCCGTCATTTAGGTCCGGGTTCCAGCCCAGGGGCTGTTTCTCCAGGGGTTTCCAGCGCACGAAGATATCATAGGGAGCTTCTCCCTCCAGGATTAACTCCAGGCGTTTTTTCAGGTTCTCGGCCGCGGCCAGCCGTTCCCCGGCGCCGTCCACCCCGTCAGCCTGGTCTTGCTTTTGGCGGGTGATCCAGTCGCCGAGATAGGCGTAGATTAAAGTTTCCAAATTCTTATGGTCGAGCTTGTGGTAATTGACCAGGGCCGAGAAACCGTCCCGGAGGCCGTCCCAGATGTGCCAGATAAAAGGCCGATGGTGAAAGAGCTTGCAGTGTTGGGTAAAGAATTTCTCCCGTAGCCAGCTTTCCAGGGTCTTGCCGGCGTGATCGGCTTGCTTGAGCAATTCTGAAAGTTTATCGTTGCTCCAGGTGTTGCCATAGGCGGCAACCAGTATTTTCAGCAGCCGGTCTGAAGCGGGGGCCTCGCCCCGCACTGGCGGAATACAAACAATGCCGTCTTTGTCGGCTAAGTCCATTAGAACTTCAGACTTTTTCACCCAAGCTTGGGCCTCGTCTGATAATTCCATGGAACTGTCCAGCTCGGCGGGCCAACGGTAACCGAGGAGCCGAGCCATCGCCACCTGCAAAGGTTCGTCGCTCTGAGAGGGATGGCCATGGAAAATCCATTGGGTTGGATCATCGGAATAGGGTTTGGGTAGGCCGTTAGGGTACTTTTCGGAGGCTAAGCGGGTCCAGTGGTCGAGGTCAAAGGGGACTTTGACCAGGGTGGCGTTAGTAATTACATGCTTCTGATCTATTTGTCTAACTTTTATTATAAATTCAGGAGAAGAACAAAAAGACCAAATAGCGGATAAATTTGCATTATCGAATATATCAAAAACATTGACATTACCGTCAAAAACTGCACCAGTGTAAATAGTTGCAGGAAGTGTGCTCATTTGAGACATGCAAATACCAAATTTCCCCCATTGTTTATGTCCCTTGTAAGCACTGCCTAATTCTCTCCATCTTAAATCGAAAGTTTCTATATCAATTATTCCATCCATGCCTGAATAATGTTGAGTTCGTTCAGACGAACTTTGCAAATATTTCCATTTACTGCCCAAGGAGTCAATTTCCCAAAAAGAGCGGATTAACAAACCTCTATCTGCTGGCCTAAGCCCTTGTACGCAATGCGAGTATTTTTCAAGCAATTCACCATGAACAAGCTTTTCCAACACAACCCTCGCATCCGGATTACTGAGTTGCCTTACCTGCTCTACCTGTTTTATTATAACGTTCAAAAGAAACTTAGCTTTTTCTCGAGCTGTTGGGGTGGAAGAAACATCGAAGCAGCTGATATAGATAGGACCAATAGACATTCCCCGGCTGATGCAAAGGAGAATTGCTTTGACAACTTCGCCAGATATTGTTTCAAAAGCCCCGGGTCCCAACCTGGCAATCATATGCCAAGTGTCACGCCGCAAGACCTTTTCTCGAAACTCTTTGAACGTGGTGAGGAAGAGCCAATTTTGGGGCAAGACGATGCTGCAGGTACAGCTTTGGACACAGAACTCCAAACAACGATCCAGGAAGACGGTGCCAATATCGTTCTTTGCCTCCGAATACTGTCTTGAACAAAACTCCCGGAGCCTATCGCCCTGTTTGCTTCGGGTCAGATAGGGTACATTGGTAATAACCAAGCTGTATTCACCAGCAAGTAGTGTTGCAGCTTTCGATAATCCCTGCGCCACCACACCCATCTCCGTCTTATTATCATCCTTTTCACCGGAAAGGGCCTTCGACAAGAGCGGCCCAACCTCTTCCCACTTCATATCGAAGATCGAACTTTTGTTATGGCGGATTTTTGGATTGATAAGGCTGCCCAACACCGGGGCGTCCTTGAATTGCTGGTAAAGCTCCTCCAATGCCAGTTCTAGATTGCGGTTGTCCCCGGCCAGGTCGAGCCAATCTTCTTTCTTGGCACTGATAGCCAACCCCGAGCAGGCAACGTTCAATTCCGGCAGGGGCCGGTAGCCTCCGGCGTCAGGATACCGCCAGGCGGTGAGGGCCAGGGCGAAGGCAGCCAGCTCCACACAGCGCTGGTCAATTTCCAGCCCGTGGATATTCTCCCGCAGCACTACGTCCACCGCTTCCCGAGCCGACAGCCCTTCCCGAACCATGCGGATGGGCACCACCATCAGGAGGGCGGCCACCAGAAAATGGCCCGAACCGCAGCAGGGGTCGAGAGTTTTAAATTCCCTTAAATCCTCTGGCCAACCGTCAAAGGTTCCAGCCGCAGGCGTCCAGGTCCCGTCGTCCTGTTTGACAAAGCGTAGATAGTCTAAGGGCATCCCAGGAAGTGCCGCCTTGGCCCGCAGTTCCTCTTCACTAACGGCGTTTTTCAGGTCGGCTGCGGTTAAGCGCCGGGCCGCCCACCAGGCCCCCAGGGAGTTATCCAACAGGAAGGCCACCATATACGGCTCGGTAAAAAGCTGGGTGACGGCGGGGAGTTCCCGAGCGCCGATTTTCACCTCAGAAGCGTTGATCTCGTCTTTTCTCTTGGCCTGCCAGAACTGATAGACCCAGCCCAGGGAGTCTGACGCGGTGAAGACTTCCGGGGGCAGGTCCGCCACCAGGCGCTCAAGTTTGTGCTGATGCTCAGGGGGCAGGACGAGTTGAAAGACAGATGAATCAGGCCGAAATATCTGGGGCAGCATCCGGGCGGCAAACCGGGCGGCCAGTTCCCAGCCATTTTGGCCGCCTTCGTCAACGGCCAGTTCCTCACACTCTTCCAGAGTCACGGCCACCGGATCATCCGGGTCCGGATACATCAGGAGATTATTCTCAGCCAAGAACCGGGCAAACAGCATGCGGTGCCAGTGTTGGTAGGCCACCTCTTCCAGGAGCCGGTCCATGGTCTGGACCTTGCCGTTGAGGGAGTCGCCCAATTGGCGGCCATGAATCCGCAGCTTGCGGCGCAGCTCCCGCTCAGTCTCGGAAAGGTGCGGGAATGGCGCCGCTTCCCCCACTCCCAGATGTTCCAAGGTAGCCCGGGCGGCAGCTTCAGCGACATCCCGGGCCTCTTTCACCGTCCTTTCAAGCTTATTTCGCAGATTTTTTTCCAGGGGCTGCATGGTTCAAATCCTTGCGGGTTGGTCATAGCACGATAGATGGCCATCGAGAGACCAGATATAGACGCGGCGTCCAGTGTTCTGACGGCAAAGGCGATGCCAATCGTGAATAATGGATAAATCCCCTAAACCATGGCCTCGCGTAGCCGAATCCGGGAAATCGGCCAGCCATTTTTGAAGTTCCTCAGGCTTGAGAAAGGTTATGGGCTTAAAAGGGGATACCCCTTCCAGGGCTTGTTGAACCTGAGAGACAAAACGTTCGGCACATTGGCGGCGTTGGCTACCATCGCCGTTTTGAGCAATGTGATTGCCAGTTTCCAGAATTGTGGCCATTGGTAAGAAGAGCGATTCGCCTGCTTTGATTTTTTCCTCCAAGGATGCCACGACCTCCGCATGCCGGATTGCTTTGAAAGGAACATCGAGCACTTCCAAGAAAATGGTGGTGTCGATAAGACAGATAGATTTCATTGGGTGGACACCCCGCCCTTGAGCTGCTCCAACCAGGAAAGCGCTGCCTGCTGGCGTTGTTCGGGAGTCGAGTCATCTTTGAGAAAGCGCTCCAATATGCGCTTGGTCATAAGTTGCCCCAGTGGCCCTTGTGCAACGAGTTCAGGAAAACGCTCTAAGTCTGCTAATCTAACCATCCGACTGTCCCCTTTTTGGGGATCACGATAGCAACACAGCACGTGGCCCAAGGCTTCATCCGGAAGAGCATCAAGAAGGGCCGGATTGTGAGAGGTTATAAGTACGCGAAGTTGTCGTTTGGAAGCAATAGCCTGGATCTGCTGTACAAGGGTATCGGCTCGGCTGGGATGTACGCCGTTATCGATCTCTTCGATTATAACCAGAGCACCCGAAGGGGCGCTGAGAATGGCGGCTCCGACAGCGAGGACACGCAGTGTGCCATCGGATAATAATGGGGCATCAACGGTACGTTCTTGATTCCCAAAAGATTCTACTAAGCGAACCATGACATCGTTCCGGTCCGTGTTGATGAATTTAACATCCTTGATGTCCTGCTCCGGCAGAGAGCGGATAAAATCAAGAAGCTTTTTCTTTTCCTCTTCCCCTTGTGAGCAAATCCTAAAAAGCACGCTTGATAAGTTTGAACCATCTTCCTTGATTTCGTCATCTTTGGCATATGAGTAGTCCCGCATGGAAGCCGGGCGGGGGTCAAGAAAAACGATGTTCCTCAGCGTTTCTCGAAAGGCTTTTGTTACGGCCGGGATTATCCTTTGAGATTCTTCATGGTTTTTATCAAAACGGCCTGGAGTTTCGAGCTGATAAAATATTGCTTGGCGATTTGAGCAAGGAATATGTGGCTTGTTTTTGCCGCGTTTAAAATTATTATACATGACGCTGATTTCATCAGTATGGGGACTGGCTTGTCCTTCGACCTTATACAGTGGCAAAGTTTCTGATTGTTTTAATACCGATTCTCCAGCGATGATAAGTTGGTCGGAAAAAAGGCCGATCTCAACAAGAAGATCACACCACCCTTCAGGAATTCCTTCAATATGGCAACCGACAATAAGACTTTGCTTGACATTGCCGAATAAATCTCTAGCCTGACCACGAACAAGAGCATCTCCACCTTGAATTGTCCGTTCAATATCATCCAAACGACTCCCTTTGGCCAACCAGGAGAGAAGACGGATAGCTTCCAAAGCGTTGCTTTTTCCTGAAGCGTTGGGTCCAATAAGAAATGTCATCGCTGCCAGGGGCATTTTTGCCTTCTCATAACTTTTAAAATTTTTTATTGAGATTGAGGTAATCATAATGCCTCCTACCGAATGACTATCGGCCCTTTGCTGAGGGCAGCCGTAAATGCTTTTTTGACATCTGCTAACCAGGTATCTATCTCAGCCATGGTCTTGAGAGTGCGGCGGGGCACCTGGATGAACTGCGCTTCCGGTTCGAGCAGTTCAGCCGCCCCAGTAGCCACATTGTCAAAACGGGCGGGCAGGGCGGCAACCCGGTCGGCGAACATGGGAAGATTAATTGAACTCAGGGTTTGGAGCACTTCATCGGTGGACCCAAGTTTGACACCGGGTTGATGGGCCAGAGTCAATTTTTCATCAGCCAAAAGATTGTGGCGTTGTTCGGGTTCGAGTTGTTGCCAGTTGGCATCGGCCTTCAGGCGGTCCATACCTTGCTGATGACGATGGCGATACTCTTTATCCAAGCGATTTAGCTCGTCGCGCAGCATTTGCGTGAGACTGGTCGACAGCGGCGCTATCAGGTCCGGTTCTTCTAATAACTGTCGTTTCTGTTCAATATGCTGCACCTGGGTCAGGAGGACCTCGGCGTCCGGAAGGCCGCTGGCATACCCAGACAGGCGCGTGAGGGTATTCCAGGAAGGCCACCGTCTATCGATGCGCTCGGCCAGGTCTTTCCAAGTGTCAAAGGCCTGGGTCAGTTCGTCTCGCCGATTATAAAGGGCCAGGAGTTGCTCGTTTCCAGCGGTCAGGCGAATTTCATCGAGAGATGTGGTATCAGGCCGCATCGGCTTAGGACCTTCGCCACCGGCGCGGTCGGCCAACTCCTGCATCTTTTGGAGAAATTGCGGCACATAGAGCAATTCTTCGCCCTGCTTGGCCGCCAATCCCGCTTTCTGTAACAGCTTACGGATTTGGATGCGTTGGGCCACGGTAACCGTGGCTGCTTCCACCTTGAAGGCAGTTTTGCCGATAGCCTTCCGTTCCAGTTCTTTGGGATCGATTACCTGCCCGCGCTCATCCTGGGAGCGGATCAGTCCGGCCACCAGGAGCACCTGCAGGCCGCCATCCACGGCATCCCGAGACCAGCCAAAGGGTGAGGCTTCAAAATGGCTGCGGATGTCTGCACCTTTCTTGCCCCCGGCAATGAACCCGAGGATGGCCTTGCAAACCGAATTTTTAACTGCTTCCCCATCGTCACCCACGGCCTTCAGGGCATCGGGAGCCCCGGTTTTGGCTTTCTCATACACCTTGGACCAGCCAGGGTGGTCAGCCGTATGGAACTGCGGGTAGAGGCGCTGCAGGGAGTTACTGGCAGCTTCCAGAATTACCCCCTGAAAATCATTGCCCAGCACTTCGTTCCCGCCTCCCTGGAAGACCCGAGCGCCTGAAAAGGCTTCATCGAGAAATTCCTGGATTTTGCCTGTCGCCGTCTGTTTGGTGGTTTCCATGGCAGCCCGAGCTTCGGTGCCCTCAGGGGTATTCGGAACCCCGCGTTTATCAAGCGTGGCACTGGCCGCCTTGAAATTAATCAAGTAATGACGCAGGTCATCGGCGGACCGCTTGGGTATGAACACGAAAATTGTGGGAGACTGGTTGCCTGCCTGGCGAGCCTCAGCACGCACCGAATTTTCATCAATGCTCCAGCCATCACGCACCCAGACACAGATTTTTTGGTTGCTGTCAGCGGGAAGCTGGGCGTCAAACACCGGATAAATATCACGGGTGACATTGGAGGCGCCCTGAGTCAGTGAGAGCTTCTTGACCAGCTCTCCAAACTTCCGCCGGATACGGTCATCACGCTCGGCTTCGATGCGATAAGCTTCGCTGGCAAGACTGTTGCGCTGGCTGAGATACTCATCGTTCCAGGCGGCGCTCTCCTCGGTTTGAATGCGATACTCTTCCCCAACCCGCATCAGGAGTTCACAGGTATTCAAGAGCCCCGGCAAGCTGCCGCGTAAAGCACTGCTCCCCTTGGAAAGATCGGCCACCAGCAGATCAGCCAGCGTCTCAACAGTGGCTCGAATCCCGATTTCGTTGTTGCTCCCGGCCAGCTTGTTAATCAGAAAAACCAGGCCGCAGGCACTGGCCACAAGACGCTCTTCATCAGAACCTTTGCTCCACATCATGGTTTTTTCATGGACCTTGCGCGGCAGGATGCGGGATTGCAAAAGCTTATCGGCGGAATCATAATAGAGGTAATCTGCTGGCACAACATGACCCAGAGGCTCGTCCAGATTGGTCTGAATGACTTTATGGGTCATACTGAGCTGATTGCGCAGTTGACTGTCGGTGCCGGTTTGATCAAGCACCCGCAGCGTGTTTTCCCAGAAGCGGCGTCGCACCGGCAGGATTGGGTAATCCTGGGGGAAGAATTTTATATCGTCTTGGCGATGGCCTATGGTTGTGTCTGCCAGGTGCCGAGAGATTTCACCGAGATTAGTCTGCATCATCTGCTCGATGGGAGCTTTGGCATCCGGCCTTTTGGCCAGGATGACCTGGCGGATAACCGCATCTACATCAGCGTCGGAAAGTTCCACCCGAATGGTAAAACGGCCTTCCAGTTTTTTGAGATTTGAAGTACCGGTGACGGCGGTTTGGCCGGTGCCGATAAATAGGAGTTTGCCACCGAAATTTCTGCAGCAGGCCTCTACTGCCTCCTGAACGTCCATAGAGCGCTGGGTGTCTTCCCCGATATACTGCTGCACTTCATCGAGAACGATGAGAGTGAGAGGAAATTTGGCGTTCCTGGTTAAGGCCTGTCGAATAGCCTTAATCATATCGTCACTAGAGATGTCCTGAACGTAAGGATATAAGTTATTTAAAGTTTCCACACACGTTGTCGGTGATGAGAAAAGATTGGGCTTGATTTTTACCAGAGCCTCATGGAGACCCTCAGCCACATAAAAGTTATCCAGCTCTTCATCCCAATCGCAGTCCTGCTGCTCGACAAGGTTTCTGACTTCATCGTCAATGCCTTCATTTTTTAACCACATGACAAATCGGGCTACCGGATATTGTTCAGGAAGGCCCACCGATTTGAAGATGACGCGCAGGAGGGCCAGACGCACGCTGCCGCTGGCGCCCGCCCCCAAAGTTCCTGAAGCGGCATGAAGTCCACCATGGCGTTTGGCCTGGGTGCTCAGTTCTTTTAGAGACTCTTTGATGTTCTGGGGGAGATTGGCGATACCGCGGGCTTTGGCACCGTCCTCAAAAACAGTGTCCTCCCAAAGGGCGCGCAGCATCTTGACAAGGTGAGATTTACCTGAACCGTAAAAACCACTGACCCATACTCCTGGTTGTTGGGCTTGGTTAATGTTCTTTAGATAGGTTTCCAAGATATGAGCCAGGCCCTTTTCATACTGACCGTCGCAGACAAAAGTTTCCAGTTCGTAGCGCAGAACTGCCAGAGCTCCACTGGATTTGTCGTCATTGACACTCGCCACACCTTCGTTGACCAGTTTTTGGGTAGTCGGATCTTTTTGGTAAATTTCACGATTGTGCATCATTAACCCCTTACTCAAAATTCCTTATCTGCAGTAATGGGAACAGCCAGGTAGTTCCATCCGTCATAACCGTCCAACAGACGATAGTTATTGTTTTCATAGCTTCCAGGGAAAAAGACCAGAAGTCGGCCTTTTACCATTGGCGCCAGATTGTCCACGACTTCTTTGACCTTTAGAAAGCCGAAAAGTGAGCCTACCCCTTGGAGGGCAACCACCGATTTTTCACCGATATTGCCTTCCTGCAAAAAAGGCAAAAACTTCTCCATCATGAATCTCAGATACTTTGGCAGGAGCGGCGGCAAGAGGTGAGGCTTCTGGAAATAGCTCTTGGCGTATCTTTGTGAGGCAAGCCATTCGGCAAAAGTATCGGTCAGATCAAAAACAGCCCATTCGTGCCCAGCCTGGCGGGTAACAATTTCAAATTCATCTATTTTAGCTCGCAAGCGCAATTCTTCATTTTCATTATAAACACAAAAAATGACCCGCTGGGCTGCGGCAGCATCATTCCTCCAGGGAACCTCGATGTACCTGCGGTATGATTGAACTAAGCGCTTAACTCTGCTCACGGATAAACTCCATTTCCTGAGTGTTGATGAGAGCCGGGAAAAGCACTTCAATGACTTCACCTACCCGTTTAAAGACGATCCAACTGCGCTTGGAGGCGTCTGCAGTTAATTCGGTAGCATCTATAAAATTGCAATCGAGTAGCTTGGCGTAGTTCGTTTTGAAGAGTTCTTCCCCTCGAATGCCAGTCAAGTAGCCGAATAGCAAGGCGTAAGAGACCGTACCGGGAGTAGGCTTGGCGCGGGAGCGAACCTTGTGGGCTCGCCCCGACAAATGGCCGGATTGGGTCCAGGTCGAGTTGATATTTTGGGCGGTGGATGTTAGCGTTGCCTTACTGAATCTGCCGGGCCACTTGGATTCAAGGTATTGTTCTAAAGATTCACGGCTGATAGTTGCACCTTGAGGAAACGCCAGAATAAAAGGAGCGCTCTGGCGTAAAATAGCGTCTCGGGCATAGGCGCACAACAGAGCCAAAAGCGGTCGACCCGATATATCTCGCTGCCAGAAAAAAAGCAGGGTTCGGAAAAGCATGACAGATGGGTCAAGCGCATATAGTTTGGCTAAGTGCCGATAGGTCAACATACGAGTTATGCCGGAGCGTTTGCCTAAACAGTTTTCTTCAGTTATGGCCTTAAAATAGTCAGTTTTGACGGCATCTGGATTTTTGATCAAAGATAATAAGTTGTTGAGCTCCTCCAGCATCATCGTACGGGCCGTATGGACTCCGCTTGATTCCAAGCTGAATCCGAACCGGGTCAGAATGTTATTTTTATTTTCGTTCACTTGCCCTGTGTTCCAGTTGCTCCACCGGTGCGAACCCACCCGTCGATCTCGTCCTTTTTGAACTTCCAGAGACGGCCGATTTTGTGGGCTGGCATGGCTTTTTC
>Ga0194111_10003198_pt1 | contig 19610 bp, 20 predicted proteins | sample TA2KigC300mmetaG_FD_146194 | JGI IMG/M metagenome (GOLD analysis project Ga0194111, IMG submission 146194) | Freshwater microbial communities from Lake Tanganyika, Tanzania - TA2015033 Kigoma Deep Cast 300m | ecosystem: Environmental > Aquatic > Freshwater > Lake | place: Tanzania: Lake... | reverse complement strand
CCAGGTTCGCCCGCTGGTTCAAGAATTAATAGACCTGGTGGGTTTGCAAGGCTTCGAGAATTGGCTGCCGCGTGATCTCTCGGGAGGGATGGCTCAACGGGTGGCGATTGCCCGCGCCCTGGTGCATGACCCCGATTTGTTGCTGCTGGATGAACCTTTCGGCGCGCTCGATGCGTTGACTCGGGAAACCATGGGGGATGAGTTGTTGCGCATTGCTGTAGACTCCTCTGGCGGCGGCAGGCGCCGCAAGACGATTGTGATGGTGACTCATGCTATTACCGAGGCGGTCTTCCTGGCCGACCGGGTGTTGGCGCTCAGTCCCAGGCCGGGGCGTATCCGCATGGACGCGCCGGTTAGTTTGCCGCGCCCCCGGGAAGAATATCTGCGATACACGCCTGAGTTTGGCGAGCTGGCGCACCGGTTGCGGGAGGCGATTGGGTAGAACGTAAAGCGTAAAATGTTCGCAAGTTGGTTTGGCTGGATCGTGGTAAGATTTGTCGCAAAAATTCTTTGATCGAGGAAGTGGCTATGGTGAAGCGAATCTTGTTGTTTGTTTTTTTGTTGGCGCTATTGATTCCCGCGGGCGCGCAGGCGCAGGATGAAATCCGGCTTGCTTACTTACAGGTGGACCTGTGGCCGGAGTACGACCGCCCGGAGATGCTGGTGATTTTGCGGGCCAGCCTGAACCCGGATGTGAAGCTGCCGGTGGATGTGACCTTTCGCATCCCGGCTGCTGCAGGCGACCCCCACGCGGTGGCGATTGGTCAGCCGGATGGATCACTGTTGAATGCCGGGTACGAACGTCGTGCCGAGGCGCAGTGGGCCTATGTGACTGTGCTTGCCACGACGCCTGACATACAGTTGGAATATTACGACCCCCAATTGGAAAAGGACGGCAACGCACGCCATTATGAGTTCACCTGGGTAGGCGATTATGATATTGTGTCCATGGTTGTCAAGGTGCAGCAGCCAGTCGGGGCTAGCCAGATGAGCGTCGAGCCGGATTTGGGAGAATTCCAGGCCGGCTCAGATGGCATGCAATATTATCTCATGGAGATCGGCGCGCCGATTGCCGGGGATGTCGTCAGCGTGAAGGTGGATTACCAAAAAGATAACGACGCCCTGAGCGTCGAGAGCTTCGAGATTCAATCCGGCGCGCCCTCTACCGAGGGGACAACGAAGCGTGCGGAGATCACCCTGCCCTCGCTGCTGCCCTGGCTTTTGGGCGGTCTGGGGATGCTTTTAGTGGTAGGCGGCATAATCTGGTATTGGCGATCGGGGCAGGATGTGTCTGAAGCAAAGCGAGCCAATCGCGGCCGGAGGGCGGCTTCCGGGCGTCAGGATGATCTCGATCAAGACCGTACCCATTGCCATCAATGTGGCAAGCGGGCCAGCCCTGGGGATCGCTTCTGCCGGGCCTGCGGGGCACGGTTGCGCCCGAGTTGATGGCCTCACCTATCACCCGCGTTGGGAGGATTGTTCGCCGCGACTGGCGAAAGCCACTGCCGCCCAGCGGAAGCATTTCGAAGTCTCGCCGTCGGGGTAGGTCATCCACTGGCCTGAGATTGACGAGGATCTGGCGATTTCTCTGAAATTCGATTACTCACCGTGGATTAATCTCATTGTGACAAAATATACCGGCAAGGAAACAACTTTCTTGGCGTTTGTGGCGTTTCTGAAAAAAGAGTAACTACTCAGCCAAACGGGGAAGTTCCCGAAAAAAGGGTGTGCGAAGGGGGCTGCGCCCCCTTCGCACACCCTTTTTTCGGGCTAATCCGTTCGATGGCTGAGCAGTTACAAAAAAGATCGATTTCACCGCAAAGACGCTGAGAGCGCGGAGATTAAAAAATGATGTCCGAGAAGATTTAAGCGGAATATCGGAGAGATGTTATGGAAGAAACAATCACGCAAAAAGGTTCATCGAATCGGATGAAATTCATCGTTGGCGGCGCGCTGATCGTGGCCGCGGTGATCTATCTCATCGTATCCTCGACCCAGGCCAGCGCGCAATATTTCCTCACCATAGATGAGGTCGTCGCCAAAGGGGATCAGGTTCTCGATCGTGATTTGCGCATCTCGGGCGCGGTGCTTGGCGACACCATCGCCTATGACCGAGAAAGCCTGAGCCTGTCCTTCAAGGTGGCGCATGTCCCTGGGGATAACGATGAAATCGAAGCCGAAGGCGGTCTGGCGGAGGCCCTGCACGCCGCGGCGACAGACCCCAGTCGCTCCCGCCTGCAAATCATCTACGAAGGGCCTATGCCTGATCTCTTGCAGGATGAAGCCCAGGCGATCATGACCGGCCGCCTCGGCGATGACGGCATATTCTACGCCGACGAGCTATTACTCAAGTGCCCAACCAAGTACGAGGAAGCTGTACCGGAGCAGGTTGAGGTACAGCAATAGTGTCAAGTGCCATGTGTCATGTGCCAAGTGCCGAGTTCACTTTAGCACTTGACACATGACACGTGAGACTTGAAACGGAGTCCCTATGATAGCAAACCTCGGCTTTGGCGCATTAACTGCCGCTTTTCTCGTTTCCCTATATGGGATAGGGGCGTCTTTTTACGGCATGCGTCAGAACAAGCCTGCCTGGGTGGATAGCGCCCGCAATGGCATGTTGTTGACCTTTCCCTTGCTCACGCTCTCGGCGTTGTGCATCATCGTCTTATTGGCAACCGATCATTACGAAGTGGAATATGTCGCCAGCGTGACCAGCCGCAGCATGCCCATGTATCTCAAGGTCACGGCCTTGTGGGGTGGTCAGGCCGGCTCGCTGGTTTTCTGGTCGTGGTTGATGTCGGCGTTCGCCTCGGCGGTGACGCTGCGGAAATGGGAGCGCGACCGCGAGTTTCTGCCCTGGGTGATCGTAGTCTCCCTGGTTACGCTGGCGTTCTTCCTGGGGCTGAATATCTTCGTCGAGAATCCCTTCACCCGTCTGTGGCAGTTCCCCTCGGGGCAGGTCATCGAGAAGATGTTCCAGCCCGCGGCGTCGAGCCTGTTCTATCCCCGTGACGGGCAGGGCCTGAATCCCCTCTTGCGGCATCCTGGCATGGTCATTCATCCCCCGATGTTGTATCTGGGCTTTGTGGCCTTTGTGATCCCCTATTCCTTTGCCATCGCTGCCCTGGTCACCGGCCGTACGGATGACCGATGGATCCGCCTGACGCGTCGCTGGACTCTGTGGGCCTGGATGTTCCTTTCCCTGGGCCTGGTGCTGGGCGGCCGTTGGGCGTATGACGTGCTTGGTTGGGGTGGTTACTGGGGTTGGGACCCCGTGGAGATCGCCGCCTTTATGCCCTGGCTGACCGGGACGGCTTTCCTGCATTCGGTGATGATCCAAGAAAAACGCGGCATGCTCAAACAGTGGAACATGGTGCTGATTATCCTCACCTATTCCCTGGTGATCTTCGGCACCTTCTTGACCCGCTCGGGCGTGCTCTCCTCGGTGCATGCTTTCGCCCAGAGCGCGGTTGGCCCCCTGTTTTTCGCCTTTATCGGGCTGACTTTCATCGCCTCGATGAGCCTCTTATTCCATCGTTGGAACGATCTCAAAGCCAGAGCCGAGATGACCTCGATGCTCTCCCGCGAGGCCCTGTTCCTGCTCAACAATCTGCTCTTTATCGGTATTTTGATGGTCTGTTTCTGGGGGGTGATCTTCCCGCTGATCTCCGAGCTTTTCACCGGTCAAAAAGTGACCGTCGGCCCGCCCTTCTACGAGCGCGCCAACGGCCCTTTGATGGCAGGGCTGCTCCTGTTGATGGCTGTCGCCCCGCTTTCGGCCTGGGGTCATTCGACCATCAAAACCCTGGGACGCGCTGTCTGGAAACCCGCAGTTGCGGCGGTTTCGGTTGTCGCAGCGGTCGTTTTTTCAGGCATCAGCAACCTCTATGCCATAATCGGGATTTTCCTGACGACCTTCGTGATGGCGGTGACGCTGTATGAGTTTGGCCGCGGGGCGGCGGCGCGTGGCAGGCGGCATGGAGAGAACTTCTTCCTGGCGCTTTGGGAGTTGATCAAACGCAATCGCCGCCGCTACGGCGGATATATCATCCACTTGAGTATGGCGATGCTGGCGATCGGCATCATCGGCATCGAGATCTTCCAGAGCGAAACCCAGGGCAGCCTGCGCCAGGGCGAATCCCTGACATTGGGTGAATACTCCATGACGTACGACTCACTGGCGGTTTTCGACGCCCCAGATAACCGCAATGTCGCCCGCGCTGTGGTGAGCGTCAGCAAGGATGGCAAACCTGTAGGTGAATTATATCCTCGCCGGGATTTCTTCTACGATTCTCAACAGCCCATGACTATCCCCGGCGTGCGCAGCACCATCGAAGATGATTTCTATGTCTTGCTGGTAGATTGGGAAGAGATCAGCACGCGCAGCGCCACCTTCAAGATTTACCACAACCCGCTGGTCAAATGGATGTGGCTGGGGTGCTGGGTGTTCATCTTCGGCACGCTTGTGGCTGCCTGGCCAGAGAAAGAATCCGGGTTAGCTCCTGTGCTGGCGTCACGAAAAAATCGAGAGGCAGCAAAGGCATGACGGAAAACGTAAAGCGTAAAACGAATAACGTGAAACGTTGACGGAGATCACGAAATGTTGCGCAATTTTCAGCTCACCAATCGCCAATCACCAATCACCATTCTACTGCTTATACTGGTTTCGTTAGCAATACCAGTAACAGCCTTTGCCCAGGACGCAGATCCCACCGCCCCCACCGATGACGAAGTCAACGCCATCGCCAAAGAGATGTATTGCCCGGTTTGCGAGAATGTCCCATTGGATGTTTGCGGGACGCAGGCCTGCGCCGATTGGCGAGAAGAAATCCGCATGAAACTCGCCGAGGGCTGGTCGGAAGATCAAATCAAGCAATACTTCGCAGATCGCTTTGGCGACCGGGTGTTGGCGGAACCGCCTCGCCAGGGGTTCAATTGGTTGGTATACGTTGTCCCACCCATTGCATTTCTGGCTGGCGTCATCATCCTCATCCGTGGTGTGCAGAGCTGGCGTCGAATCGAGCCGGTATCAGTTGGTGATGAGCCATCACCACAAGCTGAAGAAATCCCGGCAGATGATTATGTGGAGCGCTTCGAGGAAGAATTGCGCCGCAGAGAACAGTGAACAGTAAGCAGTGGTCAGTAGACAGTGAGCAGTAAACAGTCTGCCTGCTGTCCACTGCCCCATGGAGTTATTCATGACCGAAGCAGAAAACACGACGGGAGTCGAAAAAGCCAGAGAATCCTCTCGCCCTAAATGGGGTCAGATGATTGCCTGGGTTGTCTTGCTGTTATTATTGGCGATTGTAGCTTTGGGCTTGAAGCGCACCCAGGAAGGCCCCGTCAGCGTGGGGAAGAAGCCCCCTGCATTCGAGCTGACCACTTACCAGGGCGAGATCATCTCCTCGGCTGATTTGAAAGGCAAAGTTGTGGTCCTGAATTTCTGGGCCTCCTGGTGCGTCCCCTGCGAGCAAGAGGCCGATGAACTCGAAGCTGCCTGGCAAACCTACAAAGATCGCGATGACGTGATCTTTTTGGGCGTGGCCTGGAGCGATATGGACACAAAAGCCAGGGAGTACCTGGACAAATTCGGGATCACCTATCCTAACGCCCCTGATTTGGGCACCCGAACCTCCCAGGCTTTCCGCATTCGTGGCGTCCCTGAAACGTACATCATCGGCAAAGATGGGCTGCTGGCGCATGTTCAAATTGGCCCCTTTTCCTCGGTTTCCCAAATCACCGCGCTCATTGACCCTCTCCTCGACCAATAAGCCCGCCACTTGACACCTGACACTTGACACATTCCCCATGGACATCGGCTCTATTTTCCTCATTCTGGCTCTATTCCTCCTCACGGCGTTGTTCGTTGGTCAACCGTTATTCGATCGCAAGTCAGCCGCCGGACGTCATTCGACAAGCGAGCTTTCTACGCTCCTGGCCGAGCGAGATCGAATTCTCAACGCCATTTCCGAATTGGATTTCGACTACACGTTGGGCAAGATTCCCGCCGAGGACTACCCTCTCCAACGGGGGCAACTTGTCCAGCGCGGCGCGGAAGTGTTGCGCCAGCTCGATGAATACCAGGGCCAGGCCGCGTCGGATTCCGCCAGCGATCGCCTCGAGACCGCCATCGCCGCGGGGGCTGTGAACCCGGACGATGAACTGGAAGCCATGATCGCCGCGCGCCGTCTCGCCCGCCAGGAGAAAGCGGGGGGCTTCTGCCCGCAGTGCGGCGGCCCAGTGGTTCGATCCGACCGATTCTGCCCTAAGTGTGGGACAGCGTTGTCGTGATCGGTGAAACGTGAAACGTAAAATGTGAAGCATGGCGCGTTACGTTTTGCGCATCACGTTTTACCCGCCATACAGATACATGAAATGAAACGAAACCTTCTCCTCAGCATCCTCGCACCCCTGCTCCTTCTGCTCGTCCTCGCCGGATGCGGCTCTCTCTCCGAAGATATCACGCCGCCGCCCGGGTATGAGTCGCCTACCGCGCCGCCAGAAATCCCCGCAGCCGAACAACTCGTCTTTCCAGTGTTGCCTCCTGACCCCGCGCGCGGCGAGCCTCTTTTCGCCGAAAATTGCAGTACCTGTCACGGATCAGCCGGCCTGGGCGATGGTCGCGATGCTTCTGATTTGCCCAACCCTGTCCCTGCAATTGGGGATATCGAACTGGCGCGCCAGGCCACGCCCACCGACTGGTATCTCATCGTGGCCAATGGCAATATCGAGCGCTACATGCCGCCCTTTGCGAGCCTCTCGGTGCCGCAGCGTTGGGATGTGATCGCCTACGCCTTTTCGTTGAGCGCGTCTGGCGAAGAACTGTCGAGGGGTCAAAAGCTCTATGCGGAGCAGTGCGCATCCTGCCATGGGGAGCGGGGCAAGGGGGATGGGCCGGATGCGGGAGAGCTTTCCGCCTCGCCGGTGGATTTCACCGATCAGGCTTTCATGGGCTATCAGTCGGCGACCGATCTCTACCTGTCCATCTCGGGCGGCATGGGAGAGATGCATGCCTTTGCCGATTTGGGTGAGGAGGATCGCTGGGCCCTGACGACTTTCTTGCGCTCATTGACCTTTGCCGTTCCTGAGGTGGATACTGTCTCCGAGGAGGGAGAATCGGACGCGACCCCTGGGGGGGCAGCCTCCCCCGAGGGTACGCCTCTGCCCGTTGGAATGTCCTCCGAAGCTCCCGCGTATGTTTTCGTCCAAGTAGTCAATGGATCCGGCGGCGACCTTTCCACGGGCGCCGAGGTAACCTTGCATGGCTATGATGGTATGGAAGAGATCTTCACTCGAATCGGCGCTCTCCCTGAAGATGGCCTGGTTGTCTTCGAAGAAATCCCCATGCCAGAAGGGCGTGTCTTCCTGGCGACTATTGAATACGACCAGGTAGTCTATGGCTCCAATTTTGTCCAGGCTGCCGCTGATATTGGGGACGTAAACCTCGATCTGATGGTTTTCGACTCCACGACGGATTCAACCGGTTTGGTGATCGAGCGGCTGCATATCTTCTTCGATTTCGTCACCCCTGACTCCGTGCAGGTGATCGAGTTGGTGCTTCTCTCGAACACTGGCGAGCAGACAGTTATCGCTTTAGATGATCAACCGGTGATCGAGTTCGAACTGCCTGAAGGCGCTCTCAACCTCGAAGTAGATGAGAATATCCAACTGGGCTACATGCAAACCGCTGCTGGGTTCGGCGTTGGTAGCATACGTCCAGCCGCAGAGCCATACGAAATCACCTTTGCCTTCGAGATGCCCTATGACAAGAAGAAAGCCGATATATCCCTGCCAATTCCCCTGGATACTGTCGCGGCGATTATGATTGCTCCGGAAGACGGCGTCAAGATCAAGGGAGATCAACTTCGAGATGGCGGCTCGCGAGATTTCCAGGGAGTCCTCTATCGGACCTATCATTCTGACAGCCTGAAAGCTGGTGAAACGTTCAGCTTTACACTTTCTGGCCTCCCCAGGCTGCCGTCTGGAATGACTTCATCCTCTGGTACGGATAATATGACTAACCTGATGATCGGGCTGGGGGCTTTGGGCGCGGCGCTCATCGGAGCGGGCATTTATGTATGGCGGCGCAATCGGTCGGAGGGCGGTGAGTGGGACGACGCCGAAGCTGCCGAAGTAGAAATCCTTGCTCTTGCAGAAACCCCAGAGGAGTTGATGGATGCCATCATTGCCCTGGACGAGCTTTACCAGGCAGGCGAATTGCCCGAAGCGGCATATCTCGAACGACGCGAGGAATTGAAGGCGCGTTTGAAGGAAATGGCCAGGAGCTAGGGAGCGTGGGAGCATGGGATTCATTTTTTCTCCCCTGCCCCCCTGCTCCCCTGCCCCCCCGCACCCAGGCTTCCTTGCACACGACGAATGATCACCGTCAAAAAACTGGTCAAACGTTTCGGTCCCAAAACCGTCCTGCGCGGGTTGGATTTCGAAGTCGAGGCTGGCGAGTTCGTGGCCTTGCTCGGCCCTAACGGCGCGGGGAAGACCACTTTTCTACGGATATTGGCTTCGCTCTCGCGCCCGGCGATGGGGGAGGTGCGCATCGCCGGTTATCATTTGCCAGGACAGGCTGCGGCTGTGCGGCGGCGTCTGGGAGTGGTATCGCATCTGCCTCTGCTGTACGGAGACTTGACCGCTGAGGAGAATCTGCGCTTTTATGGGCGTATGTATGCTGTAACAGAACTTGAACCCCGTATCAGGGAGGTTCTGGAGATGGTCGGTTTGCACCCTCGCCGCCGCGACCTGGTGCGGACTTTTTCCCGAGGGATGCAGCAGCGCCTGGCCATCGGCCGCGCCGTTCTGCACGACCCTGAGGTGATACTCTTCGACGAGCCCCACACTGGTCTGGATCAAGATGCCTGCGTGATGCTGGATACGGTTCTGGGCGAGGTGGCCGCCCGCGGCCGCACCGTGGTGATGACCTCTCACGACCTGGCCCGCGCCGCCGACCTGGCCTCTCGTTTCGACGTGCTCTCACGGGGGACGATCGTCGCCTCGATTCGCCGGGATGAGATGGACACCACGGATAACTTGCTGGCCTTTTATCGTCGGGCGGTCGAGGAGACGTGAAACGTGAAACGGAATGACGTAAAACGCAACTCGCAACCCGCAACCCCTAACTCTCCTCTCGCCAACTTCTTCCGCGCCCTGTGGGCTGTGGTCTGGAAGGATCTCTCTGCCGAATGGCGCAGCCGCGAGCTGCTCACCGCCATGCTAGTCTTCGCTCTATTGGTGATTCTGATCTTCAACTTCGCGCTAGAGTTGGATGCCCGCGCCCGCGCCAGCGTCACCGCGGGAGTCTTGTGGGTGACTTTCGCCTTTGCTGGCACCCTGGGTCTCAACCGCTCCATGGCGACTGAGAAAGACCGCGGCTGCCTGGATGGTCTGTTGTTGGCGCCGGTAGACCGCAGCGCGATCTACTTCGGGAAGGCCGTTGGCAATCTAATCTTTATGTTCGTCGTCGAAGTGATCGTTTTACCGGTTTACAGCGTGCTTTATAACATCAATTTATTCCGCCCCGGTTTGTTGCTGGTGATCTTGCTCGGCTCGATTGGCTATGTGGCCGTCGGCACGCTGCTCTCGACAATGGCCGTGCAAGCTCGCACGCGCGACATCCTGCTGCCGATCTTGTTGTTCCCCCTGGTCGTCCCGGTCATGATCGCCGCTGTCAAGGCGAGCGGAGGGTTTCTGCAGAATTTAGCCTGGGCAGAAGTGAACGCCTGGCTCAATATCCTTGTCGTCTACGATATAATCTTTATAGCGATTGCTTTTATGTTTTTCGATTATGTAGTGGAAGAGTGAGAGGAGGCAACCATGCCCAGCCCGTTTCCCGGAATGGATCCCTACCTCGAAGACCCGGCTCTGTGGCCGGATTTGCATCAAAGCCTGATCACCTATATTCGAGATGCGCTTCAACCCCATATCCGCCCAAACTACCACGCTCGAATGGGCGAACGTCTTTACCTGGTGGAGGTGCCACATATCATCTATCCTGACATTACCCTGATCAGACGCCCTCTTGCAGAAGTTACCCCTGCCTACGGTCTCGAAAGCCAGACGGCGGTGCTGACCGCAGAAGCCGATTCCCCCTGGGCCATTACCGTACCGCCGGTCGAATATCGTGAACCTTACCTGGAAATCGTGCACAGCGCCGGGGGAGAGGTAGTCACTGTCATCGAAATCCTCAGCCCTTCCAATAGGGCGCTGGGGGAGGGGCATCGCCTCTACTGCCAGAAGCAGCAAGAAATCATGAATAGCCGCGCCCACCTGGTAGAGGTTGATTTGCTCCACGAAGGACTGCACACCATCGCTTTGCCTGAATCCAGCTATCTGAAGTTGCCGCCCTACCGCTATATCGTATCGGTAAATCGTTCTTCCCAACGCGAGGTCTTCGAGACGTATCCCGCGCCCCTCGATAAGCGCCTGCCCCGTTTTCGCGTGCCTCTCAAAGCGCCCGATCCCGATGTCGTGCTCGATTTACAGGCTGTCTTCATTCGCTGCTACGATAATGGCGGCTATGCTGACTTCGTGGATTATCGAAAACCGCCGCCTGTTTCCCTCACCGAGCAGGAACAGGCATGGATCGAAGAAAATCTGAATCTAGAATCTGAGAAAGAAGGACAATAATCTTTTAGAGGTGATCTTATGCAATCGAAACCCCGTTTTCTTACCATCCTGGATAGCGTCACAGCGATCCTTTTCGTGATTGCTGTTGCGATGGTGTTTTTCTACGCCCCTCTCGAACGCACCATGGGACAGGTGCAGAAGGTGTTCTACTTCCACGTGGCTACCGCCTGGGTGGGCATGTTGGGCTTCTTGGTGGCTGCCGTTGTTGGCATTCTCTATTTGCTGAAGAATGACCGCAAATACGACATCGCCGGGATTGCGGCGATCGAGATCAGCCTGGTTTTCTTCTTCATCGCCATCATCATGGGTTCCATCTGGGCTCGCCCGGTGTGGAACACCTGGTGGACCTGGGACCCACGCCTGACCACAGCGACCATCGTCGAGCTGATCTATGCCGCCTATATGATGCTGCGCCAGGGCATCGAAGACCCCGACCGTCGCGCCCGCTTCGGGGCGGTATACTCGATCCTGGGTTTTCTGAGCGTCCCCCTGACCTTCATCTCCATACGCCTGCTGCGCACGATCCACCCGGTTGTGGTAGGCGATAGCGACCCGGGCGCCGAGGGCAGCTTTAGCATGACTGACCCCATGAAGGCCACTTTCTTCTTCAGCCTGTTCACCTTCTCTGTGCTCTTCGTGGATTTGTTCTGGCACCGCCTTCGGATGGGCAAGCTGGCTGTCGTGGTCGAAGAGTTACGCATGAAGGTTTCGGCCTAAAGACCGCCGACCGCAGTCTGTGGTCAGCCATCTGTTATCTATCCCTTGTTATTTGAATAGGAGTATTCGAAAATGTTGTTCCAACAAGCCACCCCTGATACCGCTGGCTACATGATTGCTGGTTATGCGGTGCTATTTGGCGTACTGCTGGTTTATCTGACCAGCTTCTTCGTGCGTTTCAAGAAATTACGGCAAGATTTGGATATTTTAGAAGAATTCGATGTTGGCGACTAGAAAAAACAGGAATCCTTTGTTAAAACGAAACCGTGCTGCTTGTTCATGTGAAGCAGCACGGTTCTTGTTTGATTGCGGTTTTATGCGGAGATTTCTGGTTTTCCGACAGCAGCCATTGCGTGGGGCGATTTGCGCCACGCACGGATCAACATTCCCAGCCCCGTCAACATCAATGCCCCACCAGTCACAGTCATTGTCAAATTAAAAGCATCTCCGTAATTGACCCCATTGATCGTATGGGTTGGCGCCATCAGGTATTGGATGGTGAGGCAAAGCGCGCCGACAATGATGGCCGCCGCGCCGCCAGCGATTTCGGAGTCTTTCTTCTTGGCTTTGGTAAAGTCCACCTGCGCCCACACGCCGGGGATTTTGAAGATCAAGAAAATGACCAGGGTCAGTGCGGTGGTATAGACCACCCCGTCTACAGGCATGGAACTGCCGCGCAGGGCGCGCGAAGTGATGATGTGTATCACGCCGACGATGGTCGCTCCAATCAGGGAGATCAGGCTGTAGCGGTAGGCGTTGTCGCGCCCTTTGATCAGTAGAACAACGGCCCGCGCCATCATCACGCCAAAGGCCAGTGTAACCAGGACGTAGAGGATATACAGCCATTGCAGGCCAGCAATGGCAGCGAATTTACCATCATAGCCGGTGGGGTTCAAGGCCACGCAGGTGGTGCCTGCCCCCCCGGCGATGTTGAAGAGCGCTGAAATGCTCAGGAAGAGTATGCCGATGAAACGTAGAAACTTTCCCATAGTTAAAAATCCTTTACAGGTACGCAAACCCGGCCACAAAGGCTGCCGTGGACAGCAGCAGCAGGCTGGGGAGAACGGTTAGAATGGTCTCGCGTGGAAGAATCGGTCTGCCGCCTTTGAGAAAAGAGAGCAGCAGCCCGCCGATGCCGATCAGCCCCCCACCGATGCCCACCCAGGCGAAGCCCCCCTTTGTGTCGCCGCGCAAGGCCAGGATGATGGGCAGGGCGAAGATCGCCAAACCGGCCACGCCGTGCACCACTGCCAGCACGATGACGGCCAACTTTTGGGGGCCGGCCAAGCGGGTGATGAGTATCACCAACATGCCAGCGACGATGAAAATCCCATAGGGAATAAGAATCACATCGAGGTATTCAGAAACCAACCCCAGGGCCAGGCTGGCCGGAATCAACGTCGAGGAGATCACCACCAAGGGGGAATCCAGCACCTCGAAGCCCAGGATCATCATCAACAAGGAGGCAACGATCAGCATGCCAAAGGCGATGGTGTAGCATGCGATCGCCATCCTTTCCAGACCATCTATCCCCTGGACGACTTGATAAGAAGCCAGCAGAGCGGTGAGCAGTAGGAATATACGGTGGAGGGGTTTCATAAAAACGTGTGAACGTTCCAATGTTCAACCGTCAAAGTACATCGAGGACGATCATCAACATCGCGCTCAGCATGAATAGTGAAGCATATTTGAATAGCCCAAAGTTGACCCGTTCTGAGGGGCGCACAGAGATGGCGATGGCCAAGCTCAACATACCCACTGAGAGTACGCCTATCAAGCGCAGGTAGCCCCAGGCCATGCCAATGCCGTAGGCTGCTGCAGCCATAGCGATGGCAGCCAGTACGCTAGAGATAGCAATGGTCAGGCGCGTAGCCCTGAATCCATAATGGGACGGGAAGGTGGGGATATTGGCTTTCTGATAATCGGCGTGGTATTTCATGGCGAAGGTCAGGATATGCGTTGGTATCCAGAATAGGATCGCCAGCGCCAAAGTGGCGCCGACCCAGTCAATATAGCCAACTCCCAAAGCCCGACCTGCCAGCACGGGCATGCCCCCAGAGATGCCACCCCAGACGATGCTCCAGGCTGAACGACGTTTTAGCCAGATCGTGTAGATAGCCACGTCGAAGTATAGCCCAGCGAAAACAATCAAGCCGTAGAGCCAGTCCATCGCCAGCGCCCACCCGACGCCCAGCGCCGAGAGCGCCAGCCCCAAGATTAACGCCTCGCGCGGGGTGATCTTCCTGGTGGGCAGTGGACGCCAGCAAGTCCGGTTCATCCTGGCATCTATGTCGCGGTCGTACCACATATTGACCGTCGTCGAGCCGCTGATTGCCAGGAACAGGCTGCCGGCCACGCTCAAAACCGTCCCCATGTTGAAGACCGGGCAGCGGGCACTCATATAGCCGGCCAAACCGGTGGCGAGCAATAAACCGGTTTGCAAGGGCTTGGTCAGTGGCCAGTATTTCGATTTGAGATTGGAGATGGATGTTTGGAGATTGGGCATGAGTTCACGGAAGGGTTAGGAGTTAGGGAGTTAGGTATCTAACCCCTAACTCCCTAACACGTTATTGATCTTTGGTGCAGCGGAATCCCACACCTGGGCTGACATAGGTCGGGGTGGCGTTGTTGCGAACCCACAGACGCAAGTCCATTTCGTAGGTGTCTTTCGAGCCTCCGCGCAGGAACCGTACGTGCATCCCTTCATAGACGTCCCCCGTCCACTGCCAGACGTTGCCGGCCATATCGTACAGGCCGTAGGGTGAGGCCGAGTCGAGGGTCCGAAAACCGTCATACACGTTGCTGTTGTAAAAACCGACCGGGGTGGTGCGCGAGCCGAAGCTGCTCATATCTTCGAAGGGGTCTCGGCTGGCGTAGAAGTTGGCGTTCTCGCGGGCGATTTCCTCGCCCCAGGGGAAGGGGCGGGTATCGCTGCCGCGGGCGGCTTTCTCCCATTCCACTTCGGTGGGCAGGCGATAGCCGTAGTAGCTGCAATAGCCCCAGGCGCCGAACCAGGAGACCATCGTCATGGGATGGTTCTCGTAGCCGGGCTGGGCGATGAAGGTGGCGCCATCGAACTTCACTCGCTGGGAGGGGTCGTCCAGCGGGATGAAGAGCCAATCTCCGGCCTCGATCTTTTCCTCATGCTTGACGCCGCGGAAGACGTCTCCTGGATAGTAGCCGACGATTTTCCCGTCCACGAGTTCGACCGAGCCATCGGCCAGGGCAACGTTGAGGAAATCTGCGTATTGTCCCACGGTGACATCTGTGACCATGATCTCGTAGGCAGCGGTGTTTTCGATATCTTCGTGCTGGCCGTAGTAGAACTCACCGGCCGGGATTTGCGCCCAGGCGTCCGGGTTCACACCGGTGTCGAAGGCGGGCATCGGGGCGTTCAAATCTACAGGGCGGCAGGAGGCCAGAAAGAACAATGTGATGGCGAGGACGACAACCACGGGATGCGGATGGACGCGGATGGACGCGGACTTTAACGATTTTTTTCCGTGCTCGTCCGCGCTCGTCCGCGTCCAATGCGAAATCTGAGATATAACACGTTTCATTTCGACACCTCCGCCGCGAGTTCGTGATCCACTTCCTCCGCCCAGCGACCTTTGGGTTTGAACAAATCCACCAACCGCCAGACCATCACGATCGCCAGCAGCAATAGCAACATAGCCAGGCCGAAGTCCATCAGGTACATCAGCAGGTTGACCAGCGGCTGCTGCTCAGCCTCGCTGATGAAGAGTCGTTTCATCTCGAAGATGGTGACAGAGGCAAAGGCGAGGTCGGAGAGGAGGAGGATGCCCCAGCCGTACCATCGGCGTACTCTGCCTTTCAAGCCGATTATGTCCCCATAATAGAGCAGGATGATGGTGGCGATGATCGCCGAGAGCACGTGCCAGTGACCAGTCAGCTCGATGCGCTCCTCGCGGGCTGGCCATACGCGGAAGATTTCGTCGAGTTTGACAGCCATAAAGATGCCAATGCCGCTGGTGGTGAAGTTCATGAAGAGCATTTGCCATGTGGGGCCAAACTTTAGCGGGTCGCGTGTCAGGGCGGAGATGTTCTGCCCGAAGGAAGGTTTTTCCAGATGAGCTGTCCCCTCACGCATCAACTTCCCCCAGCTCCAGATCAACAGGAATAGGGCTGCCAGCATCGAGGGGGTGGCGCCGACATAGATGATCATGTGGGCGATGGGTTCCAGCGGGGTGACCACGCCCCACACACCCAGGTTGAGCACAATGGTGCCGAGGATCATCAGCGGCATGGCGATTTTGTGCCAGATGCCTTTGAAGTTCAGCCAGCGCCCGATGATGAGCGTAAGCATGATGCCGATCAATGCCAGCATGATGTGCAGGTGGCCGATGACCGAATATTCCATCACGGTCTTGTGCGGATAGCGGATGATGTTCTCTGCGAGGAAGGTCTCGAAGCCGTTGCCGAAGTACGAGCCGGGCACCGCGCCGAACAATGCGGATATCACTGTGGTTAGCGCGGTGGCGAAGAAGGCCATGCGCTCCAGATCAACGCCTTTTTTGGTGCGCGAATAGGCGTTGTCGGGCTGGTAATATTCCTTGTTCCAGGGCCAGAGTGCGATGGTCAACAGGACGCCGGCGAAGAAGATAAGCGACAGGCCGGTGATGTAGAGTCCATGGAAAGCCCAGTTGTGGCCCCAGTAGGCGAAACCCATGCCGAAGATCATAGCGAGCAGGTAGCCGACCGTGACGAGGGCGCGCACGGCGGTCTTGTAGAACTCGCGCATCTTCAACAGACTGGTGACCATGTAAGTCTCGATGGCGATGATAGCCATAGCGATCGAGTGGTACAGGATGATGATGCGTCCCTCGCGCTCGGCCTGAACGAGGTCCATTTTAAGAGCGCGCACCACCACGTCGCGCACGCCGAACTCAGCCATCGGCCCGGAGAGCATCCCGAAGAGGGCGGTCTCCAGGCCGATCATGGCGATGGCGACGAGGATGAGTCCTTTGGTAGAGCTGAAAAGGAAGTTGAAACGGTCTTTGATAGCTTGCATATGTTCTCTGATGTGGTAATTGGATAAATTGGTAGATTGGTAAATGGTTTTCCCAATATACCAATCTACCAGTTACCAACTTACCCTTTGATATCTTTGACGAAGCCGTACATGAACGCCAGGGTCATGAGGAACAGCAGCGGAGTCAGGATGAGCATGACGAACTGCGGGCTGAAGAACAGCAGTTGCGCGCCCATCGAGATGAACGCCAGGGCGATGCCGCCCAGGCCGATGAGCAGTCCGCCGATGCCGACCCAGAAGAAGCCTTTGGGAGCCTTCTTTGCAAAGAACGGGCCGAGGAAGATGACCAGCCCGGCCACGCCGTGGAAGAGAGGCACGGAGATCTTGCGCCCGATGGCGATGCCGGCGATGCTGAAGATGGCGATCGCCAGGAAGCCGACCAGCGCGAACCACTTGAAGGCCTTCTTCCACTGCGGGAAGTACTGCTCGGCGATGCCCATCGAAATGCCCAGCGGGATGAGCGAGGCCACCGTCAGCACCCAGGGCGAGGCCAGGATGCCCAGCCCCAGGAAGATGAGCAGCAGGCCGGAGACCAGCAGCACCAGGAAACCCATGCCGTAGTACAGGTCGTAGACTTTCTTCTCCTTGCTCCAGCGGGTGTAGAACCGCCAGAGCAGGTAGATGGCAACCAGGCCGGTCAGCAGCAGGAACAGGTTGTCGAGGGTGAATAGGTTCATATCATTCTCCTTTTGGAGGGGAATACCTCCATGTAGATTATAACCCATTTATTTACAACGGGGTACTGTGCGAATTATTGCACAGGCATGGGGATAGTTCTGTAAGAGAGTGTTTTAAAACTCAAATCGGCCACAGATGAACACAGATAAAAGGGATTTCGGCGATAAAAGACGGCTGTTCATCAAGAAAATCGGTGTTCATCTGTGTTTACCTGTGGTTTCTGGCGACTTTTAAAACAGTCTCTAACAAAGGTCACAAGGTGAAATGGTTCATGTATTCACCTCCAATTCGTGATCAGGGTTTGGAAAACACCTATGAACAGAACGAGAAAGCCTCCGACTTCGCCAGTAATGAGAATCCCATTCAGCAAGTGAAAGATGAGCGGAGGGATGTGCAGTGTGCCAATCTGGTATGGCTTGTGGAACTGATTGTCGGTGTCGCCGATGACGCCGTGCAGGATGTACGCGGCAATGGCAGCCGCGAAGAAAAAGATGGGGACGGCGGTGGCAATCAGATTCACCGTTTCGGGGTAGGGGCTGAGTTCCACGAATTTCAACAGGACCAAGGCGGCGAAGGAATACATCAGCGCAGCGCGATGGGCAACCGTAACGTATCCCGGCGACTCAGCCTCCGGGCTTCTGGTGATGGCGAGATACTTCCAGACGCCGGTCAGCAGACCGGTCAGGAAGAAAACGCCGCAAGACAGGAGGACGATCTTTTCGGCCATACCCTCACCCTTCGGCTGCCGGGTCAACGTGGATGAGGCAGAACGCCGTAGCACGCCGACCACGCCGACGCGCCACGCGAAATGAAAGTACGTTTCAACTATACCAACCAACTCCGCCAAAACGCGCGTACCGTGCGTGGTCGGCGTGTGCGTGTTTGCAGACGTGCGTCTTGTTCTATGTTTTGTCTACGGTCCCAACCGTTTTAATATGCCCCGAGTCTCCCCAAAGTCGCCGCGAGCCACGTATTGAAGCGTTCCGTCAGGTAGCAATGTAAGCGAGTCTTCTATTGCTGTGCCTGCTGAACATGCACCTTGCTTGTTCTCTGCAAGAAAGTGGAAAGTGTTTCCTACAACACTGACTATTCTGAACGTACCTGAGCACGGGATACTCGGAAGATTGAAACTTCCGCAAGTCGAGCCAATGGTGCATGACTTTGCTACGGTGAAGGTCACAGGAATTGTGCCACTGACACTACTCTTTGCTGTACCATTCCAAACACCCACGATAGGGTCAATGGTCTTGTTGGTCGAAGCCGCGCAGAAGGAAAATGTCCCTTGCTGACACAGGGTATTGAGGATAAGAAATATTCCGCCGATTATTGCCGCGATTACTGCAAATATCCCTGCAATTACAGTGGCTTTCACGGTTCCCCGCCCTTCGTTATCAGGCATTTCATACTCCCTTGCGATGTGAGCGCGACGCTCGAATCAAAAAGGCATGTCTGCAAACGCCATAGCGCACCGACAACGGCGGACGACTGCAAGACACCTTCGCGCGCAAAGTGTTTTGCTTGAAAAAGTTACTTCGCTGGCAGCCGATACCGCCGTTGTCGGTGCGCGTGTGTTACCAGACGTTCAATCTCCATATCGGAAAACACCACTCGATAGCCACTTCATTACCTACAAATATTTTGCCCTCACTTTGAGCGTGTAAGGAATCGTCGGAAACGGGATTTGATTCGGTGGCAATAGATATTCTTCCCTTATGGTCTTCAAGCGTACGGCTGGCATTTCGATAGTTTTGTGATTAGACACGAATGTCTCGCAGGTCGTCCTTTGCCCCTTGGGTTGCAACACGCCAATAGGGAATTCTGCCCAATATTCGACTAGACCTGCGCTACCTGTGTTTTTAAGTGTGAATTCGACGATAACCATATTACCTCGCCCGTATGAGTGGGTAATTGGTCGCCGTACGTTCCTGACCTGTAGACAAGTCCGTCCAAGATTTACATTCTGATTTCCGCCTGCTCGGTAACTAGACTCAACGAACTTCAGAAGAAGCGCGTCGCGGAAATCTACAATTGGCGGGATGATTGCGCGAGAAAGTCGGACTATCTGTTTTGATACAGATAAGGTAGCATTCGTCAGTTGAACTGATGCTTGCCTGACTTCTCCTGCTCTAACCTGGTCGGTAAAAAAACCAGACTTGTATTCAACAATCAAAAGAATGACGCCGCCCAAAACCGTGACAAGAAGCGGAAAAAAACATAGCGAGGTTAGCGTGTCCATTTTGTTGAGTCCATAATCAAGGTTTTTGGCGACTTTCGCCGCGCGACACTCTTTGCAAAGGAATGTCTGGTAACGTGTAGCACCACGCAACGGCGGATGAAGGGAAAGTGACTTTGCCGAAAAGCGACTTGCGAAAGGAAGACAACTTGGGCGTGAATTCAAACCGCCGTTGGCGTGGTGCGTGTGTTTGCGGGCGCGCATACCCTATGGGAAATACCTGTAAATGTCCTTTCGGTGCAAGAACCGAACGAAGGTTACAACATCCCCTTCTATAGTGAGACCAAC
>Ga0194111_10003195_pt1 | contig 19625 bp, 15 predicted proteins | sample TA2KigC300mmetaG_FD_146194 | JGI IMG/M metagenome (GOLD analysis project Ga0194111, IMG submission 146194) | Freshwater microbial communities from Lake Tanganyika, Tanzania - TA2015033 Kigoma Deep Cast 300m | ecosystem: Environmental > Aquatic > Freshwater > Lake | place: Tanzania: Lake... | reverse complement strand
GCGCGTAATCGGTGTGGCGCGGCTTGAGGACAGCCTTCTCGGCAAGAACGCGGTCGTGCGGCGAGCCCCGGGAAACCGTAGCGTCTGCCGGCTCATCGTTGGCGAGGACTCCGAGGTCGAGCTGTAGGACTTGGACGGCCCGGGCGGGCGGCCGGAAGAACGAAGTAGGAATCAGCCCAAGCGCAACGAATCCGGCGTTGACGGTGCAATGTTGCCGGCTACCCTGCGGCCAATTGTGGTCTAGACCAGGGGCTAACGCGGGCGAGTCTTCCCGACCTATATGCTGAGGAGGACTCCATGAAGATCGTGATCACCGGCGCGACCGGTCAGCTGGGACATGAGCTGGTCCAGGCCCTATCCGGCAACGATCTCGCGGCATTCGGTCGCCTCGAGCTGGATGTGTGCGACTTCGTGTATACGCGAAGGACAATAGCCAAGATCCGGCCCGAGGTCGTCATCAATGCCGCCGCCCTCACCAGGGTCGACGACTGTGAAACCGAACCGGAACGCGCCTTCTGGGTGAACACCTACGCGGTGCGCAACCTAGCACAGGTGTGCGCTGATCTCGATTGCACGCTGGTCCATGTTAGTACTGACTATGTCTTCGATGGGAGGAAAGCGAGTCCCTATTCAGAAGATGATGCTCCAAATCCGCTCTCAGTCTATGGAATCTCAAAGCTGGCCGGGGAATTCTTCGTGCGCAGTCTTGTGCGGCGTTACTACGTCATACGGACCTCCGGGCTCTACGGGGTGGCAGGCGCAGGCACCAGGCGTGGGAACTTCGTGGAGAAGATAGTGCGCGCAGCAGAGCGAGGCCAGCCGATCCGGGTTGTGGACGATCAGGTGCTCGCGCCGACTGCGGCCGTTGATGTTGCTCGAAAGATCGGGGAACTGCTGTCCTGTGACGATTATGGGGTGTATCACATCACGGATGCGGGGCAATGCTCTTGGTTTGAGTTCGCAAAGACGGCCCTCGCGCTGTGCGGGATTACCGCGAGTATCGAGCCGATCAGCAGCGCGGAGTTTTCGGCGCGGGCTCGCCGCCCGAGCTACTCCGTGCTGGCACGATCGAGGCTTGCACAGATTGGTGCCGACGACCTACCACCCTGGCAGGAAGCGCTGAGCGGGTATCTCCGGCAGCGGGCACGTCTGCGTGTGAGTCGCCCGCAGGGTTAATGGGGGCTGACCGATGGATTTGATCCAAGGTGTTCTCGTGCGTCCGCAGAGGCTCACCCCAGACGATCGGGGCTACCTGATGGAGATGCTTCGAGGCGACTGGCCGGAATTCCAGCGCTTTGGCCAGGCGTATGTGACCGCGTGCTACCCTGGAGTCGTCAAGGCCTGGCATCTTCACGTCCGACAATGGGACTACTTCTCCTGCGTGCACGGAACCGCGAAGGTCGTGCTCTATGATGCTCGCGAGGACAGCCCAACCCGTGGGCGGGTTAACGAGTTCTTCATCGGCCCCTTGAGTCCTCGCCTCGTAGTCATCCCCCCCATGGTCTACCATGGCTTCACTGCGGTTGGCACTGGATTGGCGTTGATCGTGAACATCCCAACGGAGACGTACAACTATCAGGAGCCCGATGAGCACAGAGTGCCGTTTGACGACCCGGCGATCCCGTACACATGGGCGCCCAGGCACCGATGAATCCACATAGCACAGGGCGGCCATCGGCACCCCCGATGTTGCGCCTGCTGGTCACAGGGGGAATGGGGTTCATCGGAAGCAACTTCATCCGCTACGCGCTGCGAACGCGGTCCGTGTGGACGATAGTGAACCTTGACAAGCTGACATATGCCGGGAACCCGGCGAACCTGGCGGACATCCAGTCCTGTGATGGCGGAGGACGCTACCGCTTCGTGCTGGGGGATATTCAGGACTCTGCGCTGGTCACACGGATCCTAGACGAAGGAATCGATGTAGTGGTTAACTTCGCCGCGGAATCTCACGTGGATCGCAGTATCATGGATCCCGTTCCGTTCCTCCAGACCAATGTACTCGGGACGCAGGCCTTGCTGGATGCCGTGCGCGGAAGATCCCTGGAGAGGTTCGTTCAGGTCTCCACCGATGAAGTCTATGGCCCTGCGCCTGCGGAGATCGTCTTCACAGAGGAGACTCCTTTTCGCCCGACAAATCCCTATGCCGCCAGCAAGGCGGCCGCGGATCTCCTGTGCTTTTCTTCCCACAAGACATACGGGACCCCGGTCGTCATCGGCAGGCCTACGAACAACTACGGCCCATGTCAATACCCTGAGAAGTTCATCCCGCTGGTGATCACTAGGGCCTTGGAGAACGAGCCCATCCCGATCTACGGCGACGGCCAGCAGATTCGAGACTGGCTGTATGTTGAGGACAACTGCGAGGCGCTCTGCTGGCTCGCCGAAGCAGGCCAGCCAGGGGAGGTCTACAACATTGCCGCCAGGACAGGCGTCCCCAACCGGGAGGTGGCGGAGCGCATCCTCAATCTCGTGGGCCGGCCCGTTTCGCTACTTCGGTCGGTAGCCGACCGCCCTGCTCACGACCGCCGCTACGCCCTCGACGACACCAAGATCCGCGTCGCCATGGGCCTCTTCCCGGCGTGGACGCTCGATAGAGGGCTGGAGGCGACGGTTCAGTGGTACGTCGCCCATCCCCAATGGTGGCGCCCGATCAAGAGCGGCGAGTATAGGCGCTTCTACGAGGACTGGTATTCGCAGCGATGAACGAGAGAGCTGCTCGGGGCCCGCAGATCGTGCTGTTGGGGCACTTTGGCGCTGGCAATGCCGGGGACAACGCGATTCTCCTGGGCTCGCTTGCCCTGCTGCGCAGCCGGATCACCGAAGGCACCTTTCTTGCCGTCTCGTCCGATCCCGCAGAGACCGCTGCGCTTGTCCCCGACCTGACGGTCATCGACGCAGGCGATGCCCAGACTGTGCTGACAGCCCTCCGGACGGCCGACCTGGTCATCGTGGGCGGCGGGGGGATCTACCACGACTACCTGGGGTTCAGCCCGCTAGCAGTCTTGAACTCCACAGAGCCGTGGGCGCGCATGCTGTACGCCTACCCGTTGTTGGCGTGTATGCTGGGCCGCCCGACCATGATGCTGGCCCACGGGATTGGACCCCTACCGTTCCCGGACGGGCGCGCGGTTGTCGGCCACCTGGCCAATGCCTGCGATCTCATTACCGTGAGGGATGTGCAGTCGAAAGATCTCCTGGTCAGGTTGGGCGTGGCGACATCGAAGGTGTTCGTCACCGCCGATTCGGCGTACTGTCTATCCCCTGCCCCGGATGCAGAGACACGCCGCGTGCTTGAGGCGGCAGGGGTGCCTGCTGGCAGCTTCATCGCCGTCTCGGTGCGCCCATGGGAGGTCCCCGGCGCACCGGTGGGATGGGAGGTTCCCTTTGCCGCGGCGCTCGGTGCCCTGAGCGGGGAAGTCGGGCTGCCCGTCGTTCTCGTACCGTTTCAGACGAAGGGGCCTGATGATCGTGTGCCCGCAGAGCAGATCCGGGCAGCGATTGATACCCCTCTGGGTGCGTGCGTTCTGGGCGATGGCTTGAGGCCAGAGGTCATCGCCGGGGTATTGCGGATGGCGCGGATGGTCGTGGGCATGCGCCTGCACGCGTTGATCCTGGCGACGGCCGTGGGCACGCCCTCGGTTGGCGTAGCCTATGACCCGAAGGTGTCCTACCAGATGGAGAAGATCGGCGCATTAGACCGCTGCGTCTCCCTCGATGACGTCCGTCGTGACCATCTGTACCCGGTTCTGCGCGCCACGTGGGACCGGCTCGAAAGCCTGCGCGAGGTCACGGCCGCGGCAGGTGCTGCAGAACGCACCAGGGCTGCGCTCAATGCCGATCTGGCTGCCGTCTTGCTGCGTCGGTGCGCTCTGAGAGGGCGGGGCGAGGTGGGAGGTCGCCGGTCAGATGTTGAGCGCCAGTGGCTGTTGCAGGCCCAGCAAGAGGCTGCCCTGTCGGCGTTGCGGCAGGAGGTGGCCAACCTTGAGAGCGCGCTACAGGCCGCAAGGGGCGAGGCCAGCCGGCACGAGCAGGCGGCAGCCGCGCTGGCGGCGGAGCTTCGGGTAGTCTACGGGCTGCGGCGCTGGCGGATTGCGTCGCAGCCCGCGAACCTGTACTGGACGCTACGGAAGGCGTTCAAAGGGGAGTTGGTGCGTCCGAGGTTGTACAACCTCGGACGAAAGGTGCTTCCGTCCCGGGTCAAGACCTGGGTCAAGCGCGTTCTCCCCGGTGAGCGCCGCACGGTTCAGGAGCATGCAGTGCATGCTGGGGACGATTCGGGAGTCCCTGCTACCCCTCGGACATCCGCATATGATGTTGTCTACTTTCCGGTCATTGACTGGGAGTTCCGCTACCAGCGCCCCCAGCACCTGTGCTCCCAGTTCGCCGATCACGGCCACCGGGTCTTCCATGTCCGGACGACCTTCCTCGCGCCCGATGACCCTGATCTGAGCATAGGTCCCCGCACCTACGCTCTCCGCCAACCTCGGGAACGCGTGTACGAGATAGGGTTCCCAGGTCCGCCCGCGCTCAGCGTCTACCGGGACCGCCTTAGCGCTGAGATGACCGATGTGTTGGTGCGGTGTTTCGCAGAGCTTAGGCGCGACGAGCACCTCCGAGATGTGATGTGCCTGGTCGCTTTGCCATTCTGGAAGCCCCTGGTGCTGAGGCTGAAAGAGGTCTTTGGCTGGACCGTCGTGTACGACTGCATGGACGACCACGGCGGTTTCGAGACCAACGATCCGAGCATGGTGACCGAGGAGGTGGGATTGACCGCGCGCAGCGATCTGGTCGTCACCACTGCCAGGTCCCTTATGGCACGGCTGTCACAGATCTCATCCCGATGTGTCTTGATTCCCAACGCGTGCGAGTTCGATCATTTCGCAGTATCCGTAGGCGCGCTGCCGCCCATGTACGAACGCATTCCCAGACCGATCGTCGGATACTACGGGGCCATCTCGACCTGGTTCGATGTCGACCTTGTCGCGTCGCTGGCAACTCAGCGCCGTGGATGGTCGTTCGTGTTGATCGGGGCCACTGCTGGTGCCGATGTCAGGACGCTCCAGGCACTCCCCAATGTGCATCTCCTTGGTGAGATTCCTTATGCCGACCTGCCGACCCACCTGCACCAGTTTGATGTCTGCATCATTCCATTCAAGGCGGGGCGTCTGACTGAGGCAACGAATCCGGTTAAGCTCTACGAGTACCTGAGTGCCGGAAAGCCGGTGGTCACGGTGCCGCTCCCGGAGGTCATGCCGTTCGTCCAGGGCAGGCTCGCCTATGCCGCCAGCGGGGAGGCCGAGTTCCTGACCGCTCTGGAGCTGGCGCTACGCGAGGACAGCGCGGAGCGCCGGGCGGCCCGGGTGGCGTTTTCCAGCAGTAACACATGGGCGGAACGGTTCGCCGCGCTCAAATCAGCAATTGCGGGATGTCTTCCGAAGGCCAGCATTGTAGTTGTAACGTATGACAATCTGCCACTGACCCGCGACTGCCTGGAGAGCATCTGGCGCCACACGCTTTACCCGAACTACGAAGTGGTCGTGGTCGATAACGGCTCGGCCGACGGCACTCAGGACTACTTGGCCCACTTGGAGGGGCAGCATTCGAACTTGCGTGTCGTGTTGAACAGGGAGAACCGGGGCTTTTCGGTTGCCAACAACCAAGGCATCGTGATGACCAGCGGTGATGTGGTCGTGCTGCTCAACAACGACACGATTGTCACAAGGGGTTGGTTGGGAGGCCTGCTCCTACCGTTGCGCCGCGATCGCACCATCGGGATGGTGGGTCCGGTGACGAACTCCGCGGGCAACGAAGCCTGTATCCCCGTTTCGTACACGCAGCCCGAGCAGATGCATATCTTCGCAGAACACTACTGCCGGCAGCACGAAGGCGAGATGTCTGACCTGCTTATGCTGGGGATGTTCTGCGTGGCCATCAGGCGTGACGTTTTACAGCAGGTAGGGTTGCTGGATGAACGGTTCGGTGTGGGGATGTTCGAAGACGACGACTACTCTATGCGGGTCAAGGCAGCGGGATACCGGACGGTCTGCGTTGAGGATGTCTTCGTGCATCACCATGGGCGCTCGGCCATGAAGCGCCTGGACGGTCCAGAGTACGACGCCCTGTTCGAGCGGAATCGATCTCTCTTTGAGCGCAAGTGGCAAATCGTCTGGGAGCGCCACCGGAGCCGGGCGCCGACGGGCAGGGTGCGCTAGGAATCGGGCGGTCTTGGGTCGAAGGATGGGCCGTGACAGCGGGTAGCCACAAGGAGACCTGGGGATCTCGGGGGGTACTCGATGAAGCTACTTGTGAAGGTTGTTTTTGTGGGGTTGCTGGTGGGCCTGTCGAGCGGGGGAGGGCTATCCCAGCCGGTGAGAGAGGTTTCCCGGGAATGGGTGATCATCGATGGGCAGCGGTGGGCGCTGTACAAGGTGATTCGAGAGAGCAAGGAGGAGCATCTGTTTCGCGGTCCTGGGGGCGAGCTGCTGACGCTGGCGGAGATGGTGGCGCGGTACCCGGCGCCGGCGATAGACCGTGAGCTGAGCAAGAAGGTAGCCGGGCTTGCTCCCATCGCGGCGGTGCACGTGATTGTGGTGCTACGGAGCCAGCCGGTGGAGGCGGTGGTGGGGGAGGTAGACCGGGCGTTGGGGCGGCAGTTTGAGGCACTGCGGGCACAGGTGGAGGGGCTGCTGCTGCGGGCGCGGGTTGAGCGAGGGCGGGTGAGCGCGGCCGATGCGCGGGCGATGCGCGAGTTGGGGGTGCGGTGGAAGCAGCTGCGGCGTGCACGGAACGCGCAGATACTGGCGGAGACCGGGCGGCGGACGGCGGATGAGCAGGCGGCAGTAGTGAGCTACATGCAGAGTCTGGGGGGCCGGGGTTGGGGTGGGTTTCGGATGGTGAACATGGTGGCTGGGGTGGTGCCGGCTGGGGCGGTGGGGGCGCTGGCCGGGCACCCGCTGGTGGCGCACGTGGCCGAGGACGTGCGGGCCGAGGCGCACCTCAACGTCAGCATTCCCTCGATCGGTGCTGATGCCTTTTGGACGGCTGGATACACGGGCGGGATCTGGGACGTAGGGATCATCGACACGGGTATGGATGCCACTCATCCGGCGTTTGCGGGGAAGACCATCCAGCACCGTGTCTGCCATGCCGCCGCGTCGTCAGACCCCGTCTATGCCGACAACCCGGGGACAGGGGACGATCTGCAAGGGCACGGGACGCACGTGGGCGGGATTGTGATGAGCCAAGGGGCATCTGAGTGCACGGACTGTCGAGGGGTGGCGCGGGGCCTGGACGTGACGCACAACCTGAAGGCTGGCTGGCTGGCCACCGGTGGCGGAGGATATATGTACTGGTCCGACGGCCGGGCGTGCATCGACGCTGAGGGCTCTAACCCTGAAGCCCACAACCTGAGCTTCGGCGGTGAAACTGCGTCTGACTACACCTCGATGGCCCAATGGATAGACGCGGCGATACGGAACTTCGCATTCGACTTCACGGTGTCGGCTGGGAACAGTGGCCCGTCCAATACACTCTTCAGCGATCCTGCCGTTGCGTACAACATCCTGGCTGTGGCGAGCATGAACGATCAGAACACAACAGCGCGGTCCGATGATCGCATCAGCTCGTTCAGCACGCGCGGGCCGACAGCGTCGGGCCGGCGGAAGCCCGACCTCGCGGCGCCGGGGCATAGCATCAACGCCCCTCGCCACACTTGGGAAACCGCAAGCGACTTTGTCAACTTCGGCGGCACGAGCATGGCGGCGCCGCACGTGGCAGGGGCCTACATCCTGCTGTGGGATGTGGGGCTGTGGGGGATGCCGACGCACGCGCGCAAGGCGCTGCTGATCAACAGCGCGGACGCGTGGTCTGACAATGGGACGCCGGCGGACAGCACGGACGACGGGCCTGTTGCTGGATCGCAGTGGAACCGGACCTACGGGTGGGGGTATCTGAACCTGACGAACGCGTACAACCAGCGCCTCAATGTGTTCAGCGGGTACGTCGTTGCCACCGACCCCGAGGACAACTTCTTCGTGGTGGGTGACATGACGGTTAACCAGAAGGCGACGCTGGTGTGGGAGAAGCGGAACACGTACATCGGGACGACGACCCCCACGACGCTGCACACCCTGACCGATGTGGACCTGCACATGTATCGGGAGAGCAACGGGGTCTGGCAGGTGGGGAGTACCGCTGTCATCGACAACGTCGAGCAGGCGGCGGCCCCCATCTCGGCGCGGATGGTGCTGAAGGCGGACGTGTGGGGGGGCATCACCGGGGCGTCGAGCGAGGGGGTCAGCATTGCCGCTGCGGGGAGTAACTTCGAGGCGGCGGTGCGGGGGCCGAGCATCCGGATGACGTCGGCGCCGGTGGTGTGTCCTGGGGCGAGCTTCACGGCCGTGGCCCAGGTGCGGCACTGGGGGAACATGGCCAGCCACAGCAACAGTGCGACGCTGACTGTGCCGGCGGGGTTCACGCTGACCTCGGGGGCGAACCCGCAGACCTTCGGAACCATCGCGGCGGGGTCGCGTGGGACGGCGAGCTGGGGGATCAGCGCGCCGGCGGCGGGGTCTGGCGTCTTCGGGAACAGCGTGACGATCAACTGCTACGACGAGACGTGGAACATCGCCCACAACCTCACGGTGGCTGCGAGTAACCCCACCTTTGCGGACGTGGGGTGTACGCACCCCTTCTACGGGTGGATTCAGCGGATGAGCGCGACTGGGGTCACGGCCGGGTGTGGGGGAGGGAACTACTGTCCGGACGATCCTGTGACGCGGGCGCAGATGGCGGTGTTCGTCATCAAGGCGATGGGGGAGAGTCCCGCGACCTGCACAGGAGTGTTTGCGGATGTGCCGCCGGGGTCGTTTGCCTGCGGGCACATCGAGCGGCTGTACCAGTTGGGGGTCGTTGCCGGGTGTGGAGGAGGGAACTACTGTCCGAGCAGTCCTGTGACGCGAGGGCAGATGGCGGCGTTCATCGTGAACGCCCGGAGGTTGAGTGACGCACGTTGGGCGCCGTGGGCGCGGCCGGTGGCGACGTTTGCGGACGTGCCGGTGGGGAGCACCTTCCAGTCGCGGATAGAGCGGTTGGTACTGGAGCAGGTGACTGAAGGGTGCGGCGGGGGGAACTACTGTCCGTCTGCGAACATAACCCGGGGGCAGATGGCGGTCTTCATCGCCAAGGCGTTTCCGAGCCAGTGGTGACCACGTGACTCCTCGGTCACTCCGTATCCTAGCGATCTGCGCTAGGTACTGGATGGGCACTAACGACGCAGTGGCCGTGATGCTTCGCGCGCTTCGCGACGTGGTTCCCAACGTTGTGGAGCTCAATCTGGGTGAGCACCCAGACGCGGTGGAAGTCCTCCACGCGTCCCCCTCTCCGCTGGTTCCCAAGACACTATGCTGCGAGGCGGTTCAGCCATGGCTTGATAACTTCCGACCGGACCTGGTCCTCTGCCTGGCAGGCGGGCTCACCTTTGGCGAGCGCGACTTCCTCGAGGTCAACCGCCGCGCCCGCACCGTGGGGATTGCGCTCAGCGACCCGGAGTCGTTCCCATATCACGGACGGGTATTCGCCGCGCGCTTCGGACACTACTTTACGACGTCGCGGGAGTCGCTCGCCGCGTACCTGAGGCTAGGGGTGCGCGCAGGCCTATTCCAGCATGGGTGCTATCCCGGGTTTCACCGTCACATGGATGTGCCCAAGCGGTATGATGTTGTTGTCGTCGGACATGCAAAGAAGGATAGGATCGAGACCGTGAATGCCCTGGCCAGACACTTCTCGGTAGGCGTCTGGGGATGGGGGTGGGATGGCTGCGTGGTCAGGCCCGAGCCGCAGGTCCACGGCGACGACTATCTGCGCGCCATCTGCTCCGGCCGTCTGTACCTCAGCCTCCCCCGCACCCACTCGGGCCTGCTGGCCATGAAGTATAGTGTGTTCGAGGCAACCGCATGCCGCATGCCGGTGCTGACGGAGCGATTCGATGAGATGTCCGAGCACTTCGAGTACGGGCGGGAGATCGTCGGCTACTCCGATCTGGAGGACTTGACACGGCAGATTGAGTACTACCTGGCCCATCCGGACGAAGCCGATGCTATTGCCGAGGCGGGCCACCGGCGCTGCCTCCGCGACCACACCTGGCACCAACGGTGGGAGGGTCTACTCGCGACCGTTTCGTCAGGGTAGGATGACGGGACCCTGTGTCCTTGCACGTCATGGGACGGAGACCTCTGGGTGATGCCTGTGAGATCGAGTGCGCCCAACGTTGTTGTCAGCGCCGTCCAACCCGGCGACGCTCGCATCGAGGAGCTCTGTGCCGTCGTAATCGGCCGCATGCGGACGTTGCTCCCCGGCGCCACCATCGAAGCGGCGGGAATAGCACACGCACGGCTCGACTCCCAGGAGGCCTCGGTTGTACCATCCGGCGAGTACGGGCTCTCCGCGGCGATCCGGCGAGCGTCGGTTGTGGTCGTCCTGGCTCCGGATCTGAGGGTTATGGGCATCGAGGACCCAGCCATGGCCTTTGACGCCCCGCTGCCCGAGTGGCCTGCGGCCTACCTGACGCGCCTTCTGTTGCTGGCGCGCGCCTACGATGTTCCGGCTGTTGTATGGGCCCCCAAACTCGCTGCTCAGCCCAACGCGCCGGCCACACGGCTCCTCAGCATTGCGCTGGAAGGCGCGATGCTCGTGCCGTCGGAATCGGACGATGCGAGCGAGCTCTGCTGCGCGATTGCCAATGTCATCGAGCGAGCCACACAGGGCCGTCCGGAGGCCCCCCCGCAGGCGCCGCTGCTCTCCCCCGGGCAAGATGCCAGGGACCTCGCCGAGTCACTGAGAGATTATGTTCGGTTTCTGGGAGCGCCGCAACCCGGCTCTGGGCCGAAGCCGGCCGCACTGGGGCGGCAAGAGCCCCCTACCGCCGATGTCCTCGCCGAACTCCGCCAGATGCACGCCGTCGCGGAATCTGCCCGCGCTCACCAGATCCGGCTGCTGGAAGACCTCTCGACGCGTCTCACCTTTCCACGGATGATCATGGCCCCCGCGCGCTGGCTCCGCCGCATCCTGCGGCGCTCTTAGGTCTGTGCCCAGGCCGTAACGCCTCGTCCTGCTCGGCTACTATGGGTCTTCGAACGCTGGAGATGAAGCCATCCTGGGCGTCCTGCTGGCGCATCTCCGCGGGTCGGGCCGCCGTCACTCGATGGTGGTGCTAACCGGGAACCCTCCCCGCACGCGCGAGGATTACCGGGTCGAAGCGCGGAGCTCCCGGGACCTGGATGCGGTGATGGATGCGCTGGCCGGCGCGGATGCGCTCATCATGGGCGGCGGCGGCCTGCTCCACGACCACTGGGGATGGCAGCCCGAGACGGTGCTCGCTTCAGGGCACTGGGGCCTTTCACTCTTCGCTGGTATTCCGCTGGCAGCTGCAGCCCGCGGGAAACCTGTGGCGATGCTCGCGCAGGGGGTGGGTCCGCTGCGCTCAGCCTCGGCGCAAGGCTTCTCCGCCGCAGCGTTTGAGGCGGCTTCGCTCATCACCGTCCGCGATCGGGAATCACGTCGGATCCTGCGAGAACTGGGGATTCGGCCCAGCCGCATCCACCAGACGGCGGATCTCGGGCTGCTTGTGCCGTTTGATCCCCCTGTGAACTCCCGACACTGCCTTGCCCGCCTTTCTGACCACCAGGTCACGACCGCATGCGGCGCCGTGGCCGTCGCGTTGCGCTTCTGGGATCGTGGCGTGGAGCCGATACGATGGCAACAGGCCCTCGCAGACGGGCTGCGGCGATTCCTGCAGGCCACGGGTGCCCAGGCTGTCTTCGTCCCGCTGCAGCACAGCGCCGATCCACGCGGCGACGATGCGGCCGTGGCGCGTGTGGTCGCGGAAGAGATTGGCCTGCCCGACCAGTGCCACGTTGTCTCCGGACCGCTGGCGGTTGGTGCTATCGTGGAAGTGATTACTCGCTGCGGCTTGGTGCTGGCGATGCGCTATCATGCCGCCGTGTTCGGGATTGTGGCGGGGACCATGCCGGTGGGGATAGCGTACGACCGCAAGGTGGCAAGCCTAATGCAGGATGCAGGCCTGGGCGTTTTTGCGTGTTGCCTCCCTGCGCTCACCGAGGAGCGCGTGGCGGCGATGATGGCCAACGCCTGGCGGCGCCGGACTTCTCTGGAGAGGCGCCTTCAGGAGGCGCGCTCTTGTCTGGTCGCGGCAGCACGGCGCAACCTCTCGCTCCTGGACGGATGGCTGGAGCGACTTCCGGCTGTCTGTGGCCCCGCGCGCCGGCACGCTGAGGAGGCTCTTGAGCGGGCTATGCGGGGTTATCCGCCAGCACCCTGAGCGCCTCGCAGAGATCCTGTGCGCGCCGCGTCCAGGTCTCGTTCTCCGCGAACCGGATGCGCTGCAGACTTAGATCGCCCTGCGGTTCTGCCAGCGATCGGTCGATCGCCGCGACAAACGCCTCGGCTCCCTCGGCGATGTAGATGAAGTCGCCCAGCCGGTCGAGCTCCGGCAGGGGAACGGCAACGACCGGCTTCCCCGCCGCCAGGTACTCGTAGATCTTGATCGGATCCGCAGCCGCAGTAACCGCATTCATCAGGAAGGGGAGCATGCAGCAATCGAAGTGGTAGAGGAATTCCGGAATGGCCTCGTAGGGTTGCGCCCCCAACAGGTGGACATTGGCAAGGGAGGCCAGGCGGCTGAGATCGAGATCGAAGACCTCTCCCACAAGCACGAACTGGTGCTGGGGCCGCGCTCTGGCTACGGACTCGACCAGCGATACATCGAACCAGTGGGCGGAGGCCCCGAAGAACCCGACAATTGGATGAGGAAGGCCCGAGAGCCTCGTGTTGGGCTGACACCTGCTCTGGATGAAGGCAGCGTCACCACCGTTACGGATCAGCCGCACGCGCCTTGCGGAGGATCGCCACTTGCTCTCAAGTCGGCCCGCGGAGACGACCGTCAGGTCACTGAGGCTGACCAGGGTCCGCTCGGCCTCCACGATCTCAGCGGTCATGCCAGGGAAGACTTCCCAATCGTCCATGCAGTCGTAGATGACTTGCCAGCCCCAGCGCTCACGCAGCGACAGGGCGGCCGGAGTCCAGAAAGGGAACTGAACGACAATCACGCCGTTGGAGAGTCCGGCCCTGTCGTGGAGGGTATCTATGCTCGACAGCGTCAAGGCCACGTTCCCTGGATCCATGACCGAGCGGTACGGTCCAAACGGCCGATCCACGGGCACTTGAGCGACACGGACGCCGGTGATACCGGGGGCCAGGTTCTCGGTACTGTATTCTCCGGTGGCCGGATCATCGGCGAAACGGTTTGGACTGACGTAGAAGACGCGGTGTCCCTGATGGGCGAGTTCACGCATCAACTGCTGCGGGCGCTGGAATCTGAAGTCCCAGTCTATGACGGCAAGGCATACGATGTCGAACCAGGGTCTGTTCACTTGCCCGTGGGTCACGGTCGCTCCGTCCATGCCGGCCGGCTATCGAGGCCCGGGGTGGTCCGTACCGCGAGCACCTGCAGTCGGGGAAACCCTGGGGGCTCACGCAGACCAATCCCGAGTCGATGATCGAAGCGCAGATCGGGCAGGTATCCCCCGCCGAACCGGCCGAATGAGCCTTCATTGCGAAAGAGGCCCTCGTACCGGTTGATCTTTCCGCCCAGAAGGTGGAGGGTTCCTTGGGAGGACCGTGTCTCGACTTCGGCGACCCCCACCGATCCATGGCCTGCCATCAAGACCGCATGGATCACTACATCGTCCGGCGCGTCCTTCCCAACAAGGACTTCCCCGCCGAAGCTGTAGATCCCCAAAAGGTTGCGGACCCCGCACCGGTCGTCGCCCGAGCAAGGTGGGGACCCCCACACATCATCGGGTCCGCGGGGATCCACCTGATAGCGGAGGTCGCCCCCTATGCGGATCGTGCCCGTGGCAACAACCGTGATTGCGTCGTCCTGGTGAACTGCCGGGGCCGCCTCCTCACCGCCGCCGACCCGGCGGCGAGGAGGGCCAGTCAGATCGTCGATGTCTCCGCGAACGAAGATGATTCCGTTGGGCACTCCCTGGTACGTGCACTCCAGCGGCGTCCCCTTCCGGCTGTAGAAGACCTTGGTCAGTTGCGCAGCCCGATCCACGCGGATCGTCCACCAGTGATCTGGGTCGGTGGTCAGTTCGTAGACAGACATCCGTCCGTCAACGGAGAGTCGCAACGACCGCAGGGAACGTCCAACATAGATGCCGCCTCGAAGCCGTCCGCCCGCTTCTCCGGCCGCGAAGTAGCACCTGTCCACCCTGGATTCATTAGCGCCAGTCGGTAAGAACACGTCAGGCGGGACGTCGGCCGTCACCACTGGGAGCCCCAGCGCGTAGCGCCGGTCGACATTAGAGATGGGATCTACCAGCCCGTCGCCGTCGGCATCGCGCCGCAGGTTGCCCACCAGCGCGAACCATTCCTGCTGGTGAAGATCGACCGGCATCGCGACATAGGGGACACCTCGGTCAAATCCCTTCAGAAACCTTGGTGCATCGGCCGGCAGGTTACGTGCCGCGTTTCGGTCACACCACCCTCCGGGCTCCGCGTCGCCCGCGCACTCAAGGCCTCCGTTGTAGAACCGCGCCACCGGTTGCCCGACCCTGTCCCCCAGCTCCGGGCTGAGTTCGCCGTCTCCGTTGCTGTCGCGAAAGTTCGCGCTGGTCGCGCGATCCATGAACAGCGGATCGCCTGCGATCCACAGGCGTTCGTTGGTGTGTACCGGTCCCTCGTACACCGCTCCGGCCGAGAGCCACCGTCGGCAAGGCTGCCGGTTGGGACAGACAGGTCGCGTGCCGAAGATGTTGCTGAACAGGAAGTACTGAGAGAAACTCGGGCGCTCGATTACGACCTGAAACTTCCCGCTCAGCGACACACGGCGTCGGCCAAATGGGCCTGTTCGCCCCTCGGCATCGATAGTATAGCGGAAGGGGAAGAAATACCGTGGCTCTCCAGGGCAGCCTGGGAGCGCGCTCTCGGCCCAGGCGTTGCCATCGCGGGCAACCGTCGCGCGGGCCAACAGCGTTCCCACTCCCAGGGGAGTGATGACATCATCCTGACCGTCTGGCAGGAGCCCAAAGGCGTCGCCTTCTAGCGGGGCAAATCGGTACCGGACGCTCTGAGCGAACGCTGTCGTGGCATTCGCCGCTGGCGCAGAGGCGTTGGCCGCTCCGAGACCGACCATGTCGAAGAGCGCGATGGAATTGCTTCCGCCGAGTTCCTGTGTATCCGAGGATGTTGCTCTCCCGCATGACCCCTCTAGTGTTCCGGTTCCAGCCACCAACCGGGCGAGGTGGGCGTGGAGCTTCCCCGCGTTCTCCAGGCTGCGCCAATGGAGTCCCTCGTTCAGCCCGAGTACTACCAGCCGATGGAGCGATGCCCTGGTCAGATGGGCGGCGCCTTCGGCGAGGTAGAACGCCTCGAGTGAGAGACGGTGCCCTATAGATACCGCGATCTCGCGAGCGGTAATGGTCAGGAGCACGGCTGCCAGCGCCGCCAAGGCCATTGTGACCGCCAGCACCGTGACCAGCGCGGCACCGCGTTCACGGAGCAAGCGCATCAGTTGATGTCCCTGACAGTGGGCAGCATGCGCGAAGTCCCGATGAGCCAACGGTAGACCAGGATCGCCGGGGTGGTGGAGACTGCTCGTTGCCCGACTGAGCCCTCCAACACGATGGAGAGATCGTAGCTGCCGGGTCTTGCGAACTCCATGTCGAAGAGGATCACCATCCCCGCGGCCGTGGCCTCCGGTAGGTCGGCAGGAAGGTTCACGCGCACAAGCCCGGTTCTGGATGGGACCGCGATTTCGACCTCAGCCACATGGCGGGCGGGATCCTCCAACCGTGCGCGCGGGACCAACCGCACCCGCATCTCTCCAAGCGGGGGTACCGGCAGCAGGCTGCGCACCCTCACCGCTGCGCTCGTCACCCTGGCATTGCCCGTTCCCGTAGCGGAGACCCGAAGCATCACCAGAAGGCGCCCGCGGGTGGCCTCCACGGAACGCAGGGTCCGCTCTCCCTGCGTGACACGGTGCTCGGACGAGACGTAGAACACGCGATGGCGTGGCCAGGCCCCAACCTGTTCAGCACCGGGTGCTTTGCCTGGGATTGCGATGATCTCCCAGGCTCTGCCCTCTGGCTGGCTCAGGAGCGCCAGGAGATAGGCCGGGGACGCGACCACCGCCGCGGCATCGGCGTTGGCAGGCGCCAAGGTCCACAGCCCCGCCACCGGGATGACCTGCACGAGGCGTGCGTGAAGCGCCACCGCCATGCCGTAGGCGGGCGACTGCGCGGGCGCCAGGAGAATGGCACCCACAGCCCCAAGGAAGACCATGCTGCGCGCTGACCTGGCCATCTCCTTACCCTACCCTATGGCGTTGTAGTTATCCTGCCCATCGCGTCAACATGGACGCTACGCTCCCCGGCCCGGTTCCGCACGCGGATGACCCCTGGGTGGTCGGGATTGCCGAAGGTCGAGAAGGTCACCTTGTTGCCGCGCCACGTGGTTTCGACGACGATCACACCTCGGGGGAGCTGCACCCGGTGCGCCCATCCGCCCCCGGCCCTGGCCAGGCCATACTGGTTCGAGCCGACGGAAAATGCTGCCGTGTACTCCCAACGCTCAAGCCGGGCGCGCTGCTGGGTTGCACGGAGGTCAGCGGCAACCTGGCTGGCCGCAAGCGAGAGCATCTGAGGAGTTCTTGAGATGTTGAAACCGACAAGAGACGCTCCGACCAGCAGGCTCACGATCGCCAGCACCACCACCAGCTCGATCAGGCTGAGACCGCGAACCTGCGTGTTCATTCACTACTTCTGCCTGGGGAATACGTCTGCTGTAAGCGCCCGATGGTGGCGTCCCATGGCGACTTCTACGCGCATGTTGACGCGTATCGCGTCGGTCTGCGAGTCTGTCGGGTCACCGTCTCGGTTGAAGTAGCGGAAATGGAGGAGGGAAACGTGATCGGCGATTATATGCCCATCCCTGGGCTCCCATGCTCCGGGGATCCAGCGGTGGTCCAGGAAACGGCCCGTGGCGTCAACCTGCCGCCGAATCGTGCGTGTCTTGGAGTCGAAGACGAAGCGTACCGCGTAGGCGCGCCCGGGATCCTCCTCAGGATAGGGCCTGCAGAGCCGCAGACAACCCGGATACTCCGGGTCGGGCGGGATGGTTACGGACAGAGCGTAGGGGGCGGTCTCGAGGAACCCGCCGGCGTTCGCCTGGGGCGCGCCACCCCATCGTACCTCTTCAATGATTCGATCCACGGCGACGCGGGCGTTGTGCTGGAGGTCTTGAAGTTGCATGGTCATGGAGGTCGAACGGACGGCGAGGCCCACGACGCCGAAGATCGCCCCCACTGCCAAGCTGAGGACCGCTAGGGCCACTACTAACTCGACCAGTGTCATGCCCGCTCGGTCTTGGCGGCTGACCGGCACACTGCTCATGGGTACTCCGCGACAACCGTGGTGAGCTCAGCGATCGCGCCTGGCCCCGAAACGGCATAGATCCTGACGGTCACCACCCTCGCCGATAGCCACCCCTGCCCATACGGGAAACGTTCTGCGGCATCATCCACGATAGTCTCGCGTTCGAATCGAGGAAAGTCGCCGGACAGGCGCGCTCGTGGCTCCTGCCATGGCGGGGCGTCCAGAGAGGCAAACCGCAGCGACCGGACCAATTGATCCGGCGACCCTTCCACCCAGGACCTGATCTGCTCGAGGCGCTGCAACGCCAGGTTTGTGGCAGCGGTCCGGTCGCTGTTCCTCCCCGTCCATCTCAGGCCGGCGTCGAAGGCCCTGGTCATTGCGATGACCACCATGGCCAGAATGCTCAACGCGACCAGGATCTCGATTAGGGTGAAGCCAGGGCTGGTGGCTGGATATCGAGCTCGCGACACCTGCCCGATCGGGGCTGCCGGGGTGGCCAAACTCTTCCACCTCCAACTGGAGCCTAGCACGCGCGGTCCGTCCCGGGCAATCCGTCCATCCGCCGGCCCAGAGGTAGGAGTATGTTTGGGACAGACCGAACCTGCTAGGCCAGAGTGATGCGATCCGGCCCTGGCTAAGTTCCGTTCTGCACTGCGGGGTGAGCACTCCAATATGAGAATTCTTCTCACCTACGTGACCATCGGTCGCGGCGGCGATGCCGTCCAGTGGCTGGCGTTGGCTGAGGGCTTCAGGAGGGAGGGCCACACTGTCACCATCGCCGGCGCGAGCACCGTCAGGCCGTACAGCACCGGCACCACGGCGGCAAGGCTGCGAGGATTCGCGCGTAGCCTTCCCTGGTGGGCGCGCGACGCGGTCGAGTTTGCGCTCAGTGCTGTTACAATCTGGCGGGTGTGGCGCGCGGCTCGTCGTCACGGGGCGGACCTCATTGTACACAGAGCAACCACCTACGACGTCACTGGGGTAGCGCTTGCGCGGCTGCTGCGGGTGCCGCTTGTAGTCCACTTGGACGCTCACGTCCCTGTCGAGCGCAGGTATCGTTCGGAATCGTACTGGCGGTGGCTGCACGAGCGGATGATGACGCTCCTCGGGCGACATGCGGCCCTTGTCGTGACGCCATCGAGACCCGTGCGGCACTACTGCCGCGAGATCGGCATCCCCCCGGGGAAGCTCCTGGTGCAGCGGAACGGCATCTTCGCGCGCCACGTCAGGCTCGGCCTCGAGGCCACGCGCACCTCACCGCCGTTCGCGCGTAGGCCGGTGTGCGTTCTGGGTTTCGTGGGGAGCCTCTCGGACTGGCACAGGGTGGACCTGCTACTCGACGCGCTGGCTCGTCTGGTTGCCACAAGCGGGAAGACTTCGTACCGGCTGATGATAGTTGGTACCGGTCGGGAAGAGGCTCGGCTCAGGGGTCAGACCGAACGCTTGGGAATCGCGCACCTCGTCGAGTGGCGAGGGCCGCTGGCCCACGAACGCGCGGTGATGGCGATGGCTGAGTTCGACATCGCGATCCTGCCCTCGACGCTGGCCACGGGTGCGCCGATGAAGCTCTCGGAGTACGCGGCTATGGGCAGGCCCATCGTGGCGCCGGCGCTTCCCAACATACGTGACCTCCTTGCGCCTGAGACCGAGGCGGTGCTCGTGGAACCAGGGAGCGCTGACGCCCTTGCCGAAGCCATAGCCGCGCTGGCCGCAGACCCCGAACGGTCACGCCAGATCGGCCGAGCCGCCCAGGCCCGCGTCATGGGCTGCACTTGGGAGGCGACGGCCCGGCTGATGGCCCGCGCGGCGTCCGCGAAGGTTGGCGACACGGCCGGCCTTGACGACCTCGACTCGGTCGCCACCGAGGCTGATGCCGGAGATTCCATGGTGCCACCAGTGACGGCTCAGGAATCCGGGCAGAGGCAGTAGAGAGGGCACCTCATGTTGCTGGGCCCAGGTCAGGCAGATCTCACAGGTCTTCAACAGGGGGATCTGACAGGAAGATCTGGAGACGCGCAGCGCCCAGACACCGCTGACCCCAGCGCGACGGCCCGAACGCTGCCCCTGCTAGAAGGCTTCTTGTCCGTTCTCCCAGCAGTCGGGCTCTTCTTGCTAGTTGCGTTCGCCGCGGTGAATCTCCCTCTGACATTTGACGAGTCGTTCAAC
>Ga0194111_10003189_pt1 | contig 19642 bp, 21 predicted proteins | sample TA2KigC300mmetaG_FD_146194 | JGI IMG/M metagenome (GOLD analysis project Ga0194111, IMG submission 146194) | Freshwater microbial communities from Lake Tanganyika, Tanzania - TA2015033 Kigoma Deep Cast 300m | ecosystem: Environmental > Aquatic > Freshwater > Lake | place: Tanzania: Lake... | reverse complement strand
CTCCCCGGAGAAGCTGATGCAGGTCTACCTGGAGTTTGGCTTCCGAGAGAGGAATGAAGAAACCGAAACTAAGCAGGAAGAGGTGCTCGCCATTGCCTGACATTTACACACCTATTGACAAGACCTCTTCTTGAAATGCTCTATGGTAGCCAAAGGAAAAAGTAATGTAAACTAGAATAGCAAAGGCGATCATTAATAGTCTTCGGCGTATGGGGTCCAATCGCCTTCGTTTAGGGTCATTCACATATAATAGGAGGGAAAAGACAACCCAAAACAAAAAGAAAAATGAAAGAAATACCCTGCCAACTGTTGCAATAATATTGGTTGACTGTAACTGAATGAATTCACTGGGTATTCTGAATGCACCACAATATCCTAATTCGTATAGATATGCCATAATGTATCCTACTGCCACTGCAATTGGGCTTAATGAAATTGCACTTTGCCATATAGGGAATGTGTGACTTCCTTTTTTCTCTGGTATCCCGCTTCTGTTGGGCATAGTGTTTTCACCTCTACTTAGCTTTCTTCATAGCCAACCCATACAAACTTATTGTCGCATAAGCAACAGGCACGTACAAGTTTAATCGGCAGACCCTAACACAGGAATGAAATGGGACTCAACAAAACCGAGGATTGTTAACTAGGCTTGGCTATTTTGATTTCGGTATTCCTATCCATCTTTTGCTTCTGAGGTACGGTATGTGCATTTGAATTGACACGACAGTTGGTCTAAAGAATCATGACACCCTTACCTTTTTGGTATGAGTAAAACATTCTATCAAGCTATTTATTCGTTGAAAATATATTCAAGCAACAATATTTATATTTTTTGCCGCTTCCGCATGGGCAGGATTCATTTCTTCCAATTTTCCCTGACGATTCTAGAGCCTTCTTTATACGGCTTTGTCTTAACATATCTGCCTTGTCTCTCAATTTATTGATTTGCTCGGTAGATAATCCCTCCAAGGTAATAAACCCACCGTGAACACCACAAAGATGGTTCGATTCGTCATATTCGAGTTCTAGAAGCAAACGCCTAGCGTCTTCGGCCACCATCATAGACTCTTGAGTATGGTTTTGGGCGAACTCATGATTTCTATCTAGCATGCCTTTCTGCCAACAGAATACAGTAACTTTAGCTTCGCCATAAGTAGATAATGCCAAAGGTTTTCCTGTCTTTGATTGGCGTGCTAAGACAAGGTCTATCTGAGACCATATTTTGTCTCGAGCTTCATCGGCGCAATTCAACAAAGTAATAGCGACTTCACTTCGATTAGGAACTGTATTCTTAGCAAGGTAATCGATAACAGTATTAAGATGTTGAGGCATGTTTTGTTTAAGCGGATATTCCCTATCGGGTTCAATAAGTTTATTAGCGAAGAACTTATCAACGTCAGAACGATATCCGTACCATCCAAGGTGGGTATGACCATCGCTTTCCTGAAGTATCTCGGTGGCATATTTTGTGTACATGTTATGCTTAAGATACAATCCGAGATTGTCTAGCTCATCATTTACTTTGATAGCTTCACTCTGAAACGCTCGCATTCGCTCTTCCACGAAATGGAGGAACACGAGAGGATTATCGAATACGTCTGCATATTCTCGAAGGTTGTCTATTGATATTGACCAAACAGGGTGCTGCCCAACGTCTATTCCTATGTTCTTCAAATGTTGAATTTGGGCGGCTAATTCTGTAAAAGGGTCGAGGCTAATTGCACATAAGGTGATGTGTCTAAAACCTTGTTTTGATAAATTCCCTACTTGATTATGTTTTTCATCATAAAGGCTTACCTGGTCTTCGCTCTCAAGGTATTCGAGAAATCTCTTTCCCTGCTCAGCAGGCTTGAAAAGAAGATTTTTCAGTGATGCGATATAAGATGGAAAATCAGTTGCCGGAGAGGCGTGAGTGAAAGCACCAGCTCGTACCTCTATGATAAAAAGGTGGTCTTCATAGGTGAGTAACGCATCTGTTTCACACCAATCTTTACTATGTTTGTCCCCAACATACAATCGGTAGTAGACTGATTTGTGCACTGTAGAACCAGGTAGTAATCGTTGGAATAGGTTAACGGCTAATTCCTCGGAAATTTTCTTCTGCTTAACATTCCAGGTTTCTCGATATTCAGGCTTTTTTGAAATAACCAAACGCTCAATGACCCTATATATATGGTCGAACAAATTATACAGGTCAAAACAGTAGTGCTTTCCATTCACTTTAAGGAAAGGGCGTATGAACACAGGCCATATTCTAAGTGGCCATCCTCTATCCTCTCCTTGTAAGAACTCTGTATTCTGACCTGGTTCCCAAGATAATTCATCCAATAGCGTGCTTGGTAGGTCGGTAATTTTTTCTAGTTCAAATAAATCCATTCCGGATAATCTACCAATAATGCTATCTTTTAGGTCTTGCAAACCGTTTTCCTTAATAATTCGTGCAATGAACTCATGAGCATTAGCCTCTGGCTCATCATGGCTTCTTTCTGATGCCTTCTGCATTGTAGTTTTACGCAGGTTATTAATATCCTCCATCAATTTACCTATGCCATGCGTAAGTGAATAGTGAATCTTTGCAAGATTATCAATTAGCTTTTCAACACTGCATCCGAAGAGGTCTAAGAGTATTTCGTCATGTGGTTTTAAAAAGTCATGTACCGCCTGGACGTCATAAACAGCATAGCGAGTTCCTCGAACATTAACCCAAATTTGTTCGGCTTCGTGGCAATATTGTTCGTAATCCAAATCGAAAGATGGGTCGTTTCGTTTATTGTATGCAGTTTTACATATGTCGTATTCTAGAGTTAGCTTTATAAAGAGACTTTTTACAAGTACCCGTAGTTCATTCCATATTTCCTCACTAATTTCATCAATCTTATAAGTAGGTTCGGCTGAAGCGATAATGCTTTGTAGATAATCAATCATTCGGAAAGAAATGACATCTTCAGAGTCCGCATCGCTTTCGCTTGCAATATTTACCTGTCTGGCTGCCATCTCCCAATACGCCCTTTGTAAAATCTGTAATGGTGGCAAACTAGATGCTAGTTCTATTATTTTGGTTATTATTTCATCAATTCCCCTCTTTACTATAGGGAATTGGTCCGCTAAATTTGTTTGCATTTCTTGGAATTGTTCTGAGGGTAATTGGTTCTTCATTACAACGAATCTGCCAAAACGTGCAACTCCAAAGGATTCCGAACCAAAATAATCATCTGGCAGTAAGCGCTTCTTCTTTGCAGCCAATTCTTTCGCTTTGTGTTTCCGTTGAGCACTCTTACCCATATGCGATTTCCGCTCCGTGGTAACTGAATTAGAGGTGCCACGTTTAATTCTACTCTAACCTGAATGGAGCATCAATAACGCAACGTTTGACTTACTGATTTGCGATTTGGCTGGATTATAGAGAACTAATCTGTTACAGCCTTGAGAATAAAAGCGGACAAACTCCCCTTGTCCGCCGTAGCGAACAAGGACGCAAGCCCCAAAGGGGCGCGCTAGTAAGAGTTTAGCCACGAACGATGATTTGTCTAATGGCGATGAATTAAGGATTAAATATCCTCTTTGTCTTGCTTTACACTGTTTGCCAATTTCGAAATGTGGGCTAACATTTCACCCAATTTCATGGTAACATATGCTGACAAAACGACTTCTCTGGATGTGAACCTATGATGTACCCTACCACGAGGCAACTTAAAATCATGTTTTGCTGGTCGATAGAGAAATCTGTTATAGCGTTGAAGAAAATTTGTTAACTTACCCTGTTCAGGCCAATGCTCATTGAACGCATTAATAGCAGGTCCAAAAGAAACCCGAAAGATTCGTTTGTCTTGTTGGCTTTCGTATGTTGCAGATTTAACCATCATATCGACATAGTCACCAAGGTCTCGAAGGGCATCTCTAGTCCAACGAGGTAAAAATTGGATTTCATGTTGAGCATAATATATGGGTCTCTTAGGAGGAGGACAGACTATTTCCAGAAGACGTGCTCTTGCCGACTCCCTTGATTTTTTATTTCCTGTTAGTTGCTTGGCTACCAATTCTGCTTCTTCATATTGTTCAGGAGCTAATACGTCCAGTGCCAATTGAACAATCTCGTTTGCAGCAAGTTGATATGAAGAAGACTCGGATGTTTTGTGGTTGTCTCTGAGTGTTCCAGCTATACCTTCTTCGAAAGGATAATATCCCATATGCACCTCCAATAAAAAAATCTACGTGTATAACATCATACTTAAAAAGCGGTAAAAACAAAAGATATCTAAATGTCACTAATTTGGCACTAATGGTTTTCAGAAGTCGGTTGAAAAAGCAGGTTTTTGAAGCTCAAATAGAGACAGGCACAAAACGGTAGTTTAGCTTGAGAATTAATAAAGAACAAGCTTGGCGGCAGACCTCTAAGCAGCGGGGCGAGCGTTCGAATCGCTTCAGCGACGCCACCTGATTCAAAATCAGCTTTGAAGCCCGCAATTACAGGCGGACTTTCAATGGGTATTCAACTTCACGTGCGTTATCCCTTAGAACATGGGGTTGCACATTCGTCAGTTATGTGCAATCGTGTTCCTGCGCGTGGAACTGGGGTATCAATAGATAGAAAAAAGAAGAGGTAAGTTCTACCTTTTGATAACTTCGGTTGTTCTTTCTGAACCTAAATGGAGATAGGGGGATTCGAACCCCCGACCTCCGCGATGCGAACGCGGCGCTCTCCCAATTGAGCTATATCCCCTCAAAGAGCAATACTAGCAAAGGCTGTGAATTCGGTCAAGTTCAAAAATGTCCTATCTCGCTTCTAAATTCAGCTCGTAAAACTTCTCGCCCCTCAGCAACATCATAAAGAATTCGGAGGTATAATCTATTTCGATTTTCCCACTTTCAATCTGGCAATCGAGTAAATGTCCCCCAGCTTTCCTGTCACTGGTGATAAAGTGGAAATGATAACCGGGCACGTTTATTCCTTCCACATAGGTCGGACACCAAAATCCTACTAGAGTGCCAGTCACATCATGAAGTTCAAATGTAGTTTGCCCCTTCAGTGCCTCAGCAAGAGGTGGATACGGTTTACTTTGTGCGGGCACACTTCGCGCTTTAATATAACTGAAAGCACCTTCTACCCTGATTGCGTAAAAGATATTTCTGGTCGGCAACATGCTGTCCAAATACTGGCTTAATTGCTCATAGTCTAAAACCTTATCTAATGAAACGGCTTTATCCGGTTCAAAGAAAGTAACAACCGCAAACGGTGTCTTCATCGAACCCTCAACAGAGTAGGCTTTGCCATCTGCCTTTATTTGATAAAACTCGCTTGCCACTGCAACCATCTCACCGTCAAGTCCATTGAACGTACCTATTCCGAAATCACCATGCCTCTTCAAGCCTTCAAACGTTACATCTCCATCATAGACACCTTCGGAGAGGACGCTGAACATTGAAATTTGAAACAGGACGTCTTTATCTTTTGGTGAACTTAAACAGCCGGACGCACCTATGGTTATAATTAAAAGAGTTACCGCCAGCAGAAAATGAACCTTCTTCATGATTCCCTCCATCGTTCTGCTCTTTGCCTACATGTTGATACCTTTTACTGATTTTCATTGACAATTTTAGCTAGTATTAGCTAGACTTACAAACTGCTGGCCAAAAGGCGTGAGAAATCACAGCGTTATGCAAGCTCTTAAGATAATGAAACAATTCATGGAGCCGCAGTCGGTGGCCCTGATTGGAGTTTCGCGTTATACCGGCGAGGGAGCTTTCAACATCCTCGAAAACCTGCTCAGCTATGGCTATCAAGGCAGGATATACCCGATAAATCCTAGTGTTAGTGAAATACTCGGTGTGAAAACCTATTCAAGTGTTGCGGAGGTAGCCTACGATATTGACCTAGCCGTGATAGCCACACCACGCTCTCTGGTTCCACAGCTAGTTAAAGAATGCGCCGATAGCAATATCAAAGCCATAGTAATAGTCGCTCAAGGCTTTTCAGATGCTAGCGACGAAGAGGGCAAACAGCTGCAAAAGGAAATAGACAATATCGCCAAAGCTGGTCAAGCTAGAATATTAGGCCCTAATACCTTTGGTACGGCTAATGCTTTCATTAATTTCAGCTCTTCGTTCGTAAAAATAAAAATGAAGAAACAACCTATTGGTGTTATTTGCCAAACTGGAGTTTTCTTTGTTGGCTTCTCAGAGATTGCGTTTATCGGCAAGGGCATTGACTTGGGCAATGCCTGTGATATCAGTTTCTCCGAGGGCTTAGAATATTTCGAGAATGACTCGGAAACGAAGGTGGTTGCCCTGCACATCGAAGGCATGCAGAATCCGAAAGCTTTCGCTGACATATCTCAGCGCATTACCCCCAAGAAACCTGTACTTGCCCTAAAGACAGGACAAAGCGAACAAGCGGCTAAGGCATCTCAGTCCCACACCGGCTCTCTGACAGGTAGAAAAGAGGCGTGGCAAGCAGCTTTCAAACAGGCTGGGGTAATTCAAGTAAGCGATTTAGAAGAACTCATTGACTTAGCCAGGACATTCTCCGTATTGCCGCTGATGAAAAAATCAAAAATCGGAGTTACCACAATTAGCGGTGGATTGGGTATTATGGCTATAGATGCCTGCAAAAACTTGGGCATAGGGATAGACAGACTGTCTCCCAAGACTCAGAAGCTGCTCGATACGATGGCGCCTTCCTGGCTTAAGGTTAGTAATCCGGTAGATATTTGGCCACTAATGATGACATCGCAGCCAGTTATGAAACCGCTGATTGATGGATTAGAGGCTCTTCTAGCTGACCACGAGTTGGGTGCTGTCTTGTTTATAGGCGCTGCTTTTGATGAAAAATGGGGAACTGGCCTTTGTCACCTTCTGAGCGAACTGGCGGCAGCGCATCAGGATAAGTCTTTGGTATGCTGCATCTATGGACCTTATGCCGAACAGACTATAAAGGAAATGCAAGATGCAGATAAAGTGGTAGGATTCCCCACACCGGAAAGAGCCATGAGGGCACTGGCCCGACTAAACGAATATTCACTATTACGAAGCGGGCTCTAGAATTACCCTGGCATCAACCGCTACAGCTCTATTTTTGTAAGCAAAAACCGGATTAAGGTCAAGCTCCTTTATCTCCGGATTCATATCAACGAAATCAGAGACCTTTAATATCAGGTCTTCCAGAAATGGAATGTCAGCTGGCTCCTGCCCTCTATAACCTTCAAGCAGAGGATAACCCTTTATCTCCTTTATCATCTCCCGAGCATCTCTTTTGGCCAGCGGGACTATTCGGAAGGAAACGTCTTTCAGTACCTCAACCAGTATCCCACCCAGACCAAACATCAATACCGGCCCGAATTGCGCATCTTTGGTCATGCCGATGATTACTTCTACTCCGGGGCGAACCATTTTCTGCACGGATATCCCCTGAATTTTTGCCTTTGAGTAGTGTCGTTTGACAGCGGAAAGAATCTCGCTATAAGCTTTGCCTACCTGAGCAGCATTGGCTAAGCCTAATTTGACACCACCAGAATCGCTCTTATGAATAACATCGGGTGAGACTATCTTCAGCACCACCGGAAATCCCATCGCCTTACTCAGAGAAACCGCTTCCGTCTTTGTCCGAGCCAGTTTAGCTTCAACGACAGGTATTCCAGCGCCCTTAATAAGCTCCTTAGACTCGATCTCAGTCAATTTTGCCCTGTTCTCCTGCCTGGCCTGTCTCAATATCTCGTTTTTAGTCATTTATTCTCCCCCTTAGAGTTATCATCATAAAAGCGACCTCAATTTTAGCCTATTTCACCACTGCCTGCAAACTATCCGAAGAGGCTTGTCAGTAGGTTCCAGTACCAGGCCCTAATCCAGAAGCTAGAGGGGTGTTGACGTCAATGGCTTCTTTCTCGTTTCTATCAACGTACATCTACCGGTGGCACCTTCAAGTCCCGCATTATAATCAGGATAAGTCTTTCTTAATTTGCTCGAATTCTTCTCTGGAAATGACTCCTCTGGCGTAGCGTTCTTTGGCGATGTCCAGTGGGTCACGTTTCTGGGCAGTATCTGAGCCAGAACCACCACGCTCTACCAACTTTTTAACACCCCAAACCACCAGGGCAATGATTCCTCCCCAGAATGCCAGCATCACTAAACCCCAAAACATCATTCCCCACCCCATACTTCCGAACCAATTCCACATCATAGTCATCCTCCTGAAATTGTTATTTCTGGCTTGCCATCTCTATAACCAGCAAGCTCTAGATATATGCCACTGATTTATTATACACTAACTTAAAGGAGACAAGAATTCTCTCCAAATTGATGGAGGAAATGTTATCATATAATTAACAGAAAGGAGTGAGTGCGCCAAAATTGTCAGAGAGCAGACCTGTTCCTAAATTAAAAGTTTTGGGCATTGCTGGCAGTCCTCGCCGGGATGGTAATACCGACCTGTTGCTTCGTCAGTTAATGGCTGGCGCTGCCAGCCAAGGAGCCGAAATGAAAACAGTCATCCTTAGTGAACTTAACATTTTGCCCTGCCGGCACTGCGATGGCTGCCTCAAAACAGGTAAATGTATGGTAGATGACGACATGCAATGGCTACACACTGACCTGAGAGAGGCTGACCGTGTAGTCCTGGCCTCACCTATCTTTTTCATGGGGGTTACTGCCCAAACCAAAGCCATGATTGACCGCTGCCAGGCGCTGTGGGTAATAAAATATGTACTTAAGCTTCCAGTAGCAATTAATCCTGCCAAGGACCGCAAGGGAATCTTTGTCTCAGTAGGTGGAACAAGGCTCCGCAATCTGTTTCAACCAGCTATAGCTACGGTCAAAAGCTGGTTTACAACCCTGGATATCAACTATGATGGTGAATTAGTCTTTTCTGGAATTGATGAAAGAGAAGCCATCCTTCGATATCCAACAGCCCTGAAAGATGCCTTTGCTATTGGTCAGAAACTAGCCGCCAGTAGCACGCCAAAGTAAACTACTCATCAAGTAAAGACCTATTGCTAATACTTTATCAGTCCTAACAAATTATGCTAAAATATCTCGGCCCAAAATTGAAGATTTAGCAGAGGAGTCAGCCCATGCCGAGCAGAAACAAGCAAGAGTGGCAAGAAATCACGCTAGCACCGGCTACAAAGCGTTCTCCTGAAAGACAGGAAAAATTTGAGACCAGCTCCGGGATTGATATCTCGCCTGTCTATACCCCCGGAGACACATCAGATTTCGATTATTCTACCGCTTTAGGCTATCCTGGGGAATACCCGTTTACCCGCGGTATACAGCCTACCATGTATCGCGGTAGGCTGTGGACAATGCGTCAATATGCTGGTTTCGGCACTGCCGAAGAGTCTAACAAGCGCTACCGCTATCTTCTGGAACAAGGCCAAACCGGCTTGAGCATTGCTTTTCAATTGCCTACCCAAATCGGCTACGATTCAGACCATCCCCTAGCTAGAGGTGAAGTCGGTAAAGTCGGAGTGGCTATAGACACTTTAGAGGACATGGAAATTCTGTTTAAGGATATTCCCTTAGACAAAGTCAGTACATCCATGACCATAAATTCTACAGCCCCCATTCTCCTGGCTATGTACATTGCTCTGGCTAAGAAGCAGGGAGTGGACCCGGCTAAACTGGACGGCACCATCCAAAATGACATCCTTAAGGAATATATTGCTCGTGGCACTCACATTTTCCCGCCTCGTCCCTCAATGCGACTGACCACTGACATTTTTGCTCATTGTAGTAAGCATGTCCCACGGTGGAACACCATTAGCATCAGCGGCTATCATATACGTGAAGCTGGCTCTACAGCAGCTCAGGAAATCGCCTTTACCCTGGCTAATGGCATCGCTTATGTTCAGGCAGCCATTGATGCTGGCCTGGACGTGGATGAATTTGCTGGCAGACTTTCCTTCTTTTTCAACAGCCACAACAATCTTTTTGAAGAGGTGGCTAAGTTTAGAGCTGCACGCCGCCTCTGGGCGAAGATTATAAGCCAGAGGTTTAAAGCTAGAGACCCACGCTCAATGATGCTGCGCTTCCACACGCAAACCGCCGGCTGTACTCTGACTGCACAACAGCCATATAACAATATTGTTAGAGTGGCTGTCCAAGCTCTAGCTGCAACTCTAGGCGGGACGCAGTCACTTCATACAAATTCCTTCGATGAAGCGTTTGCTACACCATCGCAAGAGGCAGTAACCATTGCTTTACGTACTCAACAGCTCCTGGCCTATGAGACGGGCATTGGTGATGTCGTTGACCCTCTCGGTGGCTCCTACTTTATAGAATATCTAACCGAAGCTTTAGAAAAGCAAGCTGCCGAATACATTGATAAAATCGACAAGCTGGGTGGTGCTGTAGCTGCCATAGAGCAGGGTTTCCAACAGAGAGAAATTCAGGAAAGTTCTTATCGTCAGCAGAAGAGCATTGAAGAAAACAAGGCCACTGTGGTAGGTGTCAACAAATTTGTCTCACCGTCACCCAAAATACCAGACCTACTGCGGGTAGATCCTGAGCTGGAAAAGAAACAAAGGGAAAGATTGGCCCAGGTGAAGAAAAATAGGGACAATGGCAAGGTTACCAAAGCGCTTAAAAACTTGGAAGAGGTAGCCCGTAGCCAAGATAACACCCTGCCAGCATTTATCGACTGTGTTGAGGCTTATGCCAGTATCGGCGAGATATGTGATGTACTGCGCAAAGTCTTTGGCACTCAGAGGGAATACCTTGTCTTTTGAAAATGAGCAAGTGTATGAAATATTAAAAACAAGAGGGATAAACAGATGGATTTCGAATTAACCGAAGAGCAAAAGATGTTCCAAGCCATGGTGCGCGACTTTGCCACCAACGAGGTCAAGCCCTTAGCAGCAAAAATCGATGAAGAGGGGAAATGCCCAGCCGAAATCATCAAGAAGGCAGCCGGTTTGGGTCTATTCGGCATTACTATTTCTGAGGAGTATGGAGGCAGTGGCGGTGATTATCTATCTATGGCTATTGCTGCAGAAGAATTATGTCGGGCTTCAGCTTCTGTGGGCACAGTCTTCCTGGCCAGCTTATCACTGGCCTGCTACCCCATGTACAAATTTGGAAACGAAGAACAAAAACGTAAGTATGTTACACCTATAGCGAAGGGCGAAAAACTAGCCTGCTTCGCCTTGACTGAGTCCGGTGCTGGAAGCGACGCCGGAGCTTTAGAAACAACCGCCGCATTGCAGGGCGACAAATACATCCTCAATGGCACCAAGATATTTATAACCAACGGTGCTGAAGCCGAAATCGCTGTAGTGTTTGCCACCGTTGACAAATCGTTAGGAAATCGAGGTATAACTGCCTTCATCGTCGAAAAAGGTACCCCCGGTTTCTCCGTAGGCAAGGAGGAGAACAAACTTGGCATACGCGGTTCATCAACAACAGAGCTGGTCTTTGAAAACTGTCAAATACCGGCAGCCAACCTGTTAGGTGAGCAAGGTCGTGGGCTAAGGGTAGCTTTGGAGGCGATAGACTCCAGCCGCGTCACTGTAGCTGCCCAAGCAGTTGGTATCGCCCAAGCTGCTTTCGATGATTCTCTTGCCTATGCTAAGGAACGCCAGCAGTTCGGACAACCGATAGCTAACTTTCAGGCAATTCAGTGGATGCTCGCCGATATGGCAACCCATATTGATGCTGCTCGGCTGCTGACCTACCGAGCTGCCTGGCTTAAAGACCATGATATGCCGTTTATGAAGGAAGCGGCTATGGCAAAGGTCTATGCTGCCGAAACATCTAGAATGGTTACCAACAATGCTATCCAAATTCACGGCGGCTATGGCTACTGTAAAGACTACCCGGTAGAGCGCTACCTGCGCGATGCTAAAATAACCGAAATCTATGAGGGAACCTCAGAAATGCAGAGAATGACCATAGCCAGAACTCTTATAAAGGAGGGTTAAAGGAGGAAAATGATTAAGAAAGTTCACCATGTTGCTGTTGCAGTCAAAAACCTGGATGAGGCACTTCAACTTTATGACAACCTCTTTGGTGCTAAACCCAGCAAGATAGAAACGATACAGCAGCAAGGAGTAAAAGCAGCCCTCTTGCCCATGGCTGAAGGTGGTGAAATCGAGCTTCTCGAGCCGATTGACCCGCAAAGTGGCGTAGCCAAATTCCTTGAAAGCCGGGGGGAGGGAATCCATCACATCTGCTTTGAAGTTGAAAACGTTGACCAGGAGCTTTGCACGCTAGCCGACAAGGGCGCTCAATTGCTTGATAAGCAGGGTCGCCCCGGCTTAGCTGGTAAAGTCGGCTTCATACATCCTAAATCAACAAAAGGGGTGCTTATTGAACTGGTACAGAAAGTATAAGGAGAAGGGGCAATGGCAGAAGAAACTAAAATCCGAGTGCTAGTTGCAAAACCGGGCCTTGATGGCCATGATCGTGGAGCCAAGGTGGTCGCCAGAGCTCTCCGAGATGCCGGCATGGAAGTAGTCTATACTGGAATCAGACAGACACCAGAAATGATTGTTGAGGCAGCAGTGCAGGAAGATGTCGATGTCGTTGGCTTAAGCATTCTCTCTGGAGCACACTTGGAGCTTTTTCCACCAATCGCGGAAGGGCTTAAGAAAAAGGGAAAGACCGATGTTCTATTTGTTGCCGGCGGCATTATACCTGATGAGGATATCCCTGCTTTACAGAAAATAGGCATAAAAGCTGTTTTTGGCCCCGGTACCCCTACACCTAAAATTATCGAATTTATTAAGAACGAGCTCGCTGCCAGAAAGAATTAGGTTGGATTGTCAGCTTCTGGCCTTTCCAACGATAGCTTCCATATTCTTTAAGTTTTCTCGCTTCATAAATTGCCTGATGCCGTCCAGCACATCTAGAGCGGCTTGAGGGCTAGTCAAGTTAGCCGTACCAACCTGGACAGCACTAGCCCCGGCCATTAAAAATTCTAAGGCATCGTCAGCACAACTAATACCTCCGCAGCCTATTATGGGTATATCCACAATCCCAGCAACCTTGTACACCATGTAGAGAGCAATCGGCTTTATCGCTGGACCAGAAAGTCCACCAGCGATATTGCCTAAGGAAGGTCGGCGCTCATTTATATCAATTGCCATCCCTCGTACAGTGTTAATCAGAGTTATGGCATCGGCTCCAGCTTCGCTTACCGCTAAGGCAATCTCTCCAATATCCGTCACATTGGGGCTCAACTTTACGATAACAGGCAAGCTACTGACGGCTTTAACCGCCGCTGCAACCTCGGTAGCAGCCTTTGGATTTGTACCAAATTCCATCCCGCCAGATGCTATATTGGGACAGCTTATGTTGACCTCAATGCCACTTACTCCAGCGACACCCTCCAGCCTAGCAGCAATCTCCTCATACTGGTCTATAGTTTCACCAGCGATATTGACAATGACCGGCACCCGCCACTTAGCCCAAACAGGAGCTTTTTCTTTTATCACAGCTTCAATCCCAACATTCTCCAGACCTACAGAGTTAAGCACCCCAGAGGCTGTCTCCACAAGTCGTGGTTGCGGATTGCCTTCTCTAGGCTTCAGAGTAGTGCCTTTACAAACAATAGCACCCAGCATCTGTACATCAATAAGCTCGCTATACTCTATGCCATAGCCAAAGGTGCCAGAGGCTGTTATCACAGGGTTAACCAGACGTAAGCCTTTTGGGTGGGCCGGAGCTAGCTGGACGCTTAAGTCAACCATTTCAAGCTTTAATTGATGGCCGCAATTTCATTACCGATTCTATTTTGCCTGCCATTGTTGATGGTTTGTCCCGACGGTCATCAATTTTGATAGAAGTAACCACTCGCGACGCTCCTTTATTAAAAGGAACCTCGTGCATTTTGTGAATCACTTCGAGTACTTTATCAAGAGGGCCTTCAATGATAGTCCCCATCGCCGTTAGACGGTAAGTTATGTCTTTCCTGCCTTCTAGAACCTCAAGGCACGCGGCAATATGACGGCTAAGTCCAGTATCACCGGTGCCTACCGGAATAATTGACACCTCAGCAACAACTTGTCCTTTCATCATCACCTCCAACATTGAAGGATTTACACTCATCTATAGTATAGCCAAGGTGATAAAGAAAAGATAGTGTAGCGAGATTGTTGAGCAATTCATTCGTTCGTCATTGCGAGGCACGGAGTGCCGTGGCAATCTCGGTGGGAGGACAATACTTGAGATTGCTTCGCTTCGCTCGCAATGACAGTCGGGGGTTAACAACCGCCCTCTAGTGTGCCCTTTTTATCATCTACAAAGAAATGTGCTAAAATCTCAAAACAATAGCCTAGACGGGCAAAATAGAGGCATTCACAGGCGGCACATGGATTATATTATCAGACGCATGCAAGATAGGGATATCCCTCAGGCGCTTGAGATCGACCGTGAGGCTTTTCCGACTCAATGGCCTCATCCTACATATGCCTCCTTCAAGCAGGAGCTCCGCAACCGGTTAGCCTGTTATATAGTAGTCGCTAAACCAAGGGCAATTAAAGCAGTCAAACAAAACGCCAACGACAAGGGTTTTTGGCAAAGATTGCTGCACCTTTTCGACCACGACCGCTTCTTCGGTGAAGAAATACTACCACCCCCAAAAGAGTACATAGTTGGCATCGCCGGTTTCTGGGTGATGGTGGATGAGGCACATATCACCACCCTTGCCATACGAAACACTCATCGTCGACACGGGATAGGAGAGCAGCTGCTGATTGAAATCATTGAAATGGCGGCACAATTCAACGTAAACGTAGTCACCCTAGAAGTACGTGTCTCAAACAAACAAGCTCAGGCACTATACCAGAAGTACTGGTTCCAAAAGGGTGGTGTGCGCCGGGCTTACTACACAGACAACGGCGAGGATGCAGTGCTTATGACTACAGATTCTCTGCCCTCCAACACTTTCCAATCGCACTTTCAGCAACTCAAACAGAGTCATATGCATAGATGGGGAGAACTCTACGTAAATGAACTATCAAAAGTCGCTTAACAACCTTTCTGGATGCCAACAAACTCTCTTGACATGGGAGTGGTACCATGAGTGAGATGAAAAGCGCCTGGGAAAAAGCCATGGAAAAGGTAGAAAAACTGGGCAAGCTCTCTGAAGAAGAGCTTAAACAGCTGGAGCATCAGCCAGCTGGGAACAAATTAGCTGCCAAATATCTTCAAGAGACGGACTATAACCTGGATGCTGAATTGACGAAATACAAAGGCACCGGTGTCAGAAAGTACGTTCTCCAAGGCGCCCAGGAGATATTCTTGCGCAACATACTCCTTCCCAAAGACGAGCACGACATGCAGGCAACAAGAAGAGCTATGACAGGCCTCAGGCTGCTGAAGGAAAACAAGAACCTTGTCGATACCATCCTCGACCGGATAACCAACCTACTTAATTATTATGGACAAGCCAGACAGCAGACATACCTCCAATTCAAAAAAGATTTTGAGGCTAAGTTGCAAGAGACCAACAAAGCCCTGCAGCAACAGATGGGAGTCAAAGTCCGCATTGAGTCTGAGCGACATCCACAGTTCTTAGAGGAATGGCGCCGCATCAACAGCCAGCTTGATGCCCAGTACGAAAAGGTGCTTGAGGAACATAAACAACAGATACTAAAAATAGCCTAGGTCACATTGTCTGCCAGTGGGGTGCCTATTAATAGAACAGGTTTCTAGTCTAGTTTTCTCATTGGACGACTGAGGAGGCAAATGATGGAGAAACAGGAATTTGAGGAACTGGTAAAACTTCTAAAAGAGAATAACAAATATTTGGAGAATATAAGTTCACGTTTGGACAAGATAGATAATACGCTGGAGAAGATAAAAAACGATGCAAAGAAAAAGCATAAGTCCATGTTTGACCTTTGACAGTGTTTATTTGTCATTGCGAGGAGAGTAAGCTCCGAAGCAATCCCAGAGATTGCCACGCTTCGCTCGCAATGACGACGAGGAGTTGCCAAACAATCCCTCCTTGACATTTGACACCAGATATAGGGGGACGAGCTGTGTAAGGTTGCTCTTAACATATTCCCCTTGATGGTTTAGAATAAGGCTACGTTTAAGAGGAATCGGAAAGGAGAAAGATATGCGCTTTAAGTGTGTTACCTGTGGAATCGAGTTCGAGAATATAGAAGAATTAGCCAGCCATAAAAAGCAGCACCAGGCTAGCTCAAGAGGCTCCTCTGGGGTGATCTGTCTAGGCTGCGGCAAAAGCATCCCACTGGAGCCATCCCAGATGAACTACAGCGGCCCACTCACCTGCCCTAACTGCCGACGGACAATGACGGTGGTCATAGAGGGCGGAGAGGTATGCGTAGCTCGCCTTGGCTAAGAACGTTTGGTGCCCCCAAGGGAATTCGAATCCCTGTTCTAATTCCCTAGGAGAATTGTCTTCCACCTTGGCTGCTAGAGCAAGTAAGCATTCCAAAATAGTGTTCACAAGTGCCTGGGTTTCCCGGGAAAAGCGCCTGCTTTGTAGTATCGCTAATTGCTTCATTGTTTAGCCTCCTTCTTGTTTTTGGTTTCCTCTTTCGCTTGTAATCTAGACTGAGAACTATTCAAGTCTTGCCTATTCGTTTCCCCTGTATCTCCCTTTGACAAGCAATCGCTCAACGTGCCTTGAAGATAAACCTATTTCTCTGGCTGCTTCCCTCACACTATACATGTCATGCCCCATAGCAAAATTATGACGCTGACAAGATTCAAAGTCAAGCGTGTTACAAGGCTTTTTGCAATTTTACTAAAAAGACTGCTGGACAGTTCCCTGAACTCTTAAATTCGTCTCAAATTCACCGCCTCAATTTCCCCGCTGGGTCAAACATACACATTTTTAATTGTCCATATGGTAAGGCTAATTACTTGCAAAGCGACCCTGCAGGGTCGCACTTATATTTTTGACCAAGAATAATGAGGGGGAGAGATGTGGAATGTATATGTTCCACATATTTAATCAAAGGACATTTTATGAAACAATGAAGCTGAAACAAAGCTATCGTAAGGCTAACAGTTTTAGCACCTTAATAACCGAATAAACCAAACAGGCAAAGCCAAAGCCAGACGCTTGCCTTCAATAACAAAGGAAAGGAAGGTAAGTTATGGCATATCGTAAAAAGACACTGCGAAGGCTAACACCTGAAGCTAGAAAGCTAGCCAAGCTCATAGGCGAATTAGAGAGCGTGTCCAAGAGGCTTAAAAACCTTGTGCCCGTAGTGGAAAGGCTTGAGATAGACGTCAAAGCCGAACTTAAGAGGCAAGCCTATTATAGAGGTAAGCTCCAGCCAGACCCTTCAATCGAGCTGGAGCAATCTAACACTGGAGCTGACCAATGTTAGACTGGCAACAGTATATCGAGATAGCCGATAAGTTTCAACACAAAGCCAGATACGATGATAGAGCGGACTTGAGACAGGAAATCATCGTAAGGCTTGCCGAAGCGGATAGAAACAACGGGCACAAGCCAGATAACCTATCTTGGGCTTACCGTATAGCCAGCTTTACCGTATATGACTACTGGCGAAACTACTACAACCGTATCAATGGCTTGGACTGTGGACACTGTAGCAATCGGCAAAGAAAAGAATGTAAAGCTAAAGACCTTTACTCCAAATGTCCTAGAGCTATTGAGGTTGAAAGCCTGAACAAGCCAATAGCAGACAAAGACGGCAATCTTACCGAATTAGGCGATTTGCTAGCCGATGATAACGCTATTGACCTAGACGCTTGGCTTGACGCAAAGGTATGGCTGCTAGGTTGTCCTCGTAAGCTCATTAAGATTGCGCTTAAGATAGCCGATGGAGACGCCTTGACTATCAAAGATAGAGTCTATCTCCATCGCTATCGCCAAAAAAAGCTGTCAAATTATCAGCTAGCTTTCGCATAATGTAACGTTTTAAGCCAAATGCCCAAAATAGTAGTAGAGCAAGCTATAGCCAGCGGTTAGCGGTATAGCTCAAGCTCAAATAAGAGGCTGTCTATCACCAGCAATAGACACAAAAGCCGAAAAAGAGAGGTGATGTAAGCTGGAGCAACTTAATATCGAAGGCAAGCGGTCTGGCGATGGCTTTGTCTGCCACAAGGAAAGGCTTGTAAGTGCTCTCTCCAGAGCAACTGCCGAAAGGGTGATGCTATTCGATAGCGAAACCACCATAGGCAGGAAAGGCTTTTTGAGCTACCTTAAAGCTCTAGCTGGTGGTAACGTGGTCAAGATAGTGCCAGCTACCGCTAGTGCTAGCGGTTTGCAGGCTAACGGGAAAGGCTTAAGGGTAGTCTGTGGCAATCATCAAAGCTATATCACAGATGGAGCTTGGCTAAAGGACAAAACCCCTTTCACTTTTTGCCAAGTCCGAGTAAGCCCAAGCTATGCTGTTACGCCTAACCTTGGCGGTAACGAGCTAGCCGAAGCCTTGTCAAGGGTGCTGCCGTTTACCGACGCCGACGACGCTAGACCAATTCTCCAATGCGTCAAGGTAGTCCAAAAAGACGACAAGCTAACCTTGATAGCTGCCGATGGCTTTACGCTTGGAGAGATTAGCCTTGACTTCGAGGCTGGAGAGGCTGAAGCCTTAATCAATCGAGACGATGTTAAAGGCTTGATACCAGCCTTAAGGAAAGCCAAGAGGGTCAAGGTTAGCTTCGAGCAAAAGCCAGACAATGACCCCGATGTATCGGGGCTTGCCAAGTCGCTGGTCATTGATACCGAGCTAATCAAGTATAGCTTGCCAAGCCAAGAGGGTAGTTATCCTGATTATGGCAAGGTATTTCCCAGCGATTGTATCGCAACAGCTAGCTTCGACACCAAAGAGATGGTCAAGGCTTGTCAAAGCCTGTTGGCTATCTGGTTTGACGATAACACCAAAGGGCTGTATAGACCTTTAACCTTAACCGTAGCCGATAACAAGGTTACCATCGAGGCTAAAGAGGATAGAGGCTTGATGGTGGTATCAGCCGAAACCAGCGGAGAGGCAAAGATAAGCGTAGCTGGAAACTACCTGATAAAAGCCTTAAAGGCTTGTGGTGGTATAGCAGAGATGAGGCTAGCAAGTCCACAGTCGCCCATAACCTTGTCCGTTGATGGTTACCGATGCTTGGTTATGCCGATGCGCTTACCTAAAAGCAAGCCAGAGACCGAAGCGGTAGCCACAGAGACGGAAGCGAAGGTAGAGCCAGAGACAAAGGCTGAAGGCAAGCCCCGACGGAAGTCGGGGAAAGGCAAAGGCAAGGCTAGACAGCCTGAAGTCGAGCCAGAAGAGGTAACCGAGCCTGAAGAGGACAGAGAGCCTGTAGCCGTAGCTTAAACAAAGCCAACAAAGACACTTGCCGAAAAGAAGACCAACGCAGAAAGCGAGGGAGCGATACCCTCGCTTTTTGCTTTTTACGGGGCTGGAAAGGCATGAGATGGCTAACGTTTATCAATGTGACCGAGAGAACAAGGACTTTATGCAAATAGAAAAGAGCGCTGTAATCGTAACCTACAAATGCGCCAATACCAGAAAATGCTACTGGCTCTGTCGGGAATGTCTTAAAGGGCATCAGAGATGCTCTCCAAGGTGTCCCGATTATCTGTCAGTAGCCAAGGTTAAGAAGTTAGCAAGAGAAAAGAATAGATAAACCCAGCAAAGGGCCGGCGATTCGAATCCCCGGCCCTCTTTTTTATCCCTTGGAAGGCTAGTTTCAC
>Ga0194111_10003182_pt1 | contig 19664 bp, 9 predicted proteins | sample TA2KigC300mmetaG_FD_146194 | JGI IMG/M metagenome (GOLD analysis project Ga0194111, IMG submission 146194) | Freshwater microbial communities from Lake Tanganyika, Tanzania - TA2015033 Kigoma Deep Cast 300m | ecosystem: Environmental > Aquatic > Freshwater > Lake | place: Tanzania: Lake... | reverse complement strand
GAGGCCGATCTTTACGGGTTGGGCCCAGTGTCCTGGCGGGACCCATTCGACTACCAGCCGATCGCACTGGAGCGTGGGCAAGTTAAGTTTCCATCGGACGCGTCTTCCATCAGTTCCGAAAATGAACTGTTGATGGTGGAGACGGTTCTCCCGGCCTGGTACCTGTTCCAGCTGTTCGACGACCCCGCCGCATCCGAATCGGCGGGGTGGACGCTGTCCGTTGTCAAGCAGTATCTGGTCGCCGTGTTCTCGGCCGGCGGAGACACCGAGACCCAAGCCCGCGATACGACCGGCACCAGCGTGGAGGAGTCCATTCTCGCCGAGTGGCGGCAGAACCGGCTATTGGAGACGAAGCAGTTCGAGACGATTCGGGTGATCAGCGCCTACGTGCGCGAAGTGAGCGGTGACCGCAAAGTGTCGCACTACATGGTGCCGGCTACCGAGGCCGGGCAGAAGGACGTTGACGGATTCCTGTTTCTCCAGGAGAACGCCTTCGACACGATGGATCAGTGTCTACTCTGGCTGCCGTACTCGGCGACCGAGAAATACGCTCGCAGCCAGCGCGGCCTCGCCTCGAAGATTCTCCCGACTGAGGATCTCCGCAACCGGATGGTGTGCAAGATCGCTGACGCAGCTTCGCGGGCGGCGAGTATCCAGCTGGAAGCAGGAACGTCTGGCGAGGCCGTGCGCAACACGGTCGTGGAGCAGGGGCCGTACACGTTCTACACCGGCGGGGTACGCCCCGTCACTGCGAAGACGGCCCCGGACTTCTCCGGGCTGGCCGCCGTTCACGAGATGCTGGGGCGGGTGACCTCGAACAACGTCAACGGCGCCCAAGGCGCTGGCGCCGCGCCCGAGCGGGTTTACGCGGGGGCTGACCGGAAGACCAAGGAGCAAGTGCGGCAGGAGGGAGAAGCTGGCGCCAAGGCCGAGCAGGCCTTGTTCGTCATGCGGTCGGTCGTCTTTGACTCGTTGTTCCGGGAGTGTTTCCGGAGGTTCATGAAGCTGGTTGCCTCGGAGACTGACCGCGGGAGGTATGCTGGTGTTCAAGCGTTCATCGACAAGTGCGACAGGCGTGGCGTGCCTCTGGCCACGTTGCGCAAAGTGCCGACTCTCTTCTCGATCTACATGTGCCGCGACTTGGTCACCGGCGGGGCGGGGGCCAAGGCTGGTGTGTTGTACGACGTGCTGAGCACGTTGGGTGGCAATCTCGACGAGAAGGGGCGCATCAACTGCACGCGCGATTATGTGCGCGCGCGGGCTGGGCGGGCCGCCGCGGACCGTTACCGTCCAGACGTGGGGCGGGACGCAATGCCCGGGGACGCGGCTTCGCATGCGGTCATGGAGAACAACGATCTCATGGAAGGCGCCGCTGTGCTGGTGGGTACCGACCAGCTTCACTGGTCGCATATCCCCGTGCATAATCAGATCCTCGAGCAGATCGCGCAGGCTGTCCAGGCAGGGCAGGTCGAGGACCCTGCTGCTATGCTGAAGACGTTGCAGATGACGACTGAACATATCGAAGGGCACGCAGAGATCGGAGGGATGCAGGTCGGGAAGGCCGCGCACGGGAAGGCGGTTATCCAGTCACTCCGGAGTTTGCGGCCGGTCGGGCAGGCTTTGACGATGATGGTTCAGACTCAGGAGCACGAGCAGGAAGCGGAGGCCCGCAAGCAGCAGCAAGCGCAGGAGGAACTGCAGCGTCGCGCAGACGGGCAGGATGCGCAAGCGGCCATGCACGACAGCGACAATAAGGCGGCGGTCAAGATGTACGAGGTGGACAGGATGGCCGAGGTCCGGATGGCCGACGCGCAGTCGAAGGCGCAGACCGCGGCATTCCAGGCTCGCTCCAAGGCGTCGATCGACCGGATATCCGCGCGGTATCGGATGCTGACCCAAGGGGGCGCTATGGGGGTACGCCCGCCGAACACGGCTTCCATGGCTGGCGAAGGGGGCGAAGAAGAGCTTGCAGGTACCGGACTGTTTTGATACGCTATCACCAATCCCGCACCAGACCGGTCTGGGGCGGGGGCGCCGCGCGAAGGGCCGTACAACGCACACTGTGGGTTTTTCGCGAGACCTGCGGAGGATTCAACATGAAACGTTTCATCTACAAGCTGATGCTTGTCCTTGCCTTCGCCGGCTTCGCCACCGGTGCGGGTGCGTGGGGCTTGACCGTCCCCGAGACCAATGCCACCGCCACCACCGTCATGATCGTCCCGCCTGTCGTGGACGCGGCGCTCAACTGGGCGTCGTACCCTGAGCGCGGAACTGGAGTGGTCGTCAGTGCCGGCGCGCGGTACCGTATCGGGCGTCAGATCATCGTCGCGGCGCACGCGGGTACGATGACCAATACGCTGGTAACCACCACGACCTATACGACCAATGGCGCGGCGATTACCACAAACACGGTTTCGGTTGTGACGCCGATTACGGTGCCCATTCAGGGTATCTCCGGCTACGACGGCACTGTCCGATGGTACAGGGCACCCTCTGAGCGCGACGCGATTCGTCTTCGGATTGTGAACGGCGGGTGTAACGTGACACTCACCGACGGTTCCGGATTTAACTCCTGGGTGAATACTGCCACCGCTGTCGATGACGGATTCGCCGGTTACCAGGGACCGTTGTACGTGTCCAAAGACGGCACCAATGTCTGCACGATCACCGCATTTACGTGGTGAGTGCGCTAACCAAACGGCCCCGGCGCGACCCGCCGGGGCCACAACACCGAGGAGATCCAATGCCTAAAGACATCTCGTTTCGTATGGTTTCGCAGGGAGAGCAGCCGCAAGAGCCCGCCCCGCTGACTGCTGAGCAGTTCCAGGCGGCGCAGGCGACGATTCAACTGGCCATGGCCCGGTCCCGCGCGGCTATCGCCGGCGAGCAGGCCCGGCTGTCCCAGATGGAAGCGGACTTTTGCGAACTGGTGCTGAAGTTCCAGACCCAGCCGCAGGAGTCGTGATCAAGTGCTCAGAATCTGCGGCGCCTTCGGGCGCCGCACCTTTTTGGAAGGCAAGGTAGAGTATGGCTCGTCGAAAAGTATCCCCCGCCCAGCAGCGCGCGCAGCTTGTGCGTGCGAAGCGCCTCGGACTAGGTAGCGCCCTCAAGGAGATTCAGCTGAACTTCATCACGCCCGAGGCGCGCGAAGCCTTTGGCGAATGGCGCCGCCTTCCCATCACGCAACTGATGATCGATGTCCTGCGTGAAATGGCCATCGATCCCCCGGCGGCGTACCTCGACACTGAGTCGATTCCTGTGCAGTACGGAGTCGGGTCCGGCATCGGCCTCGCCGCGGCGGTGATGGACGACCCCGCTACCCTGTTCCCGCATCTCTTTACCGGCGTCGCCCCCGGCGCGGTAGCTTTGCCGGAGACGGACTACAATTCGGACCCGTTGTCCGATACGTCACCGGCGGAGAACTGATAGGGGAGGAGAACTCACATGGCCGATCCCAACACGCAGACGGCGCCCGAGGCGCCCGCAACGATCACCAGTCGCGGCCTCGCCGCGCAGTTCGCGGCCCAGTCCATGGCCGCGCTGACCCAACTCCCAGTGGCCGCGGAGCCCCCAGCACCGCAGGAGGCCTCGCCCGTAGCTCCGGTTGTCGCGCAAGCCGCGCCTCCTGGAATGGATCCCAGGATCGCCGCGGCCCAAGCGATTGCCGCGGCCCAGGCCGCCCAGGCGGCTCCGGTAGCGCAGCCCCCACCCGCGCCGCCGGCGGCGAAGGTCGACCCGGCCAAGATCGCCAATCGGTTCACGAACCCGCAGGCCGCGCCGGCCGCGCCCGCACCGGAGCCTGCGAAGCCGGTCGAGCCCGAACCCGATCCGTCGCAGTTTGTGACTGCCGATGGGAAGCCCGACAAGCAGGCGCACGCGTTTGCGAAGCTCCGTTACGAGAACAAGCAACACGAGAGACTGGCTGCCGAGGCCAGACGCCAGGCTGAAGAAGCGGTCGCGGAGAAGGCGCGATTGGTGACGGAGAATTCCGCGATGGCAGAAGCGAAGGGCGCGGCCGAGCGGGAGCGCGACGAACTGCGTGAACGGATCGGCAAGATCGCACTGGCCGAGAGCCCGCAGTTCCAGGAGAAGTACGGCTTGCGCCAGGCCGAGATCGAGGCCAAGCTGGCTAAAGCGTTGGGCAAGTTTGCCGGCGTCACGGATCCGCAGAACGCGGTGGCGAAGGCCCGCGACATGCTGCAAGCGAGCCCGGAGCGGCTGCAGGGTCTGGTGGACGGGTTGCACCCGTCGGTACAAGGGATGGCGTTGCTGGCGGCTTCGGAGTTCGCCGCCCTCGACGAGGAACGCGAGCAGGAGTTGGCAAACTGGCGGCAAACGTCCGCGGCTCTGGGTGTGCAGGAGGCTCGCGCCGGCGCCGTGCGCTCGATCGAGGAACGGCAACGCATGGCGAACACCGCGCTCGCGGCGGCAGTGGCTGTCGGCAATCCGGTGTTCACGGCCGTCGATCCGGAGGCCAAGGCTGTCGGCGACCAGGTGGCCGAGGCCTTCCGTGGGTTTGCGCAGACGGCCACGGAGGAGCAGCTCCTCCATGCGGCGGCCGAAGGGTTTGCCGCGCCCGTCCTGTACCAGACGATCGCGGACCAGACGGCGCGTATCGCCGAGCTTGAAGCCCGGGTGGCGGCGTTCGATCGTGCGCGCAGTGTCCCGATGAGCCCCTTCCTCGCTCCTCCGTCGGTTCCGCCCGCGGCTCCGACGCCGTCGAACGTGGTGCCGGTGGATCCGAATGACCCCGTGGCATTCGCTCGGCGCGCGGCCAGCGCGGCGCTCGCGGACTATACGCGGACTGTCGCTGGACGGTAGGCTGAAAAAAGTAGTTGCGCCTCCCAGATCACTGTGCTATCATGCCGGTGTTTCTGGGAGGCGTATCTTTTCGCGGCCCCTCCACGCGGCGACTCATCCGGGTCTATCCCGACAGCCCGGTCGGCGGCAGGACGCACGCAGCGTTCGGTTTCTGATCCAACTGTCAACCCCATTTCCGGGGAAGGAGATAGGCCATGCTCAATTCACTTGTCATCACGGAAGGCCAACAGGCCGCCCCGAACACCCTGAACGTCCAGGCGTTCCCGAACGCCACGGTTCCTGGCGTTTACACCGCTCCCGTCAATCATGCTATCGCCGGTTTCAACCAGGTGATGATGAAGCACGCGGAGGTTTTCGACCCTTTCATCCAGGCGTCGCTGATCACGCAGCCCCGGCACTGGCTTAACGTCATTCCGCGCGGTTCGTTCCCGAACTTCAACGGTATCACGCACGAGACGCGCGTGTTCCGTGGCGGTCTGCAGCTCTACGCCGGTCTGTCCGAGTGGTCGCAGATCAACCCCATCCCGAGCAACGCGAACAACCCCAGCGTCGGTGGCGGGTTCGCCACGGTGCCGTATGCCTGGGAGCGCTTCGAGTGGACGGGCTACCAGACGTACTGGGGATCCGATCCGATCAGCGTCGACTCGCTGCAGTACACCCAGCAGGCGCAGGAGCAGCTGGCGTGGATTCTGCAGGTTGGTGCCGACTACGGCATCAGCATCCAGGAAGTGTGGAACCGCGACTGGCTGATCAAGTCGGCCGTCGACGCGGGCCGCTCGTACCTGATGACGAGTTCCTACGTGGGGAACACGGCTGCGCCGCGGTTCTACTACGAGCCGCGCTGCAAGTTCATCGCCGCCGCGGACTTCGCGGCCAGCACCCACCCCTACAAGGTGAACTCGACCACGACTGGCCTCACGAAGCCGTTCATCGTGTTCCCCGCGGGCGTGGAAATCGAGCCGTTGAACTTCGACGTTCTCGACATGCTCCACATGGACTTCGACGCGTCCTGCCCGACGGCTGCCCTCGGCAACAGTTCCGGGTCGCCGCTGTACGGTCTGCCGATTTCGAAGTTCGACTTCGAGCGGTACATCAAGGGCAACCCCTACGAGCTGACCAACTGGCGCGAAGCCCGTGCGGAGAAGCTTATCACCGGCATGACCGATGTCAAGACGCATCGCGACTACGCCCTGAGCTTCGACGCGAACCAGCTCCGTTTCGCCATCAAGACCGTGGTGAGCGACTACGACAGCTCCAACTACGCTGGCGTGGCTTCGGATCTCGACGGGACGACCGTCGTGATCGCGGAGTACGTTGCACCGCGCATCGCCGGTCGGGTTGGCGAGAACAACCAGCAGATCCCCGAGTGGAACCCCGAGTACGGCACGGCCGAACTGGCGGTCACTCCGATCATGCTGAACCGCGTGTTCACGAACCTGATGGGCTCGGACATCACGACCCTCGGCAGCGGCACGTACTTCGGCCCGCAGCCCGGCCTGAACGGCAAGTGGGCGTGGCTGAACATCCTGGACAAGACCACGAACCCGTACGGCAAGATCGGGAACTTCGTGGGCGAGTTCAAGCTGTTCCCGAAGATCGAGCCCAACGTGGTGTTCTCTACCGCGTTCCTCTATCGGCGCTGCGCCGAGGCGATCCGCTCGCGCTGCCCGCTTGACAACGCCGAGGTCAACCCGGACACGATGGTCGGGTCGAGCGCGGACGCCGTGTCGTGCGTCGGGTCTGCCGCGAATGCGACGGCGGACACGTTCACCGCGGTTGTGACGCTGGCCAAGAAGCTGGTCGACGCGCCCGTCGGCAAGCTGGTCACGCTGACCTTCAGCGGTCTGGCCGAGGATGTGGCTGTCTCGGGGTACCTGGTGAAGACCAGCGCGGCCCCGGTGTACACGATCCACGTCACTGCCAGCGGGGTGATGGACATCCTGGCCGCGGCGCCCTCCAACGGCACCGCAGGCTACTACCTCGTCAGCGGCGTGCTGACCCACAAGGCGGTCGATACCACGGTCACGTTGTTGACCCTCGACAGCGTGAGCCTGTAAACGGGCTCTTGGGCAAACCGGCCCGCCGCCGCTACGGCGGCGGGCCTTCTTTTTAGAAAGTGAGTTGGTTCATGCGGTACACGTTCGGCCAGGCAAAACTCGCACTCGCCAAGTACGCCAGCGCGTACGGCCTCATGGATGTTGGCGCTGCTGTCAACGTCGCCCTGGACGAGCTGGCCCGTGGGCGGAATTGGGCACGGCTGCGCAAGACGGTTCGCTTGGATGTCGGGTCCGAGTATTTCGCGCTGCCGCAGGACTGCGGGGCGCTGGTACGGGCTGCGGTAGATCAGACGCCGGTGTCGGTCCGCGGTACCGAGTATGAGTTCCTCCACGCCGGCCCGGGGGATCTCGACTTCGCGGAGGCCGGGTGGGCGCCGCTCAACGGCATCCAGCGGATTGGGGTTTTCCCGACGATGTTCGCGCTGACCGACATCATGCCGCTGGCTGCGTTCACTACGACCGCCGCCCCGAGCGGCCCTCTTCGCGTGCGCGGGCGCAACGCCGACGGCGACAGGATCGCAGAAGACGTGCCAGTGAATGTTTGGACGGGGCCCGACGATACGGTGGATCCGGACACGATTTCGAAGACGACGAACGAGTTTGCGGACATCGACAGTGTGACCTTGCCGTCGGACGCGTCGAACTACATTACCCTGTCGGCGATCAGTTCTGATGATGACGTCTACGTGCTTTCGCGCATGCACCCGAAGATCGTGATCCCGGAATTCACACGGTACCGGTTGCCGGGGTTCGACACGGCGACAACCGATAAGGTGTACCGCGTCCTGGCGGAGGTGGCCCTGCGGTTCATCCCGCTGGTTGACGACGACGAGGTTGTGCCGTTCGATTCGCTGTTGCCGGTGCAGTACATGATGCAGTCCGTGGCCGCTATGGAGGCCGGCGAGATCAAGACCGCCGATGATTACCGGCAGCGCGCGGAAGTGCTGTTGGCGCGGCGTGAAGAGAGCGAGCTTGAAAAGCAGACCCTACATGTGGTAAACATGTTGTACGACGGTTCCGTGGGAGAGATGACGAACCGGTTCGAAAACATCTGAGGTGCGCGATGATCAAGAAGATGCAGAAATACCAAATGGAGTGGGAGGCTCAAAAGGCTCTCCGAGGGGACCCCGGCCCGGCAGTCGCTGCGCCGCCCGCGGCGACTATACCCAAGTCGGCCCCGGGGAGCGGGCAGCTTGGCTATCTGGCGGACAAATTGCGGGCGATGCGAGAGCGAGAGCAGGCCGAGGCCGCGCAGAAGCAGGAAGCGCGACAGACTGCTGGCGCTCAAAGAGACCTGCAGGCGTTCTTGAATCTCGACGCGCCCCGAACTGTTGGCGTTCAAAGAGACCTGCCGGTGTCTCAGTGGGTGGATGACGGGATGATGCGCCCCGCGCAGACCCGGCCTACATTTGCGCCGACGACGTTAGAGCGCGGTAGGATCTTGGTGGAGGTGTCGGACCAAGCGACTTTCGACCGGTTGCGGGGGGAGGGCTACACCAGCGTGCCCGCCGCGCCCGCCGCGCCCGCCGCGCCCGCCGCGCCCGCCGCGCCCGCCGCGCCCGCCGCGGCGCCAAAGTTCGAAGGAGCGGCATACATGACGCGCTCGGGGGGCCGTGATGCTAACGGGAAAGCCCTCACGCCTTTTTGGAAGTACGTAACCAGTCAGACGGACTATGACAAAGCCCTACAGTCTGGATGGAGGTTTCATTCTCGAGATGACGAGCGAGCGCGCGCGAGGGGGCTGGAGCGCATGGTCCAAAGGGATTTGGTACGTCGGCAGTTCCGGTATTACAAGGCTTTGCAGGACGGTATACGGCCGGATCCGAGGGACGCTGCGGCTGTCAAAAACTTACAGCAGGAGTGGCGCGAGAAGCAGCGGTCGCAACAGCAAGCCCCGGTCGAACCTTCGGAGATTTTCGTTGAGTTGAGCCCGTCTGACCGTAGGAGAACCCAGGAGGCGAGTTTTCGCGTCCAAGCGCGAGACGCCCGCTGGACGGAGCTCCAGGCCCCACTGCAGGCCCAGAGCGCGCGACGTGATCTTCTTGGGAACTACGTCAGGGACTAGAAGGCCGATATGACTGCAATCTCGAACAAACTGAAAACCACTGATCCGGCTGCCCTGGCGGCCCGGTTCGGCGCGCCGCCGACCCGTTCGCGCCGCGAGGCCCCACCCCCGGGGCCGCAGGAGCGCGCGGATATGGCGCTGATTGGTCATATGCGCGCGCAGGCTGAGGCCAGTCTGGCGCTGCGCGATGACATGTGGGCCGCGGCGACCCCCGTCACGTACGCCCCCACTGCCTCTGCTCCTCGTCGCCCGTTCCTCGATTCACTTCTCAACTGAAAGGCCCGCCATGTACGACCCCTGGACCGCAGAATCGCCAATCCTGAACAGCCGCAAGCCGGCACCAGTCGCTTTGGACAAAGAGACCGTGGCCGGCTGGAAGCCTGCGACCGTGAAGGGCGTGCGCTACGAGACCCGCAATGTCAGGGGCGGCAGCGTAGAGTCGCGTGCCTTTGTAGCAGATGTTCCCAGTCTCGCACCGCCGAAGTACGAGGATACCTTGTACGGCCGGTACACATCGGCCCTGCCGAAGAAGCTGGCCGAAGCCGAGTCGCTGGCGACTGGTGGGAATCTCAAGGCGGCGCGAGCGATCATGAACGAGGTCAATGCGTGGATCGACGCTGACGAGCCCCGACTGATGAAGCACATGGCATACAGGGGGCAGGATCGGGCGGCCGCCGAATTCGCGCAGGTAGCGAAGGGCGCAATCACGCGTGACTGGAGCGCGGACGTGAAGTGGCAGAACCTCATGAACCCGGCGACCAACCCCCGGATCGCGCAGTACGAGGCAGATGTCATTGGGCTCCCCGAGGGGCCCCTTCGCGATACTTACGAGACCGCGCGTGGCGGGGACCCCGAGGCCAAGGCCACGATCGCGGCGTTCCACCGGAGCGCCCCCGGCGGCGCGCTTGTTCAGCGCTCGGCGGCCGGCGCAAGGCCCACGGCCGCGGCCGCGGACGCCCCGTTGGCGGATCGAAAAGATGATCCCGAATTTGCCACGAGGGTGTTCCAAAATGCTGGCACCGTGATCCCGAGCTTTTTCAGTGCCGACGCCAACAAGACCCGGACGCAGGATCAACGGATGAGGGACTCGTGGACATTCACTGGGCTGACGGAGGCCCACCCCCAAGTCGGCGGCATTGTCTCTAAGGTCATGGGCGGCGCACAGTCGGCAGATCAGACGACACAGAGCGCGCTGTTCGAACACACGACGAGGGCCTTAAGCGAGACGGCCCAGGCCGCGGGCGACCTCGCCCCTCTTGCGATGACTGCGGCGGAAGAAATGGTCACGGCGAACACTGGAGCCCAAGGCGTGGGTTTCCGGGCGATAGCGCCGAAACTGCAGCATGACGCGGTGGAAGTAGCCCAGCAAGTAGCCGCGGCACAGCGGAGCGGGTTTGATGTCCCCGACGCGGCGGTGCGTAGGTTGGCCCGGATGCGGTCTGGAACCACCAATCTTTCCCCAGCCGATCAAACAGCTCGCGACGCTCTGGGCTCGTTCCGTAGTGCGTATCAGGCCCTGACCGCCGACATTACGCTGGCGCAGCCCCCTGGAGTGGCTGAGGCCTTAGGGTCTACTCCGGCGAGCGGTAAAACCCCGGAACGCGTGGGCGGGCTTGACATGCTGGTCGGCGCGATCCAGGACATAGCGGGTGGAGTGGCTGTGGCCTCTGCCGGGGATGCGACGTTGACCCCAGCGGCCTTGCACGACAAGATGCTGTCGCAAGCCCCAGCCGTGGCGGACGTGCTGTTGAACTTTGGGGGCACGGTAGAGGTAGACGGCAAGCCCCAGCAGATGACGAAGGAGCAGGCTCTCGGGGCTTCTCGCTTGCTGCTGGCGTACATCGCGGAGAACCCCGCCGTCAACATCACAGAAGCGTTCACGAAGATGAGCCAGGAGATGAGTGTTGTGCCGACGGACCCCTCAGTTCCTGGGGGGGCTTCCAGCAATGCCGATACGAGGGCCGCAAGTGCTCCGCTGACTGCCGACGCGACAGCCATTACTTCGGCACTGGCCTCAGCTAAGCAGGGCGAATCGGGGCCGTTGCAAGGGGAGCCGGAGTATGATCGGCCGTATCGGAAACTGCAGCCAGTGCTGAAGCGGATATGGGATCAGGTGACCGTCGAGCCTACCTCTGGGTTTCGACAAGCTATCGAACGTGCGGACGTGCGGCGATTAGTCGAGGCTCGGCGCGCTGGTCGCGGGAACCCGGAAGCGCAGAAGTACCTTCTTGACATCCGGCAGAAGGCGTTTGAGGCAATGAGGGGTGAGATAAAAGCGAAAGGGTTACAGCGTTATCTTCCTGAAGAAGTATGGGCGCCCGTCGCCGATCGCGAGTTCGCGAAAGTTGTGGGGCGAGTGGGCGAGTTACGTCCGACCGGTGCAAAGGCGGATCCTCAGGAGTATCGAACTTTCGGATCAGGGACGGTGCGGGATGTGTACGGGGTAGATGGGTACACTCGATGGCTCGCTTCGGGGACTGATGTTGCTGATCGTGACCTGGCATGGTACCCAGACCGGACTATCGCCGCGATAGCTAAGACGGGGGTGTACTCTATGTTTGGGTTCCTCGACCCGGTTGCCCGCGGGCGAGCTATCCGTGCTGGCAATGAGAGCCAAGGTCTGACATTATCCGCTTCGGACTTGTTGACAGAGGGGCTCTTGTCCTCGATCACTAAGCGGTTGCCCGGCGACGAAGGTCAAGCCGCCGCAATCCACAAGTTCCTCAGAGGGCCGGACACCCCGTCGGCTCCCGCCCTCACCGGACCGGTGACCCGCACTCGATACCTAGATCTCGCCACTGCCGGGGGCAATACAGTCGACCCGAAGCAAGCTGTCGCGGCTGGCCAGGCGGTGATCAAGCGTATTACGGAAAGCGTGTTGACTGAGGCGACCCGCGCCAGGTTGTACAACGAACATGTGGATCAGTATTACCTCCGCCAAGGTGTTCCTCCGTCGGTCCTGGACAAAGCCCGCCAGGATGCGGTCGGAGCGTTTTACCGCCGGGAGATCCCCGAGAACCAGACAGTCCAGGCGTTCCAGTTTTCCCTGGACACGGCTGTCGAAAAGATGAGGAAGGCCGAGGCGGCCGCTAAAGCCGCAGACGAAGGCGGCGGAGGGATCGCCGCAGCGTCCGATACCGAGGAATAGGTATTGCATGCAGCGCTCGGAGATGGTACTATGGTGGCGCGAATGAGGTATAGTCTGGTGACCCCTTTCACGCATACCTTGGAGAGACACTATGGCATCCATGCTTGACGACTTCTTCGGGACTTCCCCCGCCAACCCCATGGCCCCCTTCATAGACACGGACCCGGCTGACCAGGAACGGCAACGTTTCGCAGATCCGTTGAACGTCGGCGGCCTGATCCCGGCGGCGCCGGCGACGGCGTACAAGCCGATCTTCCGGTACGATAACCCAGCGCAGACGGACTGGGATTTCGACGGCTCGAAGACGGTGGAGGTTGGGAGAACCCTTGGCACAGGGTGGGACGCGGACTACGTCGCGGAGCTTCAACTTCCTGGTGGAAAGGTCGTCTCCCGCGACGAGATCCTGGCGCAGGAGGGCGGCCGGGCGCTGCTGGACCTGATGTCCCGCAAGCGCAAGGGCCGGCGTGGCTTTGTTGAATCGCTCACCCAAGGCTCCTGGTTGGACTTCGTACCGTACGCCGGTGACATTGCAAGCCTTGGTATCTCCATTCGCAACATGTCCAAGGTGCGCGACACCATGCGCAAGATCGAGGAGCAGGGCGGCGTTGACAAGCTGAGCACGCAGGAGTTGGTGTTCGCCAAGCTCTACACGGAGGACATGGAGCGGCAGGCCAACTCGACGTGGGGTGGCAAGGTCGGTGGTATCGTCCGCATGGCCCCTGCGTTTGCGGTTGAATTCATGACTTCCGGTCTTCTTTTCAAGGCCGCCACGAAGGGGGCCAAGGCCCTCGGACTCGTGGCTCGAGAGGGCACCGAGCGCTTCGTCAAACGCGCCGCGACGACCGCCGCTGTGAGTCGGTTGCGTGCGGCCCGTGTGGCCACCGGCGCGATGGCCCCTCTGACCGAGGATGCCATGGGTGAGATTGCCGAGCAGGTCACCAAGGACACGATGCAGACTGGGGTGATGCGGGCTTTCGCTAAGGCTGGGCAGGAAGCCGCCAAGGACGCCTTGGAGAAAACCGCAGCGGGTTTGTCCAGGCAGCAGGTCTACGAGGCCGCCTTTTCGGCGGTGAAGGCCGCGGACACGGCGATGAATACCCCCGGTGGGTTGCGCTCGTTCGGGCGGTTCATGTCCGAGTATACGTCCCGTGGGCTGTTGGAACACGGGCATTCGGTCCTCCGCGAAACTTCGCCCGGGATCATGTACAAGCTGCGCAACGCCGCGGGTGTCGCGTTTGTCGAAGCCCCCGTGCGTGGTGGCCTGTACGCCGCGTTTGACTTCTACGGCATCAACCCTCTGATCGGCAAGCTCGCAGGCGCGGACGAGACGATCACCAAGCAGGAGCTGCAGTTCTCCCTGTCCAACGACCCGCAAACCCGCAGCATGGCCAAGTGGCTGGCGTTCGGTGCCGCGTGGGCGGAGTACGCTTCGGAGAACGCCGGCGGTGCGATAGACGACGTGTTCGACATCGCCAAAGATTTGGCCAAGGTCACCGGCCGCAGCGTGGCGAAGGGCGCTCTCGCAGCGAAGGGCCCCGTGTCTGGCGTTACGGAAGTGCAGAAGGGCTCGTTCATGCGGCGGCTGCTGGACCAGATGATGGGCTCCGAGGACGATCTGATCAAGGGCGTTAGCGACGTGCGCGCCGCGGCGCAGAAACTGGCGCACGAGGCGGGAGAAGAGCTTGGCAAGAAGCACCTGCGACAGGCCGCGCACGATCTCAAGTATAAGTCGTTCGCGTCGTTCGTGATCGCCGACAAAGCGTCGCGCCTCGGGATTACCCCGCAAGCCGTGGCCCGCACGTTCGAGAATATGGGCTACGACGGCATCCTCGGCGAGTTCATGGAAGAGCGGTACAGCGGTTTCCTACAGGGCCTGTTCGGTCTCGACGAGAAGCCTTCGCGTCCGTTCCTGGAGCGCCTGGCCGCCGCGTGGGACCAGGCGATCCCGGACTCCACGTCCGACGCTTTCGCCGAGATCGTGGCGTTTGCCCTGCCCGCAGGCGTGCGCACCGCGTCGGCGATGGCGTACCGTGGGCTCGGTGGTACGGTCATGGATCGCGCCCACAACTTCGGTCGTGCGTACACGGAACTCGCGGACGCGGTGAATAACGGCCTCGTCGCGGAAGAGGCCGGCGAGGTGAAGGGCGTGACACAGATCAAGACGTCCGAGGAAGGCACCGGGTCCATCACCGAAGACACGCGCAAGAATACGACGCGCGCCGGGGGCTACGAGGGCCGTCTTGCGTCGCAGGGCCAGCTCGCCGATGACCTGGCCGAGATCGCGATCGGAGCGCGACCGATGGCCGAGCCCGGCAGTCGTCGGGGGTTGGTCAATCGAGCGGCGGGCTTCCTGATCAATGCGGTGAACGCTGCGGTGTCTGGCAACCCGTTGATGATGTTCAACGATCCGGTGAACGCGTTGATGCAAGAGGAACTCGGTAATCTGGGCCGAGTTATGCGGCACGAGGCGGACATCTCGTTCAAGTCGATCTACAAGAAGGTGGCGCAGAGTCTCGCGGCGAAGCGGGATCCGGCCAAACCGTTCGACGCTGCGAAGGAGCACGAGGCCATTATGGCAGAGGTCAGGCCGATACTGCGCAAGGTGACCGGCGGTATCGTTAAGACGGCGCTCAAAAGCCGCGGAGTCCTGACGGCGGACGCGGCCGAGATCGACGCGTTCATCGACACTTTGCCCAAGGCCCCGGACAACAAGATCAATGGCATGGAACGCGAGGACTTCGCCAAGGAGTTCAAGGAGCAGCTGCGCGAGGCCGCAGCTGGCCGTATGCGTGCGGACGTGATTAACGACAGCGTGCGGTTCACCTACCAGCGCGCGCCCACCACGAGCGTCTCCGTGGCTGTGAAGGAGATGGAGCGGTTCATCGCCAAGAACTTGGGCGTGGCTACACACGTCGACACCACCGACCCGACGTACACCCCGGCCGAGGACCTCCTGCACGCCAGCGAGGTGTTGCCCGCGGATGTTGTCCGCCTGGCAGCCGAAGAGGGGGACAGTGTCGACGCGATGGGCGCCCGTATCGATCTCGTCAAGATGATGACCGGAGGGTTCCGGCTCGCGTACGGGTCAGGTGACGTGTTCGAGCGTCGCCTCGACGACGCGCGTGACTACGCCCGTGGGCTGCTGGCGGTGCAGGAGGGCTTGTCGGCCCGCGCTTACGCGAACGAGGCCGGAAGGGTTGTGGCTGAAGTGACCATGCGCAACGGTGTTGCGACGATCACTGATCTGGTCACCCCACTCGCCCGGGACGGCCAGCCGAAGCGCACGCCCATGAGCGGCCAAACGTGGGAGACTGTTGACGCGGAAATGGCCAAGCAGAAGTTGACCCACGTGCAGGGGACTGGCGACATCGTCTTCGTGTCAGGGTCCGGTATGTACTACGAGGACGCCGCGGCGGCTATGGCGAACCCGATGTTACGGCATTACTATGACGAGTACCGCGCAGCGAACGCGCAGGCGGTGGCTCTGAACCCGTACGCCGATGAACAGGGGAAGACCGCTGAGGGTCGTGCGGAGATCCAAGCCAATCTGGCCGAGGCTCGAGCCTGGGCGGCGGCCGGCCGAAACCGGGAGCGCTACATAACTGAGAACAACGCCGATGGGGCTGATGCGACTCGGGCCGAGTCTCTGTGGAACAGCATTCTTAACGACGGGAAGGGTAATAACGAGACTCTGGGTTGGGAGTACGCAGCCGAGCAGGCGTTGAAAAAGGCAGGCTTGAAGCCCGAGGAGAAGCCTGGCGACCGGAGCCGGAAGGGGTATCTGTTCAACGCGTCGGTCTACACGCACGGCGGAACGCTTTACATCCCCTACCGTTACCTGGGCAACTTGGCCGGTCTGATCGAGGACGCGACCGAGATCCGTATTAAGCAGTACGACGGGGCCGTGTTTGAAGCTCTGAAGGACCCGAACAATACGGCGAGCGGTCCAGTCCATGGGCTGTTCGGTTCCGCTGAAGTCGGCCAGAGGGCTGACGGGAGCCGGGTGATGCTGGGCGTCTACCGACCCTCCGCGCGAGCTGCGATTGCTGCCACCCAGGACGCGCTGCTCGAAGTGTCTCACAACGGCCAACTCTCGGAGCGCACCCGCAACGAGGCCGCATGGTTGGCTAAGACGATGTTCAACCCGAATGTCTATAGTCACAGGGCCCTCGAAGCGTTGAGCCACCTTAGCACGGGCGTCTACTACCAGCAGGCCGACGCGCATTTGCGCGGCGACGGTACGACAGGTTCCGCGTTCTACGCGACGCTGGGCCACGCGGCGCCGATTCTCCGGTCCGAGAAGAACCGCCCGGTGATGCTGGCCTTCGGGAGCTTGCTCAACCGCATGGTGAACAACGGCGTCCAGGACGTCAACATGGAAGCGTTAATGGCTTCCGTCCTCAAGCTCACGCCTGCGAAGTTCCGGGACGCGGCCCGCGAGGCCATACTCCCGAAACCCGCCGCCAACGAAGCCGGCTGGCTGACCATGAATCGTATCCCCGAGGACGCATTCCGTCCGCCCACCGTAATGTCACGAGCGGACCAAGTGAAATGGGTAAACGATCTCTGGGCGCAGGCGACGGTCGGTGGCGGCGATGTGCGGACTTCGCGATACCTCCCCGAGGACTACCCGCAGTATGCGCGGGCAGTGTTGGCGGGGCTCACCACAGAGCAGGCACAAGCCGAGGCCGGTGCCCAAGGCGCGCCGGCTGACGCAGTTCCCCCGGCACCCCTTGCGCAAGCCGCGGCCCAGCAGAACGCCGCGGCCGCCGACGCCGCCGGGGGCGATGCGACTGCGTCGCTTGCGGACGTCATGGAGGACAACCCGCTGATGTACAGCATCCTCGCGAAGTCCTACGCCAGGTACCCGCAGCTGCGCTTCGGCCGCATACTGTCCCCGAAGCCGCCGAATCCGGAGACGGAGCGCAATGCGTTCAAGTCATGGGTGTTCGACTTTTGGTCGTCCGCGCAGACGGGCATGGGCGACGCCGAATTCAAACGGTTCTCTGAAGCGTACGACAAGGTTTCCCCGCCGTCCGACGACCCAGCTGCCGAAAAGCTTGCCGACGATATCGACGCGTTCTTCAACGACGAGCCGTGGACCGCTCCCACTGAAGACACGCTCAGTATTTTCGAGGACGATGCGGCGCGTGAGAACCTCCATCGTAACGGGCTCAAGCTGCAGCCGGTGCTGGCCGCCCTCTTCCCCGGTAGCCTTGGGGAGATCGGGCACGCGGTCCAGTTGTGGCGGGAGCTGGCCGAGCGCAAGGGGGATACGGCCCCCGACGGGCTCCGCGCGCTGCTGTCGAACGTCGACGGGGAGACCGAGGTCCACCCCGCGCTGACCCGGGAAACGTTCCAGCCGTGGCTCGACCAACGTCTGCAGTCCACGACTTCCGCGGACGAGCTGCTGCTCTACGCGACTTTGGACGCGTACGGGTTTGAGGCGTCCGCACGGTTTCTGACCGCGTTCCGAGGCAGCGCGTATCTGCAGGGCGTCGCTGTGATCGCCGCGAAGAAGCAAGACGACGCCGGGTACAGCCCGGTCGCCGGCCAGGATGAAGGGATCGGGCCGAGTGATTGGGCCACGGACGAGGGTGCAGGCTCCTTCGGCACGGGGCGCGTGCGCCCGGCGCGGCGCAGCGGTACTTCGGCCACGGGGTCCACGGTGCGGGCCGTCAAGTCCAAGCGTCTGGCCCTTGGCGACGCGGTCGCTCGTCAGTTTTACTCCCAGGTCAACACCGACCTGGAAGCTATGCGGGGAGAGTTCCAGGACAAGAGTGCTCTCGGGCGTGCGATTCAGTCCGGGAACCGCGCGGCGCAGATCGAGGCCACCGTCGCGAGCGCCGAGAAGCTCGCCGCCATCGCCGACCGCATGTTCGGGGAAGGCAGTCTGATAGCGTCTGCGCTGCGTTCGCGCCCGGCGCTCACCCGGTTCATAGACGAGGTCGCAGGCGACAGCGGCAAGCCGCTACAGTACGCGCTGGCGTCCCAGGCCTCCTTCGGCGGCCACATGTACGCCAACCTCAAGTATGTCGCCCGTGCCCTGGCCGAAGGTCGGGATCCGGCCGAGGCTGTGGAACTCCTGCACACCGACGCCTGGATGCCCATCGGCAAGTACGGTCAGCGCCCGTTCGGCGACACGTCCTCCTATTCCCGGTTGTTCGACTTCTACGGCGAATCGATTCCCCAGAGTTCCGTAGTCGCAGGCAACACGCGCCACAAGCTGCTGGCTCCGCGTCTGGACGCCGTGTCCGCGGCGTTCGTCACGACCGACCTGTTTAAGAAGGTCTCGAAGAGCACGAACCCGGCGGCTTCCGACGTGGACGTGGAGCGCCTCGCGGCCCGTGGGTTCTATGCGGACGGCACGCCGTTCAAGGCCCTCATCACTGAAGTCACGGATGCGAACGGGCGTACGCTGTACAACCCCACGAGATCGCAAGTGGTCCAGGCGGCTTTGTCCCTGCTCTCCGCGGCCCCCAGCGATCCGCGGATGATGATCCCGATCGTCCGGCCGGGTGGGGACAAGAAGGCCATCACCGCCTATCTGGTCCCGTGGTCCCTGCTCAGCCAGCTACCCGGCACGGACGCGGACAAGTACAACTACACGTACAAACGGATCAACGAAGAGACGAACGCGGCGGAGATCACCGGCAAGCGCCAGGCTCCTGTGTTCGGCGGCGTGGCGCAGACCGCGCCCCTCGGGACGAAGACCCGTGTGACCGTAGTCGCCGGAGAGGACAACAAGGGCGAGGGGTTCCACGGCAGCGCCACCGGGCTCGAGGGCCCGGCGTTCGCGGCCGCCGAGGACCAGGCGTACGGCAAGTTCCACATCCAGGGGGCGGATCCTCGGAAGGGGTACTTGTTCTACAAGGGGCTGTTCCTGCGGGTGGTCAAGGGCATGGCCGACGACCCGGCGCTACACCCGTACAAGCGCGCCGCGGCCAAGGCCATCGTGAAAAGTCTGGAGGGCGGGTACGCACAAGCCGCCGTCATGGACGAGGATGGGTTCAAGCTCGACCCTCGCAGGGCCCTCGTACTGAAACTGCTGCGCGACGCGAAAGCCGTCGACACCGAGTTTGAGGTCGACGGCGTGAAGACCACGGCGAAGGCGCTGGGGTACGAAGTCGGGGAGATGGAAGTCGGGACCGACGCCAAGGGCCTGCCGATCATGAGGCGCACTGTCTCGTTCGACGCCAGCACCGCTATTGTGCGCGCGGCGTCGTTGCACGACACCGCCGTTCCGCACCTTTCCGAAGAGCCCATCTTGAACCGACGGCCGTTCAATGTCAAGGACAGGGAACTTACGGGGGCCGTTTACGACATGGCCCGTCAGATCGACATGGCGTATGACGAACGGTTCGGCGAAAGGACAACTCCCGCCGAGGCGGAGATGGACGCCGCCGTCCGTGCTCGCATCGAGGATGGAACAATCCCCTATGGCCCGCACCTGTTGAACCGCATTCTCGCCCACATGATTTCCGGCAATATCCACGACCCGGTGGGCCTCGGGTATGGCGTCCACTGGACCGCCACCGGCGCCGCCCCTGCTGGGTACGGCGCGAACCCGCAC
>Ga0194111_10003181_pt1 | contig 19670 bp, 16 predicted proteins | sample TA2KigC300mmetaG_FD_146194 | JGI IMG/M metagenome (GOLD analysis project Ga0194111, IMG submission 146194) | Freshwater microbial communities from Lake Tanganyika, Tanzania - TA2015033 Kigoma Deep Cast 300m | ecosystem: Environmental > Aquatic > Freshwater > Lake | place: Tanzania: Lake... | reverse complement strand
TGTACGAGTTCCTTGTCCTCGCGGTACGTCACGCCGAACCACGAGGAATCGGTGCGCAACACACGGCAAGTCGCTCGTCGTTCGTCGACTAGTTGGCCGATCGTCAATGGGATGAAGCATTCGCTCGCCAGTTCGTTCCCCGACACTGCAAGAAAGTCACCGAAGACCCGGTCGAGATGGTCGAAGAGACGCGGGGTGAAGCCCCAGGTGTTCATCGACACGGGCTCGTCCCCCGTCAATCGAACGACCGTTCCGTCCTCGCGGGTGTTGCGGGCGCCAACGCCGTCACGGTGGATCCCCGTCATCTCGTCGATGGACGTGAGAAACCCCTCTGCATCTGCGACACAAACGCCGCGTGCCACGCTGCCGTGGTCGGACAACGTGTTGCGCAGGGTGAAACCAACCATGGCGAAGTCGGTCGAAAGTGGATCGGCCTCCCGCAGATACTTCGACAGAACCGAATACGAATCGCGACCGTAAAAGTCGTCGGCATTGATGACGGCAAAGTTGCCCTGAATCTGTTCGCGGGCACAAAGAATTGCGTGTGTCGTACCCCACGGCTTCTCGCGGCCGGCGGGCACCGAAAAGCCCCTTGGTAGACGATCGAGCGTCTGGAAGGAAAAGTCGACTTCGACACGATCGCTGAATCGCGCAGCGACCCCCGAACGGAAGGCGTCTTCGAAGTCGGGGCGGATGATGAACACGACACGGCCGAAGCCGGCACGCACCGCGTCGTAGACCGAGTAGTCGAGAATCGTCTCACCGGCCGGGCCCATCGGATCGATCTGCTTGAGTCCGCCGTACCGCGAACCCAGCCCTGCGGCAAGAACGACGAGCGTTGGCGACATCGCCGACACGCTAGTTCCGGTCGGTCTCGGGACGCCGCCTGCGGAAACCGCGCCGGTCCTCGGTGCGCTCGCGCTCGCGTTGTTCGTCTTCGACCGCGGCCTCCTCTGCGACGAGGCGCTCCATGGCACGCAGTCGAACCGGCGACAAACCGCCACTCTCGATCGCGGCCCGCACCGCACAGTCGGGCTCTTCCTCGTGTTTGCAGTCACGGAAACGACAGTTCTCCGACAACGCAAAAATGTCGGAGAATGCGCGCTCGATGCCGTGGCCGCTCGTCCACAGAGTGACCGCACGCAGACCCGGTGTATCGATCAACCAGCCTCCGCTCGGCAACGCAACGAGTTCCGCGGCGACCGTGGTGTGCCGACCACGCTGGTCACCCTCACGCACTTCCCCCGTGCGTTGCACGTCGCTGCCGACAAGGGCGTTCACCAACGTTGACTTGCCGACTCCGCTCGCACCGAGCAAGGCGATCGTTCCGGTGAGATACTGCGACAGCACTCCGAGACTCGCCCTGTTCCTTGCACTGACGGCGTGCACCGCGACGTCAGGGGCGACCGATGTGACAACCGAGATCGCCCGGTCGATCTGCGTGTCATCGACCGCATCGGACTTCGTCAACAACACCACGGGTTGAGCACCACTGTCGAAGGCAAGAACAAGTTCGCGCTCGAGTCGGCGCGGATTGACTCCCGATGGCGCAGCGTGAAGAAGAAAGACGACGTCGAGGTTCGCGGCAACGACGTGGGGAACCGCTCGTGCGCCCTCGAAGGACGCGCGGCGCACGAGTGCAGACGTGCGTGGCCCCACCTGCTCGACCCTTGCAATCTCTGTGTCGACAGTCACGTAGTCGCCCACCGCCACTTCTGCGCCGATGTTGCGGACCCGTGTTTCGTTGCCCGTCGAGTCAATGAGCGCGCTCCAGCCCCGGTCGAGGCGACGAACCCGCCATGGATAGGAAATTTCTGCGCTCACCCTCACGAACGCTAACGCCGACTGCCCTAGCCTGTCGGCTGGCCAAACCCCCGAAAGGTCGTCATGCTCTCCACCCTTGCCCGATTCTGCGTTCGCCGTCGCAGGTTCGTCGTCTTTGGTCTTTGGATTCCTCTTTTCCTCGTCGTGGGTGCACTCACCGGGGCCGCAGGCGGCAATTTCCGCACCGACTTCGTTCTCCCCGAATCAGAATCACGTGAAGTTCAGGAACTTCTCGAGGCTGTGAACCCCACGGCCGCGGGTTTCTCGGCTCAGATCGTGCTCAAGAGCGAACGTGCCCTCACCGACACCGACTACCGCACGTCAATCGAGGACCTCATCGCCGAAGTCGACACGGTCGAGGGTGTCAATGTCGTCAGCCCGTACGCCAACCCGCAACAGATCGCGCAGTCGGGCTTCATCGGATTCGCGCGCCTCGAAATCACCAACCGTAGCCAGACCGACATGATGAAGGTCGCCGATGTCATCAAAGGTATCGGCGACAAGTACCGGGTTCCGGGTTTGCAGATCGAATACGGCGGTGAGGCATTCGCCAAGTTCGAGATGCCCGAGAGCGAGGCACTCGGTCTTCTCGCAGCGATGGTGATCCTCGTGCTTGCTTTCGGCTCGATCCTCGCCATGGGCCTGCCGATCGGGACTGCGCTTCTCGGTCTCGGCCTCGCCTCGGGAGTCGTCACGCTGCTCAGCCACGTGGTCTCGATGCCCGACTTCACCACGTCGATGGTTGCCATGGTCGGCCTCGGTGTCGGCATCGACTACGCGCTGTTCATCGTCACCCGCTACCGCGAAGGACTCCACGAGGGCCTCGAGGTGGAGGATGCCATCGTCGACGCCATCGACACCAGTGGTCGCGCGGTGATTTTCGCCGGCATCACCGTCATCATCTCGCTGCTCGGCCTCTACTTGATGGGTCTTTCCTTCGTCCGTGGCCTCGCCACTGGCGCCGCGATCGGCGTCCTCGTGATGATGATCGCGTCGATCACGCTGCTTCCCGCCCTCCTCGGCATGGTGAAACACCGCATCGATACCACCTCGCGCGCGGCTGTCGTGTCGCTTGCACTCTTCATCGTGATGTCCCTTGCGGCGATTTTCACGCACTCACTGGGTGTGTTCTTCGCGGGTGTGCTCGCCTCGGGTGCGGTCGTTGCCGTGAGTTTCTTGGTCAAGCCTCTGCGCCGGCCACTCGCCGTGCGCACGCCGAAGGCCCGTGAGCTCACCTTCTGGTACCGCTGGAGTCGCGTGGTACAACGCCGGCCGTGGTTCTCGCTCGTCGCGTCCTCGGCCGTGCTCGTTCTCCTGGCGGTTCCGCTCTTCGACATCCGTCTGGGCTTCGGCGACACCGGCAACCAGCCCGAGCGCACGACGGTGCGCAAGGCCTACGACCTGCTCGCCGAGGGCTTCGGTCCCGGCGTCAATGGCCCGCTGTTCGTCACCGTCCAGGGTGACATCGCCGCATCGCCCGATCAGTTCAACGCATTCCTCGGAACGCTGTCGAAGGCGGAGAACGTGGCCTTTGCAGTGCCGAGTCCGCTCGGTCGGGACGCCCGGGTGAACGGTGAACCGGTTGCCCTTGGGATCGTGTACCCCAAGAGCGCTCCCCAGGAGGAAGCCACCACCGAACTTGTTCACACCCTGCGCGAGAGCGTCATTCCCGCAACGGGCGTCGTCGCAAAGGTGGGTGGCTTCACCGCCGCAAGCGTCGACTTTGCCGACTACCTCGGCGGTCGCCTGCCGTGGTTGATCGCTGCGGTCCTCATTCTCTCTTTCATCCTCTTGATGGCCGTCTTCCGCAGCCTGCTCGTGCCTCTCAAGGCAGTGATCATGAACCTGCTGTCGATCGGCGCCGCCTACGGCCTCATCGTGGCCATCTTCCAGTGGGGATGGGGCAAGGATTTGATCGGGGTGGGCAAGGCGGGCCCCATCGAATCGTGGGCGCCGATGATGCTCTTCGCCATCGTTTTCGGACTCTCGATGGACTACGAGGTATTTCTTCTCTCGCGCATCAAAGAGGAGTACGACCGCACGAAAGACAATGCCCGCGCCGTCGCCGACGGCCTTGCGGCCACCGCACGCGTCATCACCGCCGCCGCCCTCATCATGGTCTGTGTTTTTGCGGCATTCGTTCTCGGTGACGACCGCCAACTGAAGCTGTTCGGCCTCGGCATGGCATTCGCGGTGTTCATCGACGCGACGATCGTGCGCATGGTTCTCGTCCCGGCAACGATGGAACTCCTCGGCGATCGCAACTGGTGGATCCCGAAGTGGCTCGACCGCGCGCTACCCAAGATCGACGTCGAGGGACACCACCTCACCGTCGCCGAAATCACCGACTCCGAAGCCGTCTCGGCCCGGTCGAACTAAACCAAAGCCAAATGCGGCAAGTGTTCGAGCCTCATTGCTTGACAATTGCGATTCGTTTCGCCTAGCCCATAAAGCGCATGAGCAAGCCCCTCGTCATCGTCGAATCCCCCGCCAAGGCGAAAACCATCTCGCAGTTTCTCGGCAGTGAGTTCATCGTGCGTGCCTCAGTGGGCCACATCGCCGACCTTCCCAGCAAGGGTCTTGCAGTCGATGTCGACAACGATTTCAAGGCCGCCTACGAGCTGACCGAACGCGGTCGCCAGATCATCAGGGACCTGCGTGCCGACCTGAAGAACGCCAGCGTCGTCTACCTGGCAACCGACGAAGACCGCGAGGGCGAGGCTATTTCAGCCCACCTGTTCGAGTACCTCAATCCCAAGGTCGATGTGCACCGCATGGTGTTCCACGAGATCACAAAGTCGGCGATTGCCGAAGCCGTCGCCAATCCACGCACCATCGACAACAAGTTGGTCGACGCCGCCGAAGCACGTCGCGTACTCGACCGCCTCTACGGCTACGAGGTCTCGCCCGTCCTGTGGCGCCGTGTCAACCGGGGCCTCTCGGCGGGTCGCGTGCAGAGCCCCGCATTGCGCCTCATCGTCGAACGCGAGCGCGAGCGAATCGCCTTCCGTTCGGCCGCATACTTCGACATCGATGCGAAGACCGCCTCGACACCATCGTTCTCGGCGCGCCTCACCGCACTCGACGGGACGCGGGTCGCCACCGGCAAGGATTTCGACCAGCAGGGCAACCCGGCTGCAAACGTCGTCGTGGTCACCGAAGCCCGTGCCAACGAACTCGTCATTGCACTCACGGGCCGGTCACTGACGGTTGTCAGCGTCGAGGACAAGCCCTATCGCTCTTCGCCAAAGGCACCGTTCATGACGAGCACCCTGCAGCAGGAAGCCGGAAGGAAACTGCGATTGTCGGGTCGCCAAGTGATGAGCCTCGCCCAAAGTCTCTACGAGAACGGCTTCATCACATACATGCGGACCGATTCCGTCGTCCTCGCTGCCGAAGCCATGGGTGCAGTGCGCGACACGATCCGCAGGATCTACGGCGATGACATGCTCTCGCCACAACCGCGCATGTTTTCCTCCAAGGTGAAGAATGCCCAGGAAGCACACGAAGCCATCCGGCCGACGTTGCCGCTGCGCGCACCCGAACAGGTCGAAGGCCAACTGAAATCCAAACAGGAAGTCGCCCTCTATCGCCTCATCTGGCAGCGCACCCTCGCGTCGCAGATGGCCGACGCCACGGGCATCACGGTCAGCGTGAAGTTGGAGGCACCCGCGGGACCAACCGCCTGTGAGTTCTCGGCGAGTGGTACCACGATCACCAAGAAGGGTCACCGCCAGGCCTACGAAGACCTGCCCGACGAGGACACCGATGATGCAGAGGAATCCGGTGATTCGGTCCTGCTCCCGCCGCTCACCAAGGGCGACACCGTTCCCGTTGGCGAATGGGTGAACAACCCGCACGCCACGACTCCGCCTGCGCGCTACACGGAGGCGAGCCTCGTCAAACGACTGGAGGAAGAGGGCATCGGCCGGCCCTCGACCTGGGCGTCGATCATCTCCACGATGGTCGACCGTGGCGATTACGTGCACAAGAAAGGCACCGCCCTCGTGCCAACGTGGACGGCGTTCTCGGTCATTCGTCTGCTCGAGAACCATTTCACGAAACTCATCGACTACAAGTTCACCGCATCGGTCGAGGAGGACCTCGACGCGATCGCCCGGGGCGAACGCGAGAAGAACGACTGGCTGCACCACTTCTATTTCGGCGACCCCGCCAACCTCGACGGTGACCCGGGCCTGAAGAAAATCGTCGCCGACAACCTCGACGAAATCGACGCGGCTGAAATCAACACCTTCCCCCTCGGGAAGCACCCCGACTCGGGTCACGATGTCGTCGTGAAGCCCGGCAAATACGGTCCCTACGTGCGCTGTGGTGAGAACACCGTGGGCGTTCCCGAAACCCTCACACCCGAAGACCTCAGCCTCGACGTCGCGGTGCGGTTGCTTGCCGCGCCGAAGGGCGACGAGCCGATCGGCCAGAAAGATGGCCTGGACGTGTTCGTCAAGTCGGGCCGCTACGGCGCATACGTGCAGTGGGGCACACCCGAGAACCCACCACCCGGCATGGACAAGCCGAAGATGGTCTCACTCTTTGCCACCATGAACATCGACCGCTTCTCGATGAAGGATGCAGAAGACCTCCTGTCGCTGCCCCGCACGCTCGGCAACGACCCCGCCGATGGTGAACCGATCACCGCACAGAACGGCCGTTTCGGCCCCTACATCTCCAAGGGCAAGGACAGCCGCACGATTTCGAGTGAAGAACAGTTGCTCACCATCTCTCTCGACGAGGCGCTTGCGCTTCTCGCCCAGCCCCGCACCTTCGGCCGGGGTCGCGCCGCAGCCAAGCCACCGCTCAAGGAATTCGGCAACGACCCCGTCAGTGGCAAGCCCGTCGTGGCCAAGGAGGGACGCTTCGGTGATTACGTCACCGACGGCGAAACCAATGCCGGTCTCAAACGCGGCGACATCCTCGCCGACATGACCCCCGAACGCGCCTACGAACTGCTGCAACTGCGTCGCGAGTACATCGCCGAGAACGGCGGTGCCCCCAAGAAGCGGGGGGCCCGCGCCGCGACACCGAAAAAGACGACGACGAGCAAGGGTGCTGTGAGGAAGGCCCCGGCAAAGAAGGTCGCACCGAAAAAGACGACGGCAAAGAAGAAAGCCGACAAGACTGACAGCTGATGGCCCGCGGCAGATACATCGCGTTCGAAGGACTCGAGGGGTGTGGAAAGAGCACGCACGCCAAGCGCCTCGCCGAAACCCTCGGCGCAGTTGCGACACGTGAACCGGGCGGCACGCGTATCGGAGCAATGTTGCGCGCAATCCTCACCGACCCTGACAACACGGACATCGACCCTCGCACCGAGTTCTTCCTCATGACGGCCGACCGCGCACAGCACATGAGCGAGGTCATCGAACCCGCGCTCAGCAGCGGACGACACGTCGTGAGTGACCGCAGTGTCTATTCGACACTCGCCTACCAGGGATACGGACGTGGTCTTGGTGTCGACACCATCCGGGGCATCAGCGAGTGGGCCCTCAAGCAAACGCTCCCCGACATCGTCGTGTGGATACAGATTCCCCACGACAATGCCGAACGGCGACTCGCCAAACGCAACCTCGACCGGTTCGAGCGCGAGGAGAGCGAATTCTTCGCCCGAATCGCCGGTGGCTTCGCCGAAATGGCCGCCGCTGACCCACAACGCTGGATCACCATCGACGGCACTCTTGCGAAAGACGACGTGCAAGCCGCCATCCACGCAGCCGTCAGGCCGCGCCTCCCCTGACCTTCGCTGCCACACCCCTTGGGTACATTCGGATCGAAAGGAGGCGGCGATAGAAAACCGCAGCGATGATCTCCACAAGGAGATGGCCATCGCAGTCCTCGACTGGTTCCTCCTCGAGGGCGGCGAACCCCTGTACGAAGACAACCCCGACAACGAGGTGAACCTCGACCCCGACCTCTACGAGGTGCGGATGCCGGAGTTCGACATTTTCATCGGGCCGCCGACGGAATGTGGTGAGTGGGTGATCGAAGTTGCGGTCCACGTTCGCCGCGCCATCGCCCTCGAGGTCGACACGGTCCTCGAACTTCTCAAGGCCCCCGGTGCACAACTCGGCGAACGGTTGCAGATCGACGTCTATGCCACCGAGGATTTCGGCTCGGTATCCACCGTCTGGCTGGCCACTCGCCTCACCCGCGAGGAGGTCGAGTCGACCGAAATCGACAACCTGCTCGGTGGTCTCCTCGCCGAGGCCCGGTCACTCCAGAATCACCTCACATCCTGATCGGGCTGGGGGCGGTCGTGTCCATCGCTTCGTCGGCCTGCGGCGGTGACTCGGGGAAGGGTGAAGGCACAGACGGACCCAAGGACGCCGTCGCACAGGCACTCATTGGCAGCCCCGATTCGGGTGATCCTCCCGTCGCGGCCGAAGTGGAAGACCAGAGCACGGTGACCGACGAGAAGAAGGAATGCCTCGTCGATGAATTCGATGCCATCGGTCAGGGCACGGTCCTCGACGGCTTCATCGCATTCAACTCCGGTGACAACTCCAACGAAGGTGCGGCGAAGATCACTGCGGCGATGATCTCCTGCTCCGGTCTCGAAGGATTCGGCTGATCCGCCACACGCCGAATGACAGGGCGACAAGAACCACGACAACGACGATTTGTCGGCCGGATTTCGCAGGTTCGTCGGTTGTCGTCTGTTGCGAGGTGACGGCATAGGCCTGGTCCGGACCGACTGATCCTTGACTCTCCCCCGTGGTCGAAGAGGGTTCCGAAGTGTCGACGACTTCGGCCAAATTGTCCCCCTCGTACCACTCCATGACGCCGTTGATGCCCGCGGCTCGATCCGTCACTCCCTCCACCGGGGTCCCGAATGTTTCCGTGTCACCCACCGACACGGTGAACCGTGCTGCTTCGCCACCAATGACGGTGATCGAGTAGATGCCTTCGCTCGCCGTACCGACGAGGTCGATCAGTTCGATGTAGTTCGTTCCGGTGAAGGGCTCGGCGAACTTCCGGCGCAGGTCCGGGACGAGAGTCGTCGCCTCACCGCTGGGTTCTAGGATCTCGAGCCGCGGGAGTTCGCTGTCCGACAGCGCATTCTCGGGGGCAAGATCAGGAATCAGCAAGGACACATGAAGCCTGTCCCCCTCGACGAATCGTGCGCGCAGGCCGCGCGTCTCGCCCGCTCCACCAAAAGAGCCGTAGAGCGCGAACGAAATGGTGCCGTCGGGAAGAAAGGGTCCCGCCTCGGGCACTGTTTGATCATCGGTCAGGATGATCGGGTCGTGTGCTTTGGCAACTGATCCCATGCACAAAGTGACCAGCATGCCGATCAGAAGGGATCCGATTCGTCTCACGTTGCAGTTGTGATCCGGGCGGGTAGCAAACACGGCCGGGTACCGCAACGACCGCCGTCTTGTCCCAAACGGTTCTGGCTTCACCTCTCACCCGCCCGTCAGTATCACTCCTTCGCGCCCACAACACGCAAAGCGACTCTCATCGTAGTTCTCACCGGCAGCGCTGGTACCCCCGGTCAGGAACCGCGAGCACCCAGGTCCGTTCCACCTCCAGTGGAACCAGAGCCGGTGCCGGATGTCGCGGCACCGACACGAGAGTGCTGAAGGGCAGTACCCCGGCTCGCGCCACGCAGACGTCTGGTGAACGCGCTCCTCAAGAGAGGCTCCTCAAAATACCGCCACGTCAACGCTGACAGGCCAATGACAACGGTCGGGACGAGAAGCAGTCTCAGCCTCCAATCCAGCGACAGACCGTGCCGCTTGAACATCCAAATGACGGGCAGTTGCCACAAGTACAAGCCGTACGAAATCTTTCCCAACCATCTCACTGGTCTTGTTTCGAGCAGACGCACCAACGGGCAAGATGCGTAGGCAAGCGCGAGAACGAGCACGAGCGATGCGAGGTCGAAGAGCGCCATGCCTCCCTTCCAGATGAACAACCCGTCTGCACCGGCACGAGCCACTATCACGCTTTGAACCATGACCGCGGCAACGGATGCGGTCGCCAACAACCGTGGGAATCGATTACTGCAACCCAACCAGACAAAGGCGCCTGCCACGCCGAACAAAAGACTGATGATTCGTGTGTCGGTCCGCAGGTAAACCTCGAACCATCCCTTTGACTCGTACACACGCGCGGCACGCAGGACCAAGAACACAAAGAGCGGTATGAGGAGGCCCGTGAGCCAGCGCCGGGATCGCGTCACGACCGCCAACGGAATGACGAGCAGTGGGGCACAGGCGTAGAACTGGCCCTCGATGGACAGTGACCAGATTGCGACGTTGTCTATCAAGACACTCGGGTTCTGGAGAACCGCGAAATTCGAATACTGAAGGATCGTCGACAGGATTCCTGTGATCTCCTCACTCCGTCCAAATTCCGCCGGAAAGCCCCATGTCGCCACGTAGAAGAGATGGAGCCCCAGGAAAAGCAGGGCCAAAGGCATGATTCGCATGACACGACTCGCGTAGTACCCACGCAAACCAGCTCGAAGCCTGCCGGTGTCGATGAGGGAGAGACGGAAAGCGATGAGAAAGCCACTCAGCACGAAAAAGACGTTCACCCCGAGAAATCCGCCACGGGTGAACACCTTGTACCAGCCGTACCTGATCAATTCAGGTACGCCAAGCCAGATGTGCGAGACAAAAACAAGCAGGACCGCAAACGCACGCAGGCCATCGAAGCCCGCGATGCGCTCACTCGCAGCGCCATACCGTTGGGACATTCCGCGATGTTAGGCGAACGAACACGTGCCCCTACAGAGCGGACAAACCAACACTTCACTGTCAGGGACAGACATTCGAGGTGAGGGTGTTCGGGGTTTTGAATTCAAATCTGCTGATGATGGTGGCTGTGACCCGACGAGCAATTTTCCACCGGGAACTTGAGGCGGGTGTTTGCATCCGTCGATGCCACCGGCCATTGCGAGCCGTACACCAGTGTTCATTGGCCCACTCAACTGGCGCGCTCGAAGGGACTCGAACCCCTAACCTTTTGATCCGTAGTCAAATGCTCTATCCATTGAGCTACGAGCGCATGCACCCTATGTATTGGTATGCGTTGGTGCCGGGCGAATTGTATGCGCAAAAGCCGCGAGTGCCTACTGCGGCAGATCCCACGGAGCCCAGCCGGAGCGGCGATACATGGCGTAAGCAGCAGTGGCGTTCGTTCGGGCGTCCAACAACTGCGAGGCATTCGTGATGCCAAGCGTGCCGAGGAATGCCTTGTTGGCCTCGAAATAGATCTGGAAAAGGCCAAGGCAACACCAGCTGTTCGCGACATGGTTCAGGCGACTTTCGCGGCGGGCGATTTTGAGTGCTCTGCGTTGGAGTTTGTCGGGGAAAATTTCACGAATGATGGCTTCCGATGCGGCAGCGGACAGCCTTTTTTTCGGTATCACCAGCGTCTGGGGTTTCGCCTCTTTGGCCGCACCCAACCCCGGGCGGTTGAACGACGCTCCCTTGGGAACGCACAACTTCTGGCCGGGCAGGATGATCGTCCCGGCGGTGGCGTTGTTGGCCCTCAACAGGGCGGACAGACCAACGCCGGCGTAATCGGCGAGAAGGCTCCACGAGTCGCCGCGTGCGACAACAAAAGAGGTGCAGGCCGCAGAGGCCGACGACACCCCGACGCCGGGACCGACGGCGATGCCGAGGGCCAGGCCGATCGAGGCGATGAACCGAAACACGGGGGGTTGTTTGGTCATGACCAGCTCCTTGCAGATTCCGCCCGCAAGACCCCAAAGGTCTACCCGTCGGTCGGGAGAAATGCAATGGGACAAGGAAAACCCAGTGTTTTCCGTGTGGAAAAGTGGCGGAGAGGGTGGGATTTGAACCCACGGTCCGCTTTAACACGGACAACGCCTTAGCAGGGCGCCCCATTCGGCCACTCTGGCACCTCTCCCGGGACAGGCCGAGTCTACGTCGCGCCGACGGGTTCCGAACCAGGCCATCGCCGCGCAAGCCGGTGTCGCTGCCGGGTGCGGGCTAAAAACCCGAGTCCGCGATACGCCTACTATCTGTATCGACGCATCCGCTACTTCCGGGGAGGAAAAATTGAGCAAGCGTTTGAGCAAGAAGTGGCTGCCCTTGGCAGTCACGGTCGCTCTCGGTGTCGGTCTCGTTGCCTGTGGTGACGACGACAGTTCGAGCAGTGACGACACCACCGCAACCGCGGACACCACTGCCACGGCAGACACGACCGCGACCGCGGACACAACTGCGGCGCCCGTCGACTCGGCGGCTCCCGCCCCGAGCGCCGACTGGGCTGCAAACTTCACTCCGTGGGAGGGCTCGAAGCCCGTCGCCTGCGGACCCGAGGAAGGCCAGCCTCTCAAGGCTGCATGGGTGTACGTCGGTCCGATCAACGACGGTGGCTGGACACAGACACACGACGAAGGTCGCCAAGCGGTGCAAACACACTTCGGTGACAAAGTTGAAACCACATACAAGGAAAACGTGCCCGAGGGTGAGCAGGTTGGCCAGGTCATCGAAGACTTGATCGCCGACGGCAACACCGTGATCTTCGGTACTTCGTTCGGATTCCAGGATGCGTTCGTCGCAGCGGCGGAAAAGCACCCCGACGTTTGCTTCGAATTCGCAACCGGCTTCAAGAGCGCACCGAACTTGTCGCAGTACTACGGCGCAGCCGAAGACACCGACTATCTCGCTGGCATGGCAGCAGGTGCTGCGACGAAGGTGGGCAAGATCGGCTATCTCGCTTCGTTCGGGATTCCCGAAGTTGTTCGTGGTATCAACGCATTCACCTTGGGTGCGCGCGCTGTGAATCCTGATGCAACCGTGAAGATCGCGTGGGTCAACAGCTGGTTTGATCCGCCGGTCGAGCGCAAGCAGGCCGAAGCTCTCGTCACTGCCGGTGTCGATGTGCTGGGCATGAAGGGCGTCGACTCGCCGGCCACCGGGGATGCAGCCAAGGCTGCGGGCATTCCATGGGCCGGATACAACCGCGACAACAGCGCCAACTACGGCGACGTGTGGCTGACGGGCACCCAGTACCACTGGGATGTCTACGAGATCCCGCGTCTGCAGCAGGTGCTCGATGGCACGTGGACTGCCGGCAACTACCACGGGACCATCGCCGATGGCTTCGTTGATATGTCAACCTACGGTGATCTCGTCTCGGAAGAGACGCGAACCAAGATCGAAGCAAAGAAGGCCGAACTGGCGGCAAACACCGGCGGTCAGTTCACCGGTCCGATCATCGACAACTCGGGCAAGGAGCAGCTCGCTGCGGGCAAGCAACACACCTACGGAGAGTTGATGGCCATGCAGTACCTCGTCGAGGGAGTCGACGGAGAAATTCCGGCCGGCTGATTCTCAGCACAACACACCACATTTTGGTGGGAGGGGCGGGCCTTTGGGCCCGCCCCTCGGTGTTTCAACTAGTTTTTGCGTCGGATTCGAATTCGTCTGTGAGGGGCAAGAGAGATGACGAACAGCGCGGTGCGCATGACGGGAGTCGTGAAACGATTTCCCGGGGTCATCGCCAATGATGGTGTCAACTTCGAGGTGTTGAAGGGCGAGGTTCACGCCCTCTTGGGCGAGAACGGCGCGGGAAAGTCGACTCTGTCGAACATTCTCACGGGGCTGTACCGACCGGACGAAGGTTCGATCGACCTTGACGGTACGCCCGTGTCGTTCAGTTCACCGAAAGCGGCACTCGATGCGGGTATCGGCATGGTGCACCAACACTTCCGACTGGTCGAACCTTTCACCGTCGCCGAAAACGTGATCCTCGGCAACCCCCAGACTGCCTTCGTGATCGACACCGATTCCACCGTCGAACGTGTCGCTGACTTGGCGAGGCGCTACGACATGGCGGTCGACCCGAACGCCAAGATCTGGCAGCTCAGCGTCGGCGAACAGCAGCGCGTCGAGATTCTCAAGGTGTTGTACCGCGGCGCCGGCGTGTTGATCCTCGACGAACCAACCGCGGTCCTCACACCCATCGAGGCCGAGGCTCTCTTCAAGACGTTGCGGGCAATGACGGCCGAAGGTCGCACCGTGATCTTCATTTCGCACAAACTCGACGAAGTGATGAGCGTCTCCGATCGCATCACGGTTCTTCGCGGCGGTCGCACGGTGGGAACGGTCGCAACCAGGGATACCTCGACGCGCGAACTGGCCGGCATGATGGTGGGACGCAGTGTCGAGTTCTCGCGCGCCACACGACGCAACCCGGGTGATCCGGGCGACGTGGTGTTGTCACTCACCGACGTCAGCTGCGAGGACGACCGTGGGCGTGAGGCGCTGCACGGGATCGACGTCACCATTGGTCGGGGTGAAATCGTCGGGGTTGCCGGGGTCGCGGGCAATGGTCAGCGTGAACTGGCGGAGGTAATCGCCGGAATGCGCACTTTTACCTCCGGTCGCATCCTCGTTGGTGACAAACCCCTGGCGAACGGCCGCGCGCGGTCGGCGATCGCCGATGGTGTCGCACACGTACCCGAGGACCGCCTACACACCGGCCTTGCCGCAGGTCACTCGGTCGAAGACAACATCGCGCTGAAGAACTATCGCACGCCCCTGCTCTCACGGTTCGGAATGTTGAAGCGCAACGTCATCACGTCACAGGCCTGTGATCTGGTGACGAGATACGACGTGAAGACCCCCGACACCGCGACACCGGTCCGACTGCTCTCGGGCGGCAACGTACAGAAGGTGTTGCTCGCCCGGGAGTTTTCGACGAAGCCGAAGGTTCTCATTGCAGCATCACCGACACGCGGTCTCGATGTCGGTGCCATCGAAACGGTTCGTCAGCGTCTCGTCGAGGCCGCCGACGATGGCGTGGGGATCCTGCTGATCTGTGAGGACCTGGAAGAAATCATGTCGCTCGCCGACCGCATAGTCGTCATGTACGAGGGACGCCTCGTCGCCGACATGCCCGCCGTCGGCGCGACACGCGAACAACTGGGCCTCCTCATGGGTGGTGCGACTCCGGAGACCTCACAATGAGGTCACCTGTCCGGCTCGAGAGGCGGCTCACACAACCGCGATGGCTCAACTCGGCGATCCCCGTTTTCTCGCTCATGGGCGCACTCGTCGTTGGCGCCGTCGTGCTGTTGGCGACGGGCAAGAACCCCCTGGATGTGTACTGGCGCATCCTGGATCGCGGGTTCCTCTCCCAGAGGGCCGTCACCGGAACCCTGCGCACTGCCACTCCGCTCGCCTTCACCGGCATGTGCGCCGCGGCGGCTTTCCGGTTGGGCGTCATCAACATCGGCGGCGAGGGCCAGCTCTACATCGGTGCCGTTGGCGCCGCGCTCGTTGGTTTGTGGATCGGCGGTTCGGCCCCGGTTGGGATCACCATCATCGTCATGGTGCTCGCCGGCATGTTGTTCGGTGCCATGTACGCGTCGATCGTCGGCGTCCTGCGGTCGCAGTTCAACACGAACGAGATCATCACGTCTCTGATGATGAACTACGTCGCCGGAATCGTTCTCAACTATCTGATCTTCAATTCCCGCTCGTACTGGCGTGACCCGCGCTCGGTGGGCTTTCCGTCGGGCAAGCCTCTGGAGAAACGGACCTTCTGGCCCACTTACGAGGTCTTCAGCACGTCGGTGTCGTTCGGTTTTCTCCTCGCCATCGCGGCGGCGATCGTGCTGTGGGTGGTCTACAAGCGCAGCCGCCTCGGTTTCGAGATCGGGATCATTGCCGACTCGCCTCGTGCTGCGCGCTACGTGGGGATCCGTACCAAGTGGACGATCGTCGCCGTCACCGCCATGTCGGGTGCGCTCGCAGGACTCGGCGGCACGAGTCAGGTCGGCGACTTCGCGCACTACCTCGACGCCAAAGGTCTGCAGTTGAACAATTTCGGCTACACCGGCATCGTCGTTGCCGCTCTGGCGCGGCTGAACCCGCTCGGTGCGATTCTCGTGGCCGTGTTGATGGGCGGACTCACGAACGCGGGTTACTCGCTGCAGGGACCCGACTTCCCCAGCGGTCTCGTCGGCACGCTCCAGGGTCTCATCCTCTTCACCGCAGTTGCCGGTGAGATCCTCACCAAATACCGGCTGCGATCGAACCGAAACGCGGTGAAGGCGGTGGCGGTGTGAACAGCAACCTCCTCGTCGTCATCGCGGCTTCGGCGATCTTCTATGGGACACCACTCTTCTTTGCCGCGCTGGGCGGCGTTTTCACCGAGCGAAGTGGCGTGTTGAACCTCGGCGTCGAAGGAATGATGTTGATTGGTGGCGTCACCGCCGCGTGGTCGTCACTGCATGTGGGCGGCTCTGCATGGTTCACCGTCCTGGTTGCTCTTTGTATTGCCATGCTGGCCGGTTCGATCCTTGCGTCACTCCACGCATTTCTTTGTGTCACCCTGAGGGCGAACCAGACGGTGGCGGGACTGTCGATCACGATCTTCGCCGGCGCGGTCGGTCTGTCGAGTTACTTCGCCAACATCTGGAAGGCCGCCCAAGATCCGGTTACGCGCCAGGTTCGCAAACTCGACGTCCTCGGCTTGGCTGATGCGCCAATCCTCGGACCGCTGCTCTTCAACCACACGATTCTCACCTATCTCTCGTGGGTGATGTGTGCGGTTGCCTCGTGGTATCTCTTTCGCACGAAGATCGGTCTGCAAGTGCGCGCAGTCGGCGAATCACCCCAGACCGCCGATGCCATGGGCATCAGTGTCGTGAAGTACCGCTACATCCACACGATGCTCGGTGGCGCCCTCGCAGGACTCGGCGGCGCTTTCTACAGCCTCGCGATTGTGCCGACGTGGGTCGATGGCATGACAAAAGGTGCGGGCTGGATCGCCATCGCACTCGTCATTTTCGGCTTCTGGCGGCCGGGACTGACACTCCTCGGTGCCTACCTGTTCGGTGCGTTGCAGTCGCTCGGCACCGTGCTCAAGGCACGCAGCTTCGACATTCCGGGCGATGTGCTCGACGCACTTCCGTTCGTGATGACGATCGTGGTACTCGTCCTCGTCTCCACTCGGTTCGCGCACAAGCGCATCGGAGCACCTGCCGCTCTCGGAGTGCCCTACGAGCGTGAAGAACGGTGACGTCACCGAACTCGCTCACAAACACGTCGCCCGGTCTTCGGCGCGGTTGGTTGCCCATCGGCGGCCCCGACGAGTTCCCGCTCGACACTCCGATACGAGTCGAACTCCTGGGCGAGGGAGTGGTCGTGGTGCGCACCGGCGGCGGCGTCGTCGCATTTGCCGATCGTTGTTCGCATCGCAATGCCCGGTTGAGTGACGGCCGCATCGTCGACGGGTGTCTCGAGTGCCCCTATCACGGGTGGCGGTTTGATACCAACGGCCGCTGTGCACACGTCCCGGCCCTGGGAGCCGGAGCAGCCGTTCCGCCGTCGGCCCACCTTGCGGGCTACCGCCTGCAGGAACGCTACGGACTCGTGTGGGTGGCCATCGAGGATCCAGTTGCCGATCTGCCCGAGGTTGCCGAATGGGACGACCCGACACTGCGCAGGATCTGGTTGCCCCCCGTGGTCATCAACGCCGCAGCGGGCCAGTTCGTCGACAACTTCCTCGACTTCGGCCACTTCCCGTTCGTTCATGCGGGCACCTTTGGTGCGGGTGAGGACGAGCACATCGGCGACTATGAGGTGAAACGTCGTGACGACGGTTGGGGTTTCGTCGTCGAGTATCCGCACATGATCCACAACAACGAAGACCCGCTCGTCAAGACGGGTGAACATCCGCTGGTTCAACCACGGAACATGACGTACACATATGGTGCACCGTTCACGATCGTTCTGCGACTCGAACTGCCGATCACCGGCATGGTGAACGTCCTCTTCACCGCACTGCAACCAATGACGGAGTCAACCACGCGCGTCTACACGACGATGCTGCGCAACGACTGCGACACCGAGGAAGACACACGGCGTGCGATCGAGTACGAGTTCGACATCATGGCCGAGGACCTGGCGGTCATCGAGAAACTCTGGGACAAGGCGATTCCGTTCGACGTCGGCCAGGCCCACACGCGGGCCGATCGCAATACGGTGGAGTTCCGCCGCATCATGGCACGCCTCCTGTCGGCGTGACCCCCATCGCCTAAATTCAGACCATGGCATCGGTGTGGGACTCGGTCATCGGGCAGGGCCATGCCGTTGATCTGCTGCTGCGCCTTGTCGAGAGCCCTGTACACGGCTATCTGTTGATCGGTCCCGAGGGCTGCGGCAAGGAGGAGGCAGCACGTGCGCTTGCCACGCACCTGATCACGGGAGCCGACGATGCCGCGAATCCCACCGCGCAGGCAATCATGCGCGGCGGATTCATCGACGTCCACGAAATACGACGCGAGGGGGCCTCGATCAGCGCCGAACAGGCCGAGGACATCATTGCGCTTGCCTCACGGTCGCCCGTCGAGGCGAACAGGGTCGTGATCATCATGCACGACGTCCATTTCATGGCCGACACGGCCGTCGTACGGTTGTTGAAGACCTTCGAAGAGCCGTCGGCCCAGGTCACATTCGTACTGCTCACCGACTCAATCGTCCCCGCACTCGTGACGGTCGCCTCGCGTTGCGTGAACGTGAACTTCGGCGAATTGGCCCCCGAACACATCGCGGCCGCACTTGTCACCGAGGGCATCAGCACCACAACCGCCCGGGAAATTGCCGCCGGGTCACGCGGCAGTCTGCATCTGGCGCGACTCCTCGCGCGCGACCCCGACTATGCAACCCGACGCGAGGCTTTTGCCCGTGTACCCCATGAACTTGACGGCAGCGGCCATCGCGTTGCCGTACTCGTCACCGATCTCCTTGAGCGCATCGAGGCTGCAGCCGTACCACTGGAAGAGATTTTTGAACAGGAGAAGGAGGCGTTACAAGCGCGCATCAAGGTCTCTGGGGACAGAGGATCAGGAAAGAAGGACCTCGAAGATTCTCAACGACGCCGGCTGCGCAAGCACAAGACCGATGAACTGCGCTCGGGGCTTGCCGTCATTGCGGGTATCTACCGCGATGCGATGTCGCATGCCAACAATGGGCACCGACTCAACGAGTTCGCCAATGCCATCGACGATATCCACCGCTCGATGGGCCGCCTCGCCCTCAACGCCTACGAGGATTTGCTCCTGCAGGCGCTCTTCTTGCGCCTCCCCGTCGTTCGTCAGGCCGACTTCGTCGGTTGAGCGGTGTACTGCTCGACAGCGGTCGGTAAGATCGAGATTCTCGCCCAGATAGCTCAGTCGGCAGAGCATCTCACTCGTAATGAGAAGGTCGCGGGTTCGATTCCCGCTCTGGGCTCCATTCGGTCGCCCGAGAATCTGTTCCCTACAAGACGGTGAATTGTTTGCGAATCTTCGCCACATCGTGACCAAGTTCGGACACCAGTTGATCCTCGACCCTGACGAACTTCGAGAAGTGCCGAGAGTGGCCGGTGCTCAGACGACGGGAAATCCGTCGCGTGATCGCCCGTCTCAGTTCGCATGTGCTGCCCCGTCGCAACTTCCGTCCGTAGAAGTCGAGTAATCGGTTGACGCTCATCTCGAAGCGGATCGGTCCAAGATTTGTTGAGTTCAATTTCCGTACTTCGGTCGTGACGACCGGCGTGAATGCTCCGGTTCCGAAGAGGTTGCCGTATGTCTCGCCGAGGCGCGGCGATCGAAAACGGGCCACGACCATTTCGCCTGTCTTCGGAAATACGACCGAGAAGGTCTGGGTATGACTGCAGTCGTCCCTCGCCTACGTGGTGCAACCACGTCGAGCGCAGGAGATCCCGCGGATCTCGCAAGGTGAGGAGCACCGTCAAGACCAAAAGGCTTTCCGGCGAGGTTCGGATAGCCACGCGGATGCGACTGCGTCGACGTTGTTGCGGTTTTCGGCCAACCAACGTGGAGGATCACCCGTCTG
>Ga0194111_10003179_pt1 | contig 19671 bp, 13 predicted proteins | sample TA2KigC300mmetaG_FD_146194 | JGI IMG/M metagenome (GOLD analysis project Ga0194111, IMG submission 146194) | Freshwater microbial communities from Lake Tanganyika, Tanzania - TA2015033 Kigoma Deep Cast 300m | ecosystem: Environmental > Aquatic > Freshwater > Lake | place: Tanzania: Lake... | reverse complement strand
GGCGGCTCCACCTCCATCCCCTTGGTACAACGCCTGTTGGGAGATATCTTTGGTCCTGACAAACTGATGCGCAACCTGGACCCCATGAAGTGCGTGGCCCAGGGGGCGGCCATCATGGCAGCGGTCTTGGGTGAGATCAAGGAGTGTCCCCAATGTTTACTGACCAATGCTTCTGAGGCCATCAGCTGCCAATGCGGCTATGTGTTTCCGGTGTTGGGAAATGTCACCGGGTTAGCCTACGGTATCCAGATAGCAGGGGATGTCTTCGATCCCATCATCAAGAAAACTTCTCCTTATCCTTCTCCTCAACCTGCAGTCGAAAGATACGAGACCAAGCGAGATAACCAACGTCGCATCAAGATACCCATTTACCGTGGTGACCACGAGGTGGCAAGCCAGAATGAGATCATGCGAATCGTCTGGCTACCGTTACCCCGGGGGCTGCCGCAAGGGACCAACGTAGAAGTTTCTTTGGGATTGAATGAGAATGAGATTCTCGACCATATCAGAGTCAGGGTTTTGGACGGCTCGGGCTCTTCCCTGGAAGCCTTCATAGACCAGGGTGAAGGAGAGCGAGTCATCTTGGAGCGGCGCTTGGACGGTCTTTCCACCAAGTGGCAGGAATACCTACCGAAAATGGATTGGGGGTCTGCGACTCTTCTGGAACAACTCTATGACGAGGCCATTGAGGCCGTCAACCATGGGTACTTTAATGAAACTTATAACAAAATAAAAGAATTCGAGGAACTGCTTGCGAAGTTCGCCGATGAAACGGAGGCCTGGAAACGGCGCGCCGAAAATATCTGCGGTTACGCTGAATTCATGATGGAGCGGTTCAATGTCATGATCAAGGCCGAGGACACCTATGCCTTGAATAAATTGATTGAGGAAGTTAGGGCTGCGGTAAAAACGGGTAAGGAGGCCGAAGCCCAACCCAAGGTGGACCGATTAAATGAGCACATCGACAAGACTACTCCGGCCTATTACCTGATGGTTCTCCTGGTATCCTCCTGGCGGGCCCACGAAGGCGGGATGCTCTCCCACGCCGAGGCCTTTCGGCGGACGATCGCACAGGCTGAGGATGCCTACCGCCGAGACGATGCCGACGCCTTCTGGAAGGTGATCGAAGAAGGCGTCAACATGCTGAAAGAACTTGATATTCCTCAAGGGAAAATTGACGATGGTCTCGTCCAGCGACGTAAAAGCGGTTCCATTTGAGGACATTTATGGAAGAAAACCCAACAACGGCAAAGCGTCCCATTCCCATAAAGTGTCCAGTATGCCCTTTGCCGGAGACTACGAGTAATCCCTGTCCTCAGTGCGGCACGGACCTGGAGCCGCTCAGGCGGTTACGTCTGTTGCCTGAATTCCTGGAAGAAGAAGCCTTCTCCCAAAGCTCCCAGGAAATCGTGCTCGGCCCCATCGCCTCTCTGGCGGCGGCAGTGGCGCTGAGCCCCGCTTCGTTGAGCCACCGCTTGGCTCTAGCCCGGGCTTTGCTGGCAAAGGGCGATATAGAAGAGGCGGAAAGGCTTATTCGACAGATTTTAAAGCATTATCCGGAAAATTCAGAGGTCGAGACATTGGGTCAACTCCTCCTGGAAGCGCAACAGAATCGAGTGCAAGCGGCAGAGGCAGCCCGGAAAGGGGCTCGGAAAATGGTCTGGTGGAAGTTTTCCGCCTTAACTGCCTACGCCTTCACTATGGCTTTTCTGACCCTCTTAATCTGGCAGCCTTTTACCACGTCGCCTCTCCCGGGGCCGGAGTTACCTCCCCCCCCCGAGAGGTGGATATCCATCCCCAGTCCCCCTCAGTTCCCCCTGGTTCTCATTGAACGGAACCAGGGAAGCGTTCGTCTCAGTGGTGAAGTAAAGACTATGCCGGAGTTGCTGCAGGTGCTCAAGGAAACCAGCACGGTGCATGGGCTTAATCTGGACGGGATGAAAGTGAACTACGAACACAGTTTTCTCTACTGCGTCCAGCCCCACGACACCCTGACCTCCTTAGCCTGGAGATTCTACCGGCAGGGGGCAAAGTGGACCCTCATTCAGGAAGCGAATGCCTCGCGTTTACAAAACCCGGATCTACTCAAGCAAGGGGAACTGTTGTTAATCCCAGCCCCGGTAAGGAGCCCGGATGGAGTGGCACCAAACCAAAACAACCGTCGATGACGATCTCGTGGCCCAGTCCAGAGATTTACTCATTGAAGTGTTGAGCGGACCGATGGACGGCTTGGCCTTTTGTTTTGCCAAGCCATTGGTAACCATTGGCCGGGCCGACACCAATGACCTATGCCTGGCCTTAGACCCATTGGTCAGTCGATCCCACGCCCGGTTGAGCCAGGAGAGTGAAGGCTTCTGGCTGGAGGATGCCAATAGTCTGAATGGCACTTTTGTGGGAGATATGCCACTGGCCTCCAAGACCCAGGTCCAGCCGGGTGAATTCATCCGGGTGGGTATGACGGATCTGAGAATAACATACGACGGACCGGTCGTCATGGAAGGAAAAGGACTGGAAAAAGCTTGCTCCTTTTCGCCGGGAGCAGAACGGATACTGGAAATGGCCCTCCAGGAGGCCAGTTACCAAAAGCACTATTTTATCGGTACGGAACACCTTTTTATAAGTCTCTGCAAATGCCAGGACGAATTAATCACCCAGGTTCTGGCTCAGGATAGGGTCAACCCCTCTATCCGCAGAGTCGTTCGGCAAATCCTCATTCCTGGGTCCAGACCGCCGCAAGCGTCCAAAATCATTTTCACGCCTCGGGTTCATAACGTTTTTAAGCTCAGCCAGGAATACGCCCAAACCCATGGCGCGACTCACGTCGGCCCCATCCATATTCTGGCAGGTCTGCTCAGGGCCGGGGACGGCCTGGTTGTCAGGCTCCTGCGAAGACTGCAGCATAACCCTGAAAGGTTAGCCCAGGCGGCCGAGGAGGTGATAACAGCCACCCCCCCCCAATTCTTAAGGGAAGATACGCCTTTACTAAATACTATGGGAAGGGACCTGACCTTTTTGGCTGGAAAGGGCAAGCTTGATCCAGTGATCGGTCGGGAGGCTGAAATCGCCCTGATGACCCAAAGCCTGCTGCGGAAACAAAAGAATAACCTTATTCTGGTGGGTGACGCCGGAGTGGGCAAGACTACCCTGGTGGAAGGTCTGGCGCAACTCGTGGCCAAAGGAGAGGCGCCTCCGGCTTTATCGGGCAAACGGATTATCGAAATCTCCGCTGCCGGTCTCGTGTCTGGTACACGCTATCGAGGGGATCTGGAAGAGCGGGTCCAGAAGATGCTGGCAGAGGCGCAGGATAAGGGAATTATCCTTTTCATCGATGAGTTCCACACCCTGATGGGACGCATCGAATCCGAGGGAGGGCTGGATATAGCCAACATGCTCAAGCCGGCGCTGGCCAGTGATCGGCTGCGTCTGATCGGGGCCACCACCTGGAAAGAGTATCGGTCTCGTATTGAGCCTGACCCAGCTTTTGAAAGACGGTTCCAAGTCATCGATGTGAAGGAGATGACCCCACAAGACGCCATATCGCTCTTAAACAAGCTTAAAGAGGTATATGAGGAACACCACCAGGTAACTCTTCCCCCCGAGGTCCTTAAATTCGCTGTTGATTTGGCAGTGCGCTTTCTTCCGCACCGGCGTCTGCCGGACAAAGCCTTGGATCTTGTTGACCAGGCCTGCGCCAACTTCCGGATGCAGGTCATGGCAAAGCAATTGGGAGAGGCCGGCTCAGAGTGTCCCAGCCACGTGACACGGGAGGATGTGGCCCTCGCCTTATCAGGATGGGTGGGCATACCGGTGGACCGGCTCCTCCTGGAGGGAAAATATCCCCTCCTGCCTCTGGAAAAATTGCTGCAAGAGAGGATTCTGGGGCAGGACGAAGCGGTTGAGGCAGTGTCGTCTGCCGTCTGTCTGGCCCAATCCGGGCTGACGCCTCCGGATCGTCCCCGCATTGCCCTCATGTTTGTAGGACCCACAGGGGTCGGTAAAACTGAAATGGCCAAGGCCATGGCGGAGATTCTCACCCCCGGCCAACCTGCCCTGGTCCGCCTGGATATGTCGGAATTCATGGAACTCCATGCGGTGGCCAAGCTGGTGGGAGCACCTCCGGGATACGTGGGATACGGGGAGGAGGGGCAGCTAACGGGGCCGGTGCGTCGCCAGCCTGGTTCGGTGGTGCTGTTTGACGAGTTTGATAAAGCTCACCCCGATGTCCTCAACATACTCCTGCAGGTCCTGGATGCGGGTCAGTTGACCGACTCCAAGGGGCGTCTGGTGAATTTCCGGGAGGCATATATTATTTTTACTGCCAACGTCACCTTTTCCGGAAAGGGGCCGCGCATCGGCTTCGTGGAGGGGGAAGGAAGAGACGTTGCCTCGGAAGTTATCGCACTACTGCGGAATCGTTTTCGGCCGGAATTCCTCAATCGTTTAGATAAAATTATTATTTTCCCTACCCTAACCCGGGAAGTATGCCATCGGCTGGCAGAGTTGGCGGTGGACCAGATCATCCAGCATCTCAGCGGCCAGGCAACCGAGTTAAAAATCGATGGCGAGATCTTCGACCTAGTGCTGGACGAAGCAGACTTTCAGCGCTATGGCGCCCGAGAAATTAAGCGGGTGGTGAACCGCCTGCTGGCCGAACCACTTTCCCGGTGGCTGGGGCAACAGGAGATCAAGCCAACCGGGGTGCATGCTTCCCGACAGGGTCACAAGATCGAGTTTGCCGCAACAGCTTTGAAGGAAACTGGCCCGGCCTCAGAGCAACTACCAGCAAAGGCCGGTTAATGCAGGCTACTATCTTGAATGATTGATTATTACTCCTAAAAGATGGTCTCTACACCGACCCCTCTCACAGGAGTGTGGCCCCATGGAACCTTTCTGTCTTGGAAATTACAGAGTTTTGCGGGAATTGGGACGGGGAGGCATGGGAGTGGTCTATTTGGCCGATGACCTGGTGTTGCACAGGTTGGTGGCCATAAAGGTTCTTCATCCTCATTTAACCCAAGACCCCGAATTCAAAAAACGGTTCATGGTGGAAGCCCGCAATCAGGCTCAACTGACCCACCCCAACATTACCACCCTCTATTCTTTCGAGGAAAAGGCCGGTCAGATCTTTCTGGTCATGGAATACCTCGAAGGAGAAACTCTCGAAAAATGTCTCCAGCGCCTTAGCCGATTGTCCAGACCTGAAATGCAGCAGATCTTCCCGCAGGTTTTGGAGGCGGTTGCATATGCCCACGCCAAAGGGGTCATCCATCGAGACCTCAAACCAGGCAATATCGCCATCACCCGCACCGGAACCGTGAAGATCATGGATTTTGGCATCGCTATCCAAGTTGGGGCTGATAAAGGGTTCCAACCCACTGAAATTCTTGGCACTCCCCATTACATGGCACCGGAACAGATCAAGGGGGAACCCCTGAGCCCCAGCACCGATATCTATGCCCTGGGTGTTATTCTGTTTGAAATGGTCACCGGCCGCCCTCCGTTTGATGGCCCCACCGATCATGACATCAGGGTGGCTCACGTTACCAAAAAACCCATGGCGCCGCGTCTGAGCGGCTGTCCGGATATCAACCCCGAGCTGGAGGGGGTGATTTTAAAGGCCCTGGAGAAAGATCCCAGGAAACGCTTTGTGAGCGCCCAGGAACTTCTTCTGGCCCTGGAGACCTCCTTGAACGGCCCCCCAGAGGCCACTTCCTTCCCACCGTCCATTTCTGCAGCAACTTCCCCAAGTTTCCCCCGACGGCAAAAACGGGTACTCACCTGGCCCCTCGCCCCGGTCGCGCTAATCATTTTCACTTTAGGGGCGATCCTCTTGGAGGCCCCATTATATTTTAAAAAAATGTTTTATCAGGGAGACCAGACAGGTTCGGGGGGCAGCCCGCCATCAAGGGTGCCCCTTCCCGCCGGGCCGGAGCCTCAGCCGGCAGCTCTCGCTTCACTACAACCGTCCTCACCTGTGACTAACGTCCCCCATAAAACCGATCCGGCTCCGGTTCCATCGCCAGCCGATCCGAGAGAAGCACTATGCCGAACTTTAAAGGAGCACGGTTTTGGACACTTAAAAGTTGAGGGGGTAGCTCCGCAGATCAGCGTTATCGGGCAGGTACGGTCATTGAAGGAAAAAAACCAGGTGATGCGGTTGGCCACGGTTCATTGCCCCACACAGTGGTTGGAATTCAAGGACTTGAAGATTCGACAGGCTTTGGCCAGGACCGCATTGCCCAAGGCGCCACCTGAAGATCTGTTGCCAGAGTCGAGGCGAACAGTGGTGTCTCCCACGTTACCGATGGCGCCGCCGGAAGATATCCGCTTCGGTTTCGGCAAGCCCACAGTAACTAAAATCCGTTAGACCAAAACCACCTAGGGAGGAAAAGAATGATGATTCGCAAGATGATGACTGTAGTGACATTAATTGTTTTCTGCAACTTTCTCGGTGGATGCGCCACCACCCCCAAACCCGAAAGTTCTCAATCCGATGCTCCCTCACCAGCCAAGCGGTCCGTTGCGGGGGCAATCCTGGGAGCCATCGGCGGGGCGGCCGCCGGAGCCTTGGTAGGTCTGATTCCAGGCGGCAGCGCTGCCACCAATGTGGCTCGAGGGGCGTTAGCGGGCGCCGCCTCCGGCTTAGTGACTGGGGCCATTGCGGGCTACCTCTATGGGAAACATGAGGAAAAGCAGTATCGGGACAGACAGGCTGCAGAAGCCTATCACCAGTATCAGGCCGAACAGGGGGAGAAAGTATTCATGGAAACTGTCGAAGTCAAGCCCGAAAACGTCGAGCAGGGCGGCAGCGTCTATCTCAATTCTACCTTCAGTGTCTTGACCGGCAATGATGAACCGGTGCCCGTGGAAATTTCCCAGGTTGTCATGGCGCAGGATAAAGTCTGTGGAAAGCCTTTCGTCCACAGAGGCGAAAAAACGAGTGGCACCTATGCCATGGCAGTGCCCCTGAAAATCCCGGCTAATGCTCCCAATGGACGGTACAAATTAATGACCCAGGTCAAGACGGCCAACGCTGCCGATCAAAAAGTCTGTGAGTTTACCGTAGCCCAAAAAGCTAAACCGCCAGGTGCGCCGGGCTCTCCGGAACAACCTGAGCAACCCGAGGCCAAGGCGCCTCCGCCGTATCTGCCTACGGCTCAGCACCATGACGCCACGAACCCTGTGCATGCCGCAACAGATAACACAACCTAAAACTAACTGGCTAAGCGGGGGGATAACTATGAATAACCTAATAAGAAAAACCGTCCTATGGTCAGTGCTGGTAAATCTGACGTTCGTCTCTTTGACCTTGACTGCAGGTATGGTTGAGTCTGCACCAGTACTACTGCAACTCGGCCCCAAGGGAGAGGTGGAACGGCAAATTACACACGCCATCTCTTCCAGGCCAGACGATCAGGGCTTCAGCCTGACGACGGCCAGCCCCTCCCAGAAAAGTTTTTTACTGGCGCAAGCTGATCCCGCCCCCGAACCGCGGCGTGAAGATCCTTTTATCAGAAGACCCAGAGGGCGCCTGGGTTCGGCTCAGGAAAGGGAATTACAAAAACTTTACAATCTGGGGGTGGATCATTTCTTTGCCGGGCTCTACGACCAAGCCATAGCCCGGTTTAATGAGGCTTTGGCCATCGATCCGGAATTCGCCGAGGCCTATTTCAATCGAGGCCTGGTGTTTGCTTTGAAAAAACAGGACACAGCGGCAGTGGCCGATTTTACTCGGGCTTTACAATTTGAACCGTTGCGAGCAGATATCTACTATCAGCGGGGTGCGGCTCTGACCCGTCTGGAACAATTTAGCCGAGCCATTTCCGATTTCAACAAGGCTTTGGAAATTTCCCCTAACAGTCCCGAGATCTACCAGGCCAGGGATATGGCCACTGCCAAGATGGGGAAATCCGACCATCCCAGGCCTGATCCGCTAACAACCAAGGAAGGGAAAGAATACTCCACTTTGCCCCCTCCCGCCCCGGCGCCGGTTTTACCTAAACAGCCGGAGATGGCAACAGCGGCCAGGAGCAGCCGTGATTCGAGTCCCATGCTCACGGCGAAATCCTCCCTAGACCTCAGGTATATGCCTCAATTCAATCAGGGAGTGGAATACTTTTTCAGTGGGCAGCATGACCTGGCCATTGCTGCCTTTAACCAAGTCTTGGCCGACAACCCTGATTTTACTGAGGCCTACTTTAACCGTGGCTTGATTTATGCTCTTCAGGGTAAGGAAGACCGGGCCATAGCCGACTTTAATCAGGTCCTGCTCCGGGAGCCGAGGCGAGTCGAGGTATTCTATAATCGCGGCATGAGCTATTCCCGGCTAAAACAATTTGAAAAGGCCATTGCCGATTACAATCGGGCGTTGGAATTGAGTCCTCAAAACTCCGAGGTTTACCGGTTACGGGGGATTGCTTACTCCAAAATGGGCCGGAATGACTTAGCCAGAGCTGATTTTAGCAAAGCGGAAGAAGTGACCGTGAAGAAGGTGCAGGTTGCCCGGGAAGGAGGCGAAATGGACCTTTTTCTCAAAGTGGCCGAAACCCTTAAGAGAATTCAGCGTCCGGATTCCCCTCAAATTAACAAAGGACTTGCCTGTTTAGAAAAGGGACAGCTTGAACAAGCCTTGACTGAGTTCAATCAGGCCGTAGCGGTCAATCCTAAAGACGCTATACCGTATTTCCTGAGGGGGCTTATCCTCGCCAAACAGGGCAAGACGGAAGATGCCATCTCCAACTTAACCTCGGCTTTACAGCTTAATCCTCGCTTTTCTCGAGCATTTGGCGAGCGGGGGGTATTGCAGGCCCGAAAAGGGCAATATCAATTAGCCCTATCCGACCTCGGCTCGGCTCTGGGCATAGACCCCAGCTATGCGGAGGCCTACAACAATCGAGGCAGCGTCTACAGTCAGATGAACCAGACTGAACTAGCCCTCATTGAATACAACCGGGCCCTGGCAATCAACCCGTTGTATGCCAAGGCGTATTATAATCGGGGTTCTCTGAACCTTGTCATGGGAAATTACGACCAGGCCCTTGCGGACTTGGACAAAGCACAGGAGTTTGACCCGCACGATGCGCGAGTCTATGTGAACCGGGGCCTCGCCTATGCCGGCAAAAGACGATATGATCGGGCTCTGGCCGATTTTACCATAGCGGTTGAGCTCAACCCCAAAATGGCCATTGCCAATTACCACCGGGCCGTAGCGTTGGAAAAAACCGGCCGGCGAAGTGAGGCTATAGAAGCCTACCAGGAGTTTCTGCAACATGCCTCCCCTGACCTGCACGAGCAGATTGAGGAAGCCAGGAGAAAAATCGGCGCCCTATGAAAATTGGAGATCTGAAACATTACCGTCTCATTGAGAAGATCGGTTGGGGAGGCATGGGGGTGGTGTATATGGCTGAAGACCTGTCCCTGAGTCGGCGGGTGGCTATAAAGTTTCTCGCCCCCTTGCTAGTCCAGGACCAGGAAATCATGCACCGCTTCCGCTCTGAGGCTCGCAATCAGGCCCGTCTGAGCCATTCCAACATTACCATGGTGTATGCCTTTCAGGAAACAGAGGAACAGGCATTTTTGGTGTTGGAGTATGTGGACGGGGAAACCCTGGAAAAACGTCTGCAGCGTCTCGGGCGGTTGTCCGTAGGAGAATCTCTGGAAATATTTGGAAAAGTTCTGAGCGCCATTGAATACGCCCACAGCAAGGGGATCGTCCACCGCGATATCAAGCCCAGCAATATCGGCCTGACCGCCGAGGGCGTCGTTAAGGTCATGGATTTTGGCATTGCCTTGAATATTGAGGAGAGTTGCCGCTTCACCAAAACCGGACATATTATGGGTTCTCCTCATTATATGGCCCCGGAGCAGATTTTAGGACGCCAGTCGGACCACCGCACCGATATCTACGCTTTAGGAATCACTCTTTTTGAAATGCTCACCGGGCGACTGCCTTTTGAAGGCCGCAGCGACTATGAAATCAGGGTGGCCCAGGTCAACGAGGCGCCACCAGTCCTGCCTGCTTCAAGTTATGAAGATATCCCCCTCGCCCTGGAGCGAGTGATCCATAAGGCCCTGGCAAAAACCCTGGAGAACCGGTTTCAAAGCGCCCAGGAGTTTCGCCTGGCCCTGGATGCCGCAATTGGCCAAGCGACTGACGCGCCCCGTCTCTTCAAGGTCCTCGAAGACAAGGGTACCCGACTTTTTTCTGAGGCCACACCCCCTCAGATACGGGGAGGGAAGGCGCCTTCGCCGGTTGACACGCCCTCCCGGCGTCTCGTTGGAGCCTCGATTTTGCCCTGGATATCCATTGCCCTGGTAATCGTGATAGTTATTCCTCTATTTTACCTGGCCTTCCAGGGCGCCGGCCGCCTATCGGCGCCACGGTCCGCCGCCATCCCCGCACCGTCATCCCCACCACCCTCAACAGTTCTTCCTGAACCGGCATCCCGCCCCAATCTGGCAGCACCTTCTGGCAAGACTGGGGAAGGGGCGCCGGCTGATTCGGCGGTGCAACCGGGTGATCCGCTTAGGTCAGGACAGATGACGAACTCTTCTCCTGCTCCCAAGGCAGCCGCGTCGACAGGACCGGCAGCAGACCAGGCGAACCTAATACCAGAGAACCCAAAAACTGAAGGAGGCGGTGAGGCAACCGGACCGCCACTGACCACCACCCCTGTGGAACCTGCTGCAGCGACACCAAGGACCCTTAAAAGCCCGCCATCCGACGCACCCAATGAGGCACACTGGCGTCAGGCCATCCAGACTAAACTGGAGCAGCATGGGTTTGCCCATATTCAGGTCTCCACCAACCCGCAAAAACAGATCATGGTTTCCGGCCGGGTTCAGAATCAGATGGAAAAGAACAGAGTCATGCAACTTGTCGGCGCGGCGGGATATGCCGGACAGATAATCTCCCATGACCTGAGCATCAGAGAAAAGCCCCCCACGGCTGTGAAAAAGAAAATCAGGCCGTCGAGGCCGGCAGGAGGGTTGGAGGAGCGGGGGCCGCCGCCAGGACAGTCAGCCCTGCCGCCGGCCTTTGATTAACGGCGGCCGCAGAGTCGGCTCCTTGCCTTAGCCGGTCGTCATGAGTTGGGATGAAATATTTAGAGGCAGTTCTCCAAAAATTGGTGAGCCTCCAGGCCTGGATCAACGACTCAATCGATAACCTGCTGACATTAATTATTTATTTCAATTACATAACCACACCTTAATATGGCATGATTTTGGCAGAGGTTTAACTTCAGGAGGAAGGTCATCCATGGGAAAAATTTTTTTCGGTTTATTTCTAGTGCTCCTGGCTCTCTGCGGCATCGTCTGGGCCCAGGAACCCGGTTCCCTTAATCTTTTAGATGCCATTTCCAAGCCTGGAGACAAAATTGACATTGTCCTGGCCGTTCTGGACAAGGAAGGGAATCCCATCAAGGGATTGAGCCAGGCTAATTTCTCTCTGACGGTGGAAGGTCAAGAAATTAAGGACTTTTCGATAGAGCCCATCACCAGCAGCAAAAGTCCCATGTCCGTGGTTTTGGCCATAGACGTCAGCGGCAGCATGAAAGGGACTCCCATAATCGAAGCCAAGAAGGCGGCTAATACCTTTTTGGATCAGTTGGAAAAAGAAGATTACGTGGCCCTGATGGTTTTTGGCAGCAGCGTCAGGCTTGTTACTTCTTTCACCAAAAAACACGAAGTTCGGGAACACCTCAACCAACTGAACGCTACGGAGCAATGGACCTGGCTCTACCAGGCAACGTATGACGCCCTGGAGCAGTCAGCCAAAGCCCCGACTTCCAGGGCTGTAGTGATTCTCCTCACTGATGGCAAGGATGAGGGAAGTCCACGCACGGAAACCGATGTGTTGGGAAGAATTAAGGGGACCCAGATCCCCATCTATACCGTTGGTTTTGGAGCCCAGGCCCAAGTGGACTATTTAAAAAGGGTGGCGGGCGCCAGTGGCGGCTATTTCCAATTTACCCCCACCGCAGAAGAACTCTCCACATTATATAACCAGGTGATGGATCAGTTAAAAAACCAATATCTCCTCCGTTTCCCCTTCGATCGCCCGGCTGGCTCCTACCACAGCACGGTGACGCTCAATTACCGGGGCCAGGATATATCCGCCAAAAGGCGATTTCTGCACGTACGAGCCGAACCTTTGGCTCCTGAGCCGCCACCGCCGCCGCAGCCACCACAGCCAACGTCGACGCCTCCGCTGCCGCCCCAGGAGAGCATTTTGCCATGGGTGATTCTGGCCCTGGTTGGAGTAGTCCTGGTGGCAGCGCTGGTATGGATAATAGTGCGCCGCCGTCCCCCGACTCCTCCCCAGGAGAAGAGTGAAACCTCCTTGGTCAGCTTTATGATCCGGGGGAAATCTCATCCTCTGAACCCGATGGGAGGGATGGGCGCGGTCAACAAAGACACCCAGGCCCTCACCGCTCCCGGTGAAGTAGGCTTGCGGATTGATGTGCCACCTCTTCCCCTCTTTTTTGCTCTGATCGATTTTAAAAATAACCGCGATTACCCGGAGATCATCATTACAAGGTATGATGAGGAAATCAAGGAGCATTATTCCCACGCACGTCTCTATCTGTTGCTCTCCGACAAGACTATTTCGAGACCGGATGGACAGCGCACCGGCCATGCAGTCATCTTTTTTGATCCGGACACCCAACGTTATCAACTCCAGGATTTGGGCAGTTTTAGCGGTACCAGATTGAACGAAGTGACCATCGCCGAGAAGGCGCCCCTGAAAAATGGCGACACGATCATGATCGGGGCCGTGGTCATACATTTCTATGATAAACGAGTCTTTACCGAAACCGTGACTTAAGGGGGATGGACGTGGCCAAAAAAGATACTACTTCTAATTGGTGGAAACAGGTAATTCAACGGCGTAAAGGCCAAGGGGCGGATGGGGAGTCGGTGGCGGTCGAACCTTCGGGTGAGGGTCCGAGCAAGCCCGGCAGCCAGATAGTTTCCCCCACCCCTGCCCCTGAGCAAGAACCAACAAGCCTGGAAGAACAGATTGACGTGGTTTCCGGTGCCGGGCCTGAGAAAAAAGAAGCCTCCCCCCTGCCGGAAAGTGATGTGGGCAGAGGGCCTGAAACAGTGCCCGAGCCCCCGGTCGTCTCCCCTGAAAGCGCAGCCCCGGTTACTGCCGCCGCTGGCAACCGACTGCCCCAGGAACTGCTGGCCGTTCTGATCCTTATCGATATCGGTGGAGAAATGCGCCAGGCCCGACAAATTCCCCAATATTTCCAAATTCAACGGGTCCGCACCCTCGTCGGCCGCCATGCCAAGGCCCACATCCATCTGGATGACGCCGCCACGGTCCGGCCGGAGCACGCCCGACTGTTTTTTCAAGAGAAGGACGGCAGCATGTTCTTCACCATCCATCCTTTCTCAGCCGGTACAGTGACGGTGAATGAAACACCGGTGACCGAAAAGGGCGTGGTCCTGAAAAGCGGCGATCTGGTGGCCTGCGGCAGCGCCAAGCTAGTCTTTTTCTTGAAGAATCTGAGGGGTGAAGACCTATGAGAATCGCCTTTCGCACACATGCCGGCATGAGGACTGACCATAACGAAGATTTTTACTCCGTGCTGGTTGCCCCCCATCTCAGTTTGGTGATTGTGGCAGATGGGGTGGGTGGTCATCACGCCGGTGAAGTAGCCAGCCAACTGGGCGTTAAAGTCGTTCAAAACGCCCTCGCTGGCAGATTGACCGAACTGGATGCGGAGCAAGCACCCGAAGCCCTCCGGCAGGCCTTCCAGCAGGCCCATGAGGTAATCGCCCGGCAGGCAGCCAGCGACGACCAGTGCGCTGGCATGGGCACGACCATGGTGGCCGGACTCTTTCAGAACGGTAAACTTCATCTGGCCCATGTAGGCGACAGCCGGGCTTATCGCATCGCCTCCCGGCACATCACCCCCCTGACCCGGGACCACTCCCTGGTGGGGAGTATGGTTCAGTCCGGGATAATCAGCAGCGAAGAGGCCCGTAACCATCACCTGAGCAACATCATTACCCAATGCTTGGGGTGCGCCGAATATATCGGTCCAGACCTAAAAAGCATGGAACTGATGACTGACGACATCTTTCTATTCTGCTCCGATGGGCTTACCGACATGTTGGATGACAATAAAATATTAAAGATCGTCTGGCGCAATTCCCGTAAACTTCCCATCTGCGCCGACAAGTTGGTGGCCAGGGCCAATAAAAATGGTGGTCGTGATAACATTACGGTTGTCCTGGTAAATTACGATGGCGGTAACTATTGATGGGTTAACCTTGCTGCATCCTCGTGTTATTTGGGGAGAGGTCTATGAGAATAGAAATCAATAAATATTCTTTTGAAGTATCAATGATAATTTTCGTCGGGGCCATAATTCTAACCGGCATTTTTTACCTGCCAATTTACTTTTTAAGTCATGATTCTTATTTACGCGCCTTTTTTTACCGTTGCTGGTACGTCCAAATGCTCACCACGTGGCTCTTTTTGGCCGCCCTGTTGTTTATCATCCTGCGCTTCATCCTCCTGAGATCCGAACGGCGGATACTCGATAAAAAAGTGGCCCTCGAAAACATTGAGGAGAATATCACGGTTCCCTTGGCCAAGGAACTCCTGGAGGCTATTCCATCCCAATACCAGCACGCCATTAGCTTCCGACGGCTGGGGGAGATCCTTTGGGCTTATGTCCGCAGAGAGGAGGTGGTGCGCCTCAACCAGGAATTGTCCAGGCGTGATCTGGAACAGATTGAAGGCGGATATGTAGTTTTAAACGCTCTGAAGCAGCTCATCCCGGTACTGGGTTTTCTCGGGACCGTGGTAGGTCTTTCCCTGGGAATGGCCAAATTTCCTGAATTGTCAGAGACCGCTGGCAATTTTGAAAGCCTCCGCACTATCCTGAAAGATTTGGCGGCCTCTTTGAGTGTTTCTTTTGACACCACCCTCCTGGCCCTGGGTTACACAGTCATTATCGTGCTCCTGGCGTCCTTCCTGCGCCGGGAGGAGGAGCAGTTCGTCGTAGAAGTTGACGACAAGGCCAGACACCTCATTGCCAAGTTAACGGATGCAGAGACGGAACCCGGAAGCCTCTCCCAGAGTAGCCTGGATGTCGTGGTGGCCGAATTGGTGAACAAGTTGGCCGCGCAGATGGAAACTTCCCTCAAGGAGGTAGGGCAGCGTCTGGGGCACTCTTTAGAGAACCTCCTGAAAAAGCTGGAAGAGCTGCGGGACGGGATTCAAAATCCCCCCCAGTACGAAATCCTCGTCCAGCCCCTCAAGGGAAGATCCAATGAATGAAGACGATAACCTGGCCGGCCTTCTCCTCCTGGTCTGCCTCGTGGGAGTGGTGATGTTCATATGTTTCGCCCTGGCTTCCCTGAACCTCATGGCCAGCCGGGAGGAGCTGGAGACCCCTTTGCCTGACTCCGCCTCTCTGGCGGTCCAGCGCCAGGATCTGCTGGTCCAAAAACGGGATATCCAGCAGGCCAATGCTGTTCTGGAAGAAAATATAGATTATGTGAAAAAGCAGATTGCCCAGACCGCCAGAGAGATTGCCGCTCTGCAGGAAACCCAGCCCCTGGACCGCACTCAGGAAATTCAACAGCTCCGACAGGAGCTCGACTCCCTGGAGGAGGAGAAACACGGTTTATTAAACCAGCTCAACGCCCGGAGAAGAGATGTCAACAGATTCGATGTCTGGAGGGAGCTGGGAGGCACCGTCCACTTCCAGAATCCCTTGTTCCTGGAGTGCCAGGCCAGGATTATCCTCGTCCATCCTGGGAAAAAACCCTTACACATGGCGGACCTCAACCGCAGGAACTGTCTCCAGGAATATATTCAGGGGAAAGACGGCATCGTCCTGTTAGTTCGGCCAGATGGCTTTAACTCCTTCGAAGCAGCCCTGTTGCAGGTAAAAAAGACTAACCTCAAATTGGCTTACGAACCAGTGGACGCCGTTTGGCAACTCGATTTCACTCAAGGGCCATAACCATGAAACGCATTTCGTTCCCTTTCTTATCGTTGTTCCAGGATCCCGTTTTCACCATTTTGGCTCTGATCCTTCTGGCCACCACGCCGATGATCTTCCCCGGTGAAGGCAAAAAGATTGATCCCCAGGTGCCGATCCTGATGGAGGAGATCCATGCCCTGGAAAAGGCTGTGAGCGAACTGCAGGGAACCCAGAAGCTCTTGGAACAGAATAAAGAAGGGAAGGACCTGGATTACCAGGGCCTCGCTCAAAGTTTGCAGGGACTGAGGCAGAAAAATCTGGACTTACGGGAGACGGCAGAGGATCAACGACGTAATCTCAACCGATTGAACCATGACGTGCAGGTCAAGCGCCGGGAAGTGGAACAGCTGAAGAATGACCTGGCACGCCTGGGCACCCGCCAGGGGCCCGTCCCCGGGGGATTTTACGATATGGGAGACTCCACCAAACAGGATTTCTATATCCAGTTGGCCGGCAACCGCCTCTATCCAGTGGACGATGAGTATTACAACTCCAAAGACGTATACGGCACCATCGCCGGGGGAGAGATGGTGGCTGTGTTAGTGAAGACCAGAAAAACAGGGACGCCGGGAGACCAGCTGGAAGACCTGGAGAGGCCGGCCAATAAGCTGGAAAATGTGCTTCAAGGCTTGGATTCCCGCCAGAACCGCATCATTTTTCTGGTCCAGGGTAATTCCTTCCCCATCTTCCGGAAAGCCCGGGAGCAGGTGTTTCGGCGGGGCTTTGAATGCGGCTGGATATTCACCAACAGCCAGGATATCACCCTGACCTCAGCGAGCCGGGCCGAGCGGCTTCCGTCGGCGGCGCCACGCTGAGCCCTTCTCGCAGAAGGGATCACTTATCGGTATTGCAAGACGCTGGGCGTCTGAACACCCAGATTCTGCAAATCTGAAGAAAGACTTGGACAGGAGGACATTCCCATGAACGGTAAGAAAATGTGGCGGCCAGGTTTGACCCTGCTGTTGGTTCGGGCAGCCGTCGTGCTGCTGACGGTCGGGAGTACGCCGGATCCCGCCTGGACTTCGCCAGGAGAAACAGTGAGCCCCGCAGTAGAACAGGCCCTCCTGGCAGAGGACTGGCGCCAGGTCGCTGACCTCTTGGCAGGCGTCACCCCCAAGACCCCTTCGCCGGTGCTGCGCCTCCTCAAGGGCCACGCCTGCCTGGCTGTGAACCGGAATAATGAGTCCTTGTGCCTGTTCCTCAGCATCGCTGCCGATGATGAGCGCCAGCAGTGGCTGCAGTGGGCCGACGCCTTTGCCCAAAAAAACTCCCAGAAGCCCGCGGCCCACTACTTTCAGGGAGACGCGCGGGCGCGTTGTGGTAATTTAACGGATGCTCAAACCTCTTTTACCCAGGGGTTGCAAATCAACCCAGATCACCCCTTACTTCTCAATGGCAGAGGGGTAGTCTTGGCCCTCAATAAAAAATGGACGGAGGCAAAATCTGATCTTACCAAAGCCGGCGGCAACCCGAAGATGCCCTTGGCCGATGTCTATGTTAACTTGGGGGGAATGTTTATCCACCGGAAAGATGGTGCCAAAGGAGCGGTTCGGGCATTTGATCAGGCTCTAAAGATCTCTCCCGAATACTGTTTGGCTTTGCTGGGCCGGGGATGCGTGGAACTGGTCCTGAACCAGATGTCTGAAGCCGAAAAGGACCTCAAAAAAGCGCAAGAACTGGCGGGGTGTGCCAAGCCCCTGGTGGACGACACCGCCTTGGATATCTTCGAACGCATGACCGGCATGAAAAAGTCGGATTTGCTGGCCATGAGCCAGGGCAACAAAGCCGGGACCGTCTTTGATGTAAAATTTGAAGATGCCAAAAGATCATATGATTCCTGGAAACAAAATCCTGGCAACCAAAAACTCTATAATGATTTTCACACTATATCCGCTTACTTACCTCCGAACTTCCAAAATGAAATCACCAAAATGATGAAAAACGATGCGGTCAAAGACCCATCTTTGGCTAATCAAATGAAAATTTGCGAAAGCAAAGTACTCTCTCATAACAGCCATCCGGTCACCCAACTGGTGGGAAACATTATTAAAGGCGCAGGACTGGCAATCGGCGGCACTATTGCTACAGGAGGGGGTGCAGCAACCGCCACCGGCGTCGCCGCCGCTCCTGGAGTTGGGGCTATGGCGGCTGGAACCACCATAATTGGCATCGGCCAGGTAGCCGGTAAGCATGTTGATAATACCACTAAGGCCAATTTGGATTTTGCCAACAAAGCATTAACTGACGTTTTCAGTGGGCCAGGGGGGGCTGTAACTCCTTTGAGTGGTGGAGCTGGAGCAACCCTGGGGTTAGACAAAACAACGGCCATGAAGGGGCTTGGCAATCTTGGTGGCCCTGGCGGTCCTTTGGGAGAATCATCTGCCGGCATTCATAAGACCCTGACAGGGAAAGGCGCCGGGGGGGTAGATATCTCCTTTAAAGAGGCGGCTTGGGATGAGGGAGATTGGCCCTTCAAGGCGCATTTCGGTCTGCTTTATTAATAAAAACGTAGGCGTTCAGCTATCAGCAATCAGCTTTCAGCAAAAACACTGGGTTAGGGAAACCAAGCGAAAAACCAGTGATCCGCCACCTTAGAATAACTATTTGAATCTAAAGCATTAGCTGACGGCTGCAAGCTGAGCGCTGAACGCTTACATAAAAACAATCGGCCTCCAGTAGGCTTCTTTGCCGCAGGTCCCGCCAGGGTGGAGGAAAAGTTCGATGAGATTAGCTGATTGTGGACGCAGGGTTATTGCTTTGACGGTGCTGATGGTCCTCTTCTCTCCGTTCTCCCTTTCGGCCGCCTCTTACTACGCCGTCTCCCTGAATGCCATAGCTGGCAAATTGAAAGAAAGCAGCAGGGAGGATGGAGACGTGCGGCAACTGGGCGGCATCACCCGTTTGCTAGGCGCGGTGTATGTTCCACAAGGCCAGGAGGTGATTATTTTTGGCCAGGCCTTAGAGGGAGAGCCGGCTTTGAACTTGGATGACCTTGTCGTGGCACTCAAGGCCATCCTCATTCATGGTGCCGAACCGCTGGTGAGTATCGATAAAACCGAACACACCAGGACCACCCAGAAACAGACCGTGCGTTTCGAAGGAGGGATAGCCGACACTAGCTTTGGTCAGGCTCTGCTGGCTGCGGACGTTATCCTTAAAAAAATGGGTCTGGGGCAATTACCCACGGAAGTCTGGGGGTCAAAATCCTATTTCGAGTTAATTGGCGGCAACTGGCAAAAAACCGGCCAAGAGCACCGGATTCAAAGTCGCTTTTGGTTCAAACCAGCTGATATCTTTATAGCCTCCCGGTCCGGAGTGGCCGTCTTGGAAAGATTCCGCCTAAGTGTACAAACTGAGATTCTTAATGTTATCGCGGATGGGAAGGAAACTTCCGGATATCGGGATGACATGGGAGAGCAATTTGCCGGTGCAATGAGTAGCAATTTCGAAGACCTCATGCAGTACTACAAGGAACTGAAACAGCTACGGCCCCTCTTTAACCTGGTGGGAGTGGCAACAGGGATAAAAAAATTAGCCACGTTTGACCAGACCTTAACTTCTGCCTTGGAGTTTTGGCTCAAAGAGTATCAGGTGCCCACTTGCAAAACGCCCAGCGAATATCCCCTCTTAACCCGAACTGAACAACTGCATCGTGGAA
>Ga0194111_10003161_pt1 | contig 19732 bp, 16 predicted proteins | sample TA2KigC300mmetaG_FD_146194 | JGI IMG/M metagenome (GOLD analysis project Ga0194111, IMG submission 146194) | Freshwater microbial communities from Lake Tanganyika, Tanzania - TA2015033 Kigoma Deep Cast 300m | ecosystem: Environmental > Aquatic > Freshwater > Lake | place: Tanzania: Lake... | reverse complement strand
TTGCTGAATATTCTCAGGAATGCCGACGGGCATCCTGGAAATGTAAAATCATGCAATCATTTCAGGCCGCAAACGGCATAATAATCAGATTTGTAGCTGACCCGATACCAGAAAGGCATGTGTTTCCTCTGGATATCGCCCAACTGCTCCAGTTGCCTATCCTGTATGTCCCTGAATCCCGCGTTTTCCATGTATTCCCGGGCCGTGTTCAGGGGGACACCCTTGGCATGGGGCAACTTGACCTCAATCCCCGGCGTGTAATGGCTTTGGGAGGAATCCGTCTTTTCAGCCATGGACCTCAGCCACCTGCCAAACTTGCGCCGTACGGCAGTCGTAAAACTACCGTCATCCCACAGTGCATCGATGACAATGACTTTGCCATTGTCTTGGGTAACTCGCCTCCAACTGTCCACGGCTTTTTGGGGGTTAGGCAGAGTCCAGAGCACATGCCTGACGACCACGGCGTCGAAAAAGCCATCCTCAAAGGGGGGATCTTCCGCATCACCCAATTGGAAATGCATCCGGCCAGGGATAGATTCGCCTTTCTGGCGTGCTTTCTCTTCAGCTATGGCAAGCATTTTTTCTGAAATATCGATCCCATATACCTCATGTCCCATTTCCGCCAGCAGGAGACTCATTTCCCCGGTCCCACACCCGGCATCCAAGATCCTCAGCCCTTTCCCGGGCATCAGTGTGCCAAAAAGTTCCTTCCAGGCTGCGGCTTCTTCCTGACTTTGCACGCCGTGGCCGTGATGGCTGTCGTATTTTTCGGAGGAATGGTCCCAACGTTTCGAAATTTCCGCCTTTATCCGGTCCTGGTCATAGGCCCCTGGGTCTTTACCCATTTCTTGACCATGAATCATCCCGGAGGGTATGACGCCACCTGTAAAGAATAAGATGAGAATAAAAATTAGAATTATTCTTTGCTCAACCATTTCCTGATTACCCTCTGGATTAATAGAACCGATATTTCAAGCCGCCGAAAACTTCCCACATGGGCCAGGGAGTATAAGCGATTTGATTTTGGCTAACCGTGTAGATATCCGAGGCAAAGCGCCGCGGGGTTAGGGTGACATTGAGGGAGGCCAGCCAATTCTTGTATTGGTAAGTCGCCCGCCACATATACTGATCAAATTGCGACCCGATAATCGTGCCCAACGTATTGGCGGGGGCCCGGGCTATCCGATAATAATAGAAAAACAAGCCGACCTGCTGTTCTCCGTCAGCCCAGGGTTTCTGATATTCAATACCCACGGTGGATTGATCCGGCGGCACCCCGGAGATATAATAGGCGCCAGGTGTTAATGGGTTTTTCAAGCGGGCACGCACCGCGGCGTAATTTCCCACCAGAGTAAGTTCTTTGGTCAGGAAGAGTTTGGCCTCAAGTTCAATGCCGGTGCGCTTGGAAGCCCCCAGGTTTTCAAAAGTGGCGGTGGCGGGATTCAAATACTGTTCTCGGGTATACAAGGTGTTGTAATAATCGAACCCGAAGTAGAGTCGATCGTACAGGAGGGCATTGAAACCCACATCCCAGGTTTCCAACTTGGCCAGACCCATGTCATAATTGGCGCGCTGGACTGCCGAAGCTGGGGACCACTCCAAAACGCCGGGTGATCGGAACCCCCTCCCAAAATTGGCAAAAATATTGATATCCTTATATGGCGTAATCACAAATCCGACTTTGGGACTCCACATATTCGGGCTGGCATTCCCTGAATTTTGGGGAAACAACTGGTTATCGATATCCACCTGAAACTGATCAAAGCGCAGGCCTCCCACCAGCTTGAGAAAAGAAAAGGGTTTATACTGCCCCTGGGCAAATATGCCGGTGCTGAATTGGTGAAATTTATACAGACGGGTTTGATTGATGAAATTATAGAAACTTATGGTATTCCACTGGGTCTGACTGACCTGATCGTAGCGCAGATCATTCCCGGCAAGTATCGAAAAATTTTCGAATGGCCGGTAATCATAGAGAAGTTTCCAGCCGAAATAGTGCTGGAATGTGTCTCTGCGAGCCTGAGGACTGGGCGGAAAGGTCCTGGCGGTGTTGTGACCGTGATAAGCATACCAAAAGTCTCCGTGAAAGCCTTCTTCACCGCCCTTGGGTCGGTAATTGAACACTACGTTGGCCATTTCGCTGTCACCCCGGTCAGCGCCATTCACCGAGTCTCTGCGCGTCAGCAGCCCGGCTTTGATCCTGTCCATCCGGATGTAACCTGGGTCACCCCAAGTCCTGGCCACATAATGAAAGCGCCCCGACAGATCACCTCCCCATAATGGGAAAGTGATTTTATTGAAAAACTGGCCTCGCTTGTAATGCTGATTGAGCCGGTAGCCTTGACGGGTATAGCCTTCCCAGACCAGGAAGGGAGTGAATTTCAAGGGGGAAAGTTGCCAGGAGGAATCGCTGAGAACCCCCACCGCCTGGCCGCTGGCATAGGTGCCCCCGCTTAGAGTTAAACTGGACGACGGGTCCGATTTTTTGGTGATAATGTTGATCACCCCGCCTAGGGCAAAATCACCATATAGAGCGGAAAAAGGACCTTTGATGACTTCGATGCGTTCGACCATCTCTGGCACCAGCCAGGCGATATCGGCCATGCCGTGAAAGTAATCCAGGACGTTCATGGGCATGCCATCCACGAAAAAGGCTGTCTGCACCCCATGTCCGCTGTTAAAGCCCCGCATGCCGATTTTGTCTCCGAAATCGCCCCCGGTATATTTGGTGACATAGAGACCCGGAACTGTTCGAAAAAGGTCCAAATAACTGCCGGTGTAAGGAATTCTCTTGATATCCTCGCGGGTTATTACAGTGACATTTGCCGGCAGCCCCTCTGATCTAACAGTTATCCTACCCTGTTCCTCTACCAGGCGTTCAGTTTCCACCAGAATCTCATCGATGGCCTGTTCCTTGGGCTGCTCTTGGCCATAGAGCCCCCCCGGACAGATCAGACCCCATAAGAGGCAACTCATCGCCACTATTCTGAGCTTCATCTCCTCTTCCCCCTTTTTTTTTCTTGGCATCCCCCCCTTTTTTGGTCTATAGTCAAAAATGGGAGATTGGTACATACGTATCCCCTGGATACGGTTAAACGGCTGATTTTCCCGCAGGGCAGGGTCGCCTCGCCAAAGTCGGTCCCTGCCCTGTAGTTTATTTTTGGTAAGCGTTCCGCGGTCAGCTTACAGCCATAAGCTAATGGTTTACATTCAAATAGTTATTCCAACATTCATTCTTGTCATTCTGAGCCGTCAGAGGCGGCGAAGAATCTTAGTATTACGGGCTCAGACCCTTCGCCTGCGGCTCAGGGTGACAGAAAAATACGTTAATGAATTTATGAACTGTTGTCCTTAGTTTCCCTAACCCATTGTTTTTGTTGAAAGCTAATTGCTGATAGCTGAACGCTTACTAATTTTTTAGGGCAAACCTGATGGGCAGCCGGGCGATGGAGGCCCGGGGCTCTCCTTGCACCATGGCCGGCCGGAAGGAGGACTGCTGCACCGCTCTGATCGCGGCTTCCTCAAACCCGAAGCCGGCTCCCTCCGCCACCTCCACCCGCTGCAGATTGCCCCGGGCATCGATATGCAACCGGAGCACCACCCGCCCCTCTTTTCCCAACCGCCGGGCCTGTTCGGGGTACACCGGCAGCACCCGGCGCAGGAAGGCCGGGCCGGTGGCGCTCCCGAATTCGGTAACCAGGGGGCCGGTAGGGGCCCCGGTCCCCCGGGTTACCGCGGGTCGGGGGGGAACAACCGGCGACGGTCGGGCCGCGACCGGTGGGGGAATATACGTTTGGGTGGTTATCGGCTCCGGTTCCCTCGGCCGGGGTTTCGGCCGGGGTTGCGGTTGCGGCTTCACCTTGGGAGGCTCCGGCGCCGGCGGTTCCGGGGCCGGCTTCTCCGCCCAGGTCATGACCAGTTCCACCGGGGGATAGGTCTTGACCTCCGTGACAGCCAGGGACACCGGTATGAGGAACAGCAGCCCATGGCCCAGGAGGGAAATTGTCAGACCCACGAATCTTTTTGTCACTGCAACCGCCTGTTCAGGAACATCAGGTTAAAAGTACAACAAAAAAGCCACGAACATCCTTCCGTTAGAGAATGCCTTCGTGGCTTGAATCAAATATGTAATGTGTTCAGCTTGTTTGGCGTGGCGGGCTTCTGCCCGGCCCGATGTGACGTGAAATATATTACAAGCGCCCTGTCCTGTCAAGGTATTTTTGTTAGAACTTCCTCGAGGTCTGTTCGACTTCCCCGGCATAGCGGGAGACTTCCTCTGGGTCCCAATCTTTTTTCCGCTAAAATACTAAGGATTTTAGTTTGAATGGGCGTTAGTGTAACTGTCTGTCCCGCATGCTTTTCAAAGGATGTGACACTATACACCGCCCAGGGATCGCACGTGCGCATCGGCGACAGGACCTTCATATAGCAATCTTCACAAACAATCCGGCCTAAATGCTCTCTTTCCTCTCCGCTTTCAATGTCAGCGCCGCACATATGACATTTCATGAAGTCTCCTCCTTCTGTCCGGGGGATATGGTTTCAGGCCGCCCGAAAATAATGGCTCCGGCAGGGTGCCCTTGCGTCTAATGCCGTTTCCGGTTTCTGGTCAAAATATTATCTATTTTTAGATAGTTGAGCTTTCAGAGAGAAATGTTAAACATAAAATGTGTTGAATTAATTATTATGAATTTCTAAAGTTATCGGCAAAGAGCTTGAATCAGACTTATCGCCCTGTTATTCCTTGAGCTCTGGTCGGCGCCCATTCCTGCTTGGGAAATGGCTAGACAGACATTCCAGAAAGGCTTGCTGATATGGGAGTAAGACCTTGTTCCGGCGCTGCAGGATGACCAGGGTGTCCGGCGGGGCCAGTTGCGAAAAGGGAAGATAGGCCAACCGGCGCTGCCTGAGTTCCGGCAGGTCCGAGCTCACCAAGGTGGCGGGGGCCAGGCCCAAACCCAGTTCCACATACAGGGCGCTCAGCTCCACATTGGCCGACTCCAGGATCACATGATAAGCCAACCCCAGGTGCTGCAACTGCCGTTCAATCCGGTCCCGGGGAGGCGTTTTGGCCGGAGGCAGGATCAGAGGATAACGGGCCACCTCTGGCCAGCCTATCTCGGCCACCTGGGTGAGGGGATGGTCCACCGGCACCAGCAGGAAGGGTTCAACCGAGAGCCAGGGGCGGACGGTGAGATCGGCCGGGGTCCGGGAGGCCAAGGCAAACCCCAGGTCAACTTCCCCCTCCCGTACCAGCGCAATGATTTCTGCCTGGGGCCGGTCCAGGATGGTGAGGCGCACCCCGGGCCAGGCCCGCTGGTACTCCCCCAGCACCTGCCGGAAAAGATGATAAATAGTCGTAAAGGGCGCGGCCAGTCTCAGGCTGCCGGCCGTCGGGTCCCTGCCGGCCTGGAGCTGCGCCTGCAGCTGCTCATAGCCCAAAAGCACCGCTTCGGCAAACCGCCAGACCTCTTCTCCCGCCGGGGTTAGCCGCAGTTTCTTGCGGTTAAGCCTCTCCAGGAGCTGACAGTTGAGTTCCGCCTCCAGGGCCTTGACCTGCTGGCTCAGGGCCGACTGGGTGCGGAAAGTGGCCGCCGCGGCCTTGGTGAAGCTGCCCAACCGGGCCGCGTGATAGAACCCCACCAGCTGTTGCCATTCCATAATTAGTAATTCTTTATAATAATATTAAAACTATTAATTTTACTTATAGCACGGTCCGGCCTACAATCAAAGGAAAAAATATCGGAGGGTGTTATGCATGCTTCTCTAGTGCAGGGGATAGGGTATGAGTTCCAGTATCAGGTGCCGGTAACCAGGACCGTCTCTCATCTGTTGCCGGAATCACAGGAATTTCAGCAGATGCCGGAGGTCTTGGCCTCCGGGTTCATGGTCGGCCTCATTGAATGGGCCTGTATCCAGGCGGTGAACCCCTACCTGGATTGGCCGGCGGAGCAGACGGTGGGCATCGGCTTCCACCTTTCCCATGTGGCCGCGACGCCGCCGGGGCATACCGTCACCATCAAGGTGGCGTTGGTGCAGGTCTCAGGCCGCAAGCTGACTTTTCAGGTGGAGGCCGCGGATGACCATGACCTGATCTCCACCGGAACCCACGAGCGTTTTGTCATTGAGGCGGGGCGTTTTCGGGCCAAGGCCATGGCCAAAGCCGCGGCCCGAAAGAAAGAGAGGGCAGATGTGGGTTAAACAGTATCGCTGGGAGTTTATCCGGCCCCCGAACCCCCAGGCGCTGGATATAATCCACTTCCCGCTGCAGGACCTCCCGGGGCAGCCGGTAGGCCGGGATACCGTAACGCAGCCAGCCGCCGGCTTCTGCCGCGGCTTCGTAGATCACCGCCTGGTAGCCCTTGAGGGCCAGGTGAAAGGCGCAACTCAGACCGGAGGGCCCGGCCCCGATGATGGCCACCTTCTCAGGCCGCGGCTCCACTGCGGGCACGGGCAAAGCAGTCCAATCCACGGCGTCGGCCACAAACCGCTTCAGGTTGCAGATGGCCACCGGTTCGTCCACTTCCTGGCGCCGACAGTCCGATTCGCAGGGATGCGGACAGATGCGGCCGAAGGTGCCGGGCAGAGGCAACCGCTCCATAATGAGGGAGAGAACCTCGGGAAATTTCCCCGCCTTGATGAGCTGCACGTAGCCCTGGGCGCTCAGGATGGCCGGACAGGCCCGGACGCAGGGGGCCCGGTCCAATTTTTTGATGGCGTAGTTGGCCGGAATCGCCTGGGGGAAGTGCCGGCAGGCGGCATGCCGGAAGTCCAGGCCTTCATCGAAGCTGGATGGCAGGAGCACCGGGCAGGCTTCGGCGCAGGCCCCGCAGGCATTGCACTTGGCCATGTCGATGAAGCGGGGTTCCTGGCGCAGCGTCAGGGTGAAATGCCCTGCTTTGCCTGCCACTTCGGCCACCTCCGACTGGGTGATAATCTCAATATCCGGATGGCGGGCCACTTCGATGAGTTTGGGAGAAATCAAACACGTGGAACAGTCGTTGGTGGGAAAGGTCTTATCCAGCTGGGCCATGACACCGCCGATGGAGATGTCCTTCTCCACCAGATAGACCTTGAAACCCGCATTGGCGGCGTCCAGGGCGGCCTGCATGCCGGCAATGCCGCCTCCCACTACAGCAATCGCACCGATTTTAGCTTGGTCAGTAATCATATTTTTATCGCCTGTTTTTGGTGTCTGGGTCCGCTGAGTTTTCAGATTATTTCTTGATCTGGTCCCGCTCGGTCACCGCAGCCAGCCTTTTTTCTGCAGCAGCGGCCGGGGGTCTACCAGGTGGCGGGCCAACCAGCCCGCTGCCCCGGAATGCCCCATGGCCAAGCCCATCAATTCGGTGAAATAGAACACCGGCAGGTAATACTTTTTCCCCGCTTTTTGAAAAATTCGGTCAATCTCGTGACGGCACCTGAGAGCCGGGGGACCCGTGGGCCGCAGACGACCGCGTTTGAACAGGGCCAAGCCCAGCTTGGCATTTTCCCAGAGCTCTTTGAAATCCGGTTGCCGCCGCAGTTTAAAGAAGGTAAAGCGCCGCATCAGGTCCACCTCGGACAGGCGCCCCCCTCCCCGGCGCAGACTCTCCAGAAAAAAGCCATGAGCCGCAGCAACCGCGGGTTGCTCCACCGCTTTCCCCTGGCGGATGGCCTCCTCTTTCAGCCAGTCCATGACCCCGGCGATATCGATACCGTTCGGGCAGCGAGTGCTGCAGGTGACGCAGGAAGCACAGACCCAGATGGTCCGGCAGCCCAGGAGCATATCCGTCTGACCCAGGCTGGCCAGGCGGATGACCCGGTCCGGGAACAGGTCCATAGCAGAGGTCAAAGGACAGCCCGCTGTACATTTTTTACATTGATAACATGAGGATACCGGAATAGCCACGTCTTTTGCCAGGCGTGCCGGCAAGGACAATCCCGGGCTGGGCGGTTGGCTTAGGTTGATTTCCATAGAGTCTGGCTCCTGATGTTTAATTCACTTATCTACCTGAATGCATACCGGGGCCGCTTAAATCTTGGCCGGCGAAACGTCAGCCGGACCGGTGAACAAAACCTCGGCAATGGCCTTTATAAGTTCATTCTCGGTAAAAGGTTTTTCCAGATAATCTGAGGTTCCCAGCTTAAAGGCATCGATGGCGGAGGCTACCGTAGAATAACCGGTAATGACGATAACCCTGGTCTGAGGCCACTGCTGTTTCGCCTCTTTGATGATCTGTAACCCGTCCAGGTCCGGCAGGCATAGGTCAGCCAAGATTAGGTCATAGGGGTTGCGGCGAACCAATTCCAGGGCATACCTTCCAGTTTCGGCCCAATCCACTTCATAGCCCGCTTCGCCGAGCACCAGTTGCATACCTTTAGACACATTGATTTCATCTTCCATCAACAAAATTCTCGGCGGCGGATTTTTCTGCGGTTTGGTTGTTTCTGACAACACACCCATCGCTTTACCCCTGACAGAATTGAATCCTCTTATCTTGACGCTGCATTATTTGTGCCAATTTTCTCATATGCTATCTAATTGATACCATTTATTAATATGATATATGCGTATAAAAAATATCCCAAAAAACTCCCGGTCGTGTTTTTTGGTGATACCTTCCCAGATGAGTCCAATCTGAGGTAGGGGATTACCTTGCGAGGTGTAGGGTTAAATTAAGGGCGGATGTGATTGGCACAGAGAACATTCGGTTGGGAGTGATGCACCAGGCGGTCGATGATGGCCGCAACGATCACCTGATCCGGATAAAATAGTTTCTGCAGTACGGGCACCAGCGGCCGGAGGTTTTCCTGGGGGAAAAGGTCCACCGGTGCCCGACCGGTGGTACTGTGCGGCCGGGCATTATACTGCTCTAGAAACTGGGCCAGACGCTGCTCCAACTCCCCCAGGTCGGCCACCTCCAGACCCCGGAGGAAATGCTCCTGCAGATAGAAGAAAGGATGACCTGGTGGAAGTAAATCTTCCGGGTCTGGCCGGCCACCGGCAGCCGCCATTCGGTCCAGTCATACTGCATCTGCTGACCGGGTTCGGTCTCAAACCGGATCGTCGCCTTGGCGTGATCATCCCTCTGAAATTGCTTTAAATATCTCTAGAGGCTGGTCAACGAGCCGGTGTAGCCCAGCTTGGTCAAGTCCGCAAAAATCCTGGTGCCGATAAACTGTTGCTGGACCATCTCTTGAATCTGGGGGGCAAAAGGGTCTATCTCCTTAACCGCCGCCCGCCGCTGATATGTGGGGAGCGACTAGCTGTGCCAGTAGCGCTTCACCGTGTTTTTGGAAATCCCCAACTTCCGGGCAATGGCCCGCTTTTTTAACCCCTGCCGCCTCAACACCTGAATGGTATGCCACACTTCCATGGAAATCACCCTCCTCACCTCCGACGACATGTGCTGGCATCGGTTTATCTCTGAGAGGGTCAGTTACCGTGAATAACTTCGGGTTTAGGGTAAATACTGTTCACTTAACTATTTTAATAACCAGTTTGAGGTCGATTTTGGGTATTGGTTTCGAGCCACGACGGCGCAAAGGGAAATTGCTCATCTTGCGCTTGACCCCGGGCGGGTTACGCCGGTTGCGGCTGGAGACCACTCGTTCTTCCAGAATCTCCTCCAAGACGCGCTCATGGAACCCCGCCCTCTCCCCTGGGGGGAATAGATTGAAAGCGGGGCATTTTGCGGCGGATAACTCGCACCGCATGAACGAAAGAGAGCCGGTCTGGGTCTTCATCCGCCTTGAGGGCCGCTTCATGCATCAGGCCACGAATGGCAAAGTGAGCCAGCAGCAAGCCATAAAATTCCTGACGCACCAAGTCGGGCGTCTTGCTGCGCAAGAGAATGCGAGCGCCGCGCAAGTGGGTCTTCAATTCGTCCAAAGCCGTCTCAATCTCCCAACGTTCGTTGGGGAGTTATGCAAGTGTCCGTGCCATCTGCGGTCCTCCTGAATTGTGTTGTCATAGGATACCACAGATTTATTATTAAGTGAACAGTATTGCTCCTAAATCCCACTAAATCCCCATTGTTAGAGAGGGATTTTCACGGGAAAATCAAAGAAATATGAGTCAAATCAAGAAAATGCCGTTCAGTCGGGCACCGACTTCAATCTTATGTCAAATCAACGATCAGGACAAGCATTATGTCATTCGTGCTGCTTGTTTGCCCGATGGGGGAAAGTGGAGATGGATCAGATATTCCTGGTTTCCCTTGGGTCCCAGAACGGGAGAGGGCAAGACGCCCCGGTCTTCCAGGCCCAGGGTTTGGGCCAGGGCCTGGATTTCTGCCACTGCCTGGAGTTGCAGGGCCTGATCACGCACCACCCCCCCCTTTCCCACCTGTCCCTTCCCCACCTCAAACTGGGGTTTCACCAGGGCCAGGATAGTCCCGCCGGGCCGCAGAAAGAGGATTACCCGGGGGAGGACCAGCTTCAGGGATATGAAAGAGACATCCACCACGGCCAGGTCCACGGCCTCGGGGATGGCCTCCCGGAGCAGATGGCGGATGTTGGTCCGCTCCAAGACGATGACCCGGGGGTCCTGGCGCAGTCGCCAGGCCAGTTGGCCATAGCCCACGTCCACCCCGTAAACCCGGATTGCCCCGCGCTGGAGCAGGCAGTCGGTGAAGCCGCCGGTGGAAATGCCCACATCCAGGGCCACCAGGCCGTTGACCTGGATATGGAAATGGTCCAGGCCGGCGGCCAGCTTCAGCCCCCCCCGGCTGACATAGGGCATATCCGGTGATTTGTAGGCCACCAGGGCATCGGCGGGGACCAGGGCCCCGGCCTTGAGCACGGGGGCGCCGTTTACCTCCACCTGGCCGGCCATAATCAGAGCCCGGGCCCGATCCCGGCCCGGGGCCAGACCCCGCTCCACCAGGAGGCGATCCAGGCGGATTTTAGGTGGAGATGGCTTAACAGTCATAGGGGACCTGATTCACCGAGGTGATCAGAAACCTCCATGAGAAAAAAAGTGCAATTTCGGATTGAGTTCATTATACTGAAAGTATACTAGAAAAAGCGCGCAGGGGGTCAAAAGCAATAAATTATGGTCATTGTCACTTTGGTGATCCTTTTAACCCCTTGCCCAAGCTCTCAGTGCTGTCGGATTGGATCAGTTGGCATAGATTTTTATTCTTTTACCAACAGCACCGGCTGGAAGACTCCGCCACCGGCATGTTTGATGCATTCTGGATGAACCGGCACCCCCGGAAGAATGAGTAAATATATATCTTAAATCTGACCACTGGCCCCTGAGCACTGACCACTGCAAGCTGACAAACTACCCCGAGATTGTTTGAATCTGCGTCGAAATGAGTTCTCAAACCATAAAAACCCTGGTCATAGATGACGATAAGGCCATGCGGGACGCCTGTTATCAGATCCTGTCCCGGCTGGGCCACGAGGTGGAGGTGGCCAGCGATGGCCGCCGCGGCCTCAGCCTGCTGGGCAAAGGATCCTACGATATCATTCTGCTGGATCTGGTGATGCCGGATATTAACGGGGTGGAAGTCCTCAGGCAGATCAGGAACCTGGATCCGGGGCCGAAGGTAATTATTATTACCGGCCATGGCACCATCGCCTCAGCGGTGGAAACCATCAAGCTGGGGGCCTTCGATTTTCTCCCCAAACCCTTCACCCCGGATGATTTGCGCCAGATGGTAAGGCGGGCATTGGAGAAACAGCCCGAGACCGGCGATACCCCGGCGGCGGGCCACCACGCCGAAGGGCCGAGAATAGTTTTTGCCAGCGAGGCCATGGCTCGGATTATGGCCATGGTGGAACGGGTGGCGCCCAGCGACAGCACAGTTCTGATCACCGGAGAGTCGGGGACGGGCAAGGGTTTGATTGCCCAGAAAATCCACTCCCTGAGCCATCGCCACAATCAGCCTTTTGTCACCGTGGATTGCGGCACCCTGGTGGAGACCCTGTTTGAAAGCGAACTGTTCGGCCACGTCAAGGGCTCCTTCACCGGGGCCAACGCCAATAAAATCGGCAAATTCGAGCTCTCCCAGGGCGGCAGCCTGTTTTTCGACGAGATCAGCAATATCAGCCTGGAGGTGCAGGCCAAACTCCTGCGGGCCGTGCAAGAACGCAAGATCTCCCGGGTGGGGAGCCACCGGGTCATCACCGTGGACGTGCGGATCATTGCGGCCACGAATCGGGATTTATCCCAGGCCATCCGGAACGGCAGTTTCCGGGAAGACCTCTTTTACCGGCTGAACGTGGTGTCCATCCACCTCCCGCCCCTGCGGCAGCGGAAAACGGATATTGCTCCCTTACTCACTGCATTTTTAGAGACTTACAATCAGCGGCTAAAAAAGACAGTCCAGGGCTTCACCCCCGAGGCCATGGAGCTGATGCTGGAATACGACTGGCCCGGCAATATTCGGGAACTGGAGAACACCATCGAGAGACTGGTGGTGTTCAGTGTCGGCCCCTACCTGGATCTGTCGGATCTGGCTTTTTCGGGGGTGGAATTCGGCCCCCAGAACAGTAACGGGGCTGTCAGCCTGAAAGATATGGAAAGGGATCATATCCTGCGCATCCTGCAGCAGTGCGACGGGAGGCGCTCCGACACCGCCCGCCTCCTGGGGATCGACCGCAAGACCCTGCGGGAAAAATTGAAACGCTATCAGATCGAGTAGCCCGGTCCGGCTTGCTCTCCAGCCCTGTCAGGAAATGAGGGTGCCGGTCAAAAAGTGTGATTTTTCCTTGCGCCGCATTGTTCCCGGCGTTTTTTCCATGGCTGCCAGGAACATTATCACGGTGCGTAACGAGGGCGGGCACGGAGGCCCACCCCACCGATGATTCCCCGCGCCCCTGGCTTTTCATTACCCAAAACTTTTTATCTGCCTGATATAATTTCACTTATCCCCTTGGGGGAGAGGGTCAGGGTCAATGCTGTTGAATTAGGGAGATGGCGAGTTGGCAACTTATTAAAATCCCCCCTAACCCCCCTTTAAAAAAGGGGGGAACTAAAGGATATCCTTTAAAAAGTCCCCCTTTTCTAAAGGGGGATTTAGGGGCAGTGCTGTTTAGCTAAGCAGTAATCTTGCTTTTAGCTTAAGTGAACAGTATTGGATTTAGGGGGATTTTTCATAGGTGCTCTTAATTCAACAGCATTGAGGGTCAGGGTGAGGGGGGGCATTAATTAATAATTCCTATTAGTTATCCCCAAGCCAAGCCGCCGTCTCTCAACTTGTGGGTAATGCTCAATACCCCTGGAGAGGAGAGGGCCAGGATGAGGGGTGAATCACTGCCTCAGGGTGACATGGGGTGAGTAACATGTTCTCGGGAGTCCCCAAGACCGTGAGTTACGGTCTGATCATCGGTTACGGTGCTTTGACCCTGGCTGCCCAGATTATTATTCTGCGGGAATTCCTGACTCTGGCCCAGGGTAATGAACTGTATTTAGGGCTGGCTTTGTGGGCCTGGCTGCTCTGGACGGCCGTGGGGAGCCTGACGGGAGGGCGTCTGGCGGTTATTCGCCCGGTGGCGAAGCCCACTCTGGTTCAGCTCCTGGTTGTCCTGGGAATATGCCTGCCTCTAACCATGCTGGCGATCAGGTCCCTGCCCACCCTGATGCACTGGCCCACCGGGCTGGCGCCCACACCGGCCAGTCTGGGCTTCTGGTATATCGTCTTAAGCGGGCCGTTCGGCTTCATGTCGGGCCTTTTCTTTCCGCTGGCCTGCCGGTGGCTGCAGGAAGACCGGAGCCCCACCGGTCTGATGGGCCGGGCCTACGCTTTGGACGCCCTGGGCATGAGCCTCGGCGGCGTTCTGTTGTACCTGCTGTTGTTAGGCCGGGTGGACAGCTTTTGGTTGGCCGCAGGTCTCGGGTGCACGGTCATATCTCTGCTAGTTCTGGCCCTGGTGCTCCGGGGCCGCAGACCCTGGATCCTCATCATAGTCCTCCTGGCCCTGACTGGCAGCCTGCTCTTTCAGGGCGACGTCCTGAGCGAGGCCAGCCGACGGTGGCAATGGCCGCAACACACCGTCCTGGCCGTGAAGGAAACCCCCTACAGCGTCTGGAGCGCCACCCGGGAGGCCGAGCAGATCAGTTTCGCGGCCAATGGCCTGTGGTTCTTCAGCTGGCCCGATCCCCAGAGCGCCGAAGAGCAGGTGCACTACGCCCTGCTGCAACATCCCCGGCCGGAAAAGGTCCTGCTGCTGGGGGGCGGCGTGGCCGGTCTGGCCGGGGAAATTCTCAAGACTCCTTCCCTCACCCGGCTGGATTATGTGGAACTGGATCCCCGGCTCATCTCCATGGCCCAGCGGCTCCTTCCCGATGAGGCCTTGCAGCCCTACCAGGATCAGCGGCTGCGGGTTATTTACCAGGACGGCCGGAGGTTCATCCGGCAGGGTGGCAGCCGCTACGATGTTATCATCATGGCCCTGCCGGAACCTCGGAACACGCTGCTCAACCGTTTTTACACCCGGGAATTCTTTGCGGAAGTGAATGCCTGCCTGGCGCCCCGGGGAGTTTTCAGCTTCGGCCTGACGGGTTCCGAAACCGCCCTCAGTCCGGTGCGCCGTAGTTTTCTGGCCCTGGCCGACGCCACCCTGCGGCAGGTCTTCCCGGAAGTCGTGGTTCTGCCCGGACTTACCTGGCGCTTCTTCGCCTCCCCGGAGCCCGGCAGTCTGACCGCGGACCCGGAAATCCTGTTATCCCGGCTTGCCGACCGGAGGGTGGAACTGCTCTACGTCAGAGAATATTATCTCAAGGCCAATCTTTCCCCTCCCCGGCGGGCTTTTGCCCGGAAGATGCTGGAACAGGCCGAACCGGAACTAAATACCGACCTCAACCCTCAGGGTCTGTTCTACGGCCTGGTGTTAGCGGGGATGGAGGGCAATGGGCACTTTTCCAGATGGCTCCCCTGGATCAGGGAGATGGGCGTCGGGAAACTGTACCTGGCCGCGGCCCTGCTGACCCTGGTAGTCTGGGGATGGAGCCGCTCGGTTGGCTTGCGAGGCCGCCAGGCCCCTTATCTCTATAGCGTCTTTACCATGGGCATGACCGTCATGGGGCTGGAAATGGTGGTCCTCATCCTCTTTCAGATAAGCCTCGGGTATCTCTACGGTCAGCTCGGTTTGTTGCTGGCGGCCTTCATGGCGGGTATGGCCGTGGGCTCCTGGCTGGCCGGAACGAGCCTGGCCCGGGGGGCTGCGGCCCGGAGTCTGGCCCTGGGGAGCCAGGGGGGTCTGACCGTGCTCCTGGCATTCCTGGGATTCGGTCTCCCCTGGCTCCTGAACCTGCCTTACCTTCGGGAGGACGGTTGGGGCCAGCTGATCTATATGAGCATCCTGATCCTGGGGGGCCTGCTCAGCGGTGTCGTGTTCGCAGTTCAGGGCGAACTCTGCCAGGAGAGCGGCGCGGCCCTGTCCCTGAGCGCCGGCCGCCTCTATGCCGTGGACCTTGTAGGGGCCACCCTGGGGACTTTAGGCGTGAGCCTCCTGATCATTCCCTGTTTCGGGCCGGGCCAGGCTTTGCTTTTGGGCGCTGCTTTCAATGCTTCGGCGGTTGCCATACTCCTCCTGGAGGGTAAGAGGCGGGGCCGCCCCGGATTTTAAAACTCCAGGCGCAAACCCGCGGTGACACCCTGGTAAACAGTGCCGCCTCGTCCTACCTCGGCGTTGTAACCTACCCGAGCGGTGAGTTTTTTCGAAAAGCGCGCCGCCAGATCCGCTCCCAGGACCGCGAAATCCCGGCTGGGGGCGTCGGTTTGAAAGGTAAAGGGGGCTCCTCCCGGGGCCAGACTGGCGCTTATCCCCCGACTGCGGTTGGAAAATTCGTGTTGCCAGACCGCATACACTTGCGGCGTCAGGGTGACCTGGCCCACCTGGCCCTGGCCGGCCAGACGGCCACCCAGGCCGGTCTGCAGCGATTCGGCCGATTGTTTGGCCACCGATAGATTTAAAGCCCCGGCATTTCTTTCGGTAAAGCTCCGGGTTTCCAGGCTGATATAGTTCAACGAGGCCTTGGGGCTGACAATGACCCGGCCGATCTTCAAATCGTAGCCGGTTTCCACCGCGGCGTGGATCTGATTGCCGTGGGTTGACGCCCTGGCAGTGCGGGCAATGCCTCCGAAGGTGATGTTTCTGACCAGATCATAATCATGATAGGCATATCCCAAAGCGCCGTTCAGATAATATCCCCCCGGTTGCCAAGCAGCGTACGCCGTCACCGGAACGCTGTTAACATCAATATCGCCCCCGGTGCCCCCCACATGGGTGGAAGTGCGATAATAGCCGGTCCCCAGCCCCACCAGCAGATTATCCCTGAGCCGGTAGTCCATTCCCAGGGTGAAACCGGTATTGAGGTAGCGGTAGCTCACCTGGTTGGCCGTGGCGTCCTGGTTCCCCCAGGCCACCAATGGCTCCAGATAAACTCCCAGGCGCGGCCGCGTCCTTCCCGGCCCCCCGGCGTCCGAGGCAAAGGCTTGGCTGGCCATCATGCCGCCGTTGGCATAACTGAGAGTGAATCCCCGGGAAAAACCCGGGCCACCGGCCTGGATCAGCCCTGAGTCGCCCTGGTTCTCCCAGCGCAGATAAGACAGGCGGTCCTGCCACTGGCGCAAGACCATGTGGGTGAGGGGAAAAGTAAGGGATGGCAGGACTGCATACTTCCCGGGTGATATTTCCTGGAGCGCCTCTTGCACGGCCCGATTGCTGGTGAAGGTGTTAATGGTATCCAAGACCGCGGCGAGATCCCCTCGGGCCGTGGGACTGAGGCCGTTGAGCATGTTGCCCACGGCCCACTGGTTGGCACTGAGCCCCAGGTCCGGGGCGGCATAGTTACCGATGGCCTGCAGGTCAAAGCTGAAATTGGTATAACGCGGCTGCCAGAACAGGGTGCGGGTGATGCGGGAGTTATTAATGTCCGCGAAATTCCCGCTGAGGCCGCCGCTGGTCTCCACGATCCCCGGAAAAACCTGGTTAAGCTTCGGCACATACCCGTCCAGCAGTTTCGGGGTGAGGCCTCCGGCCAGGTGCGCGGTGCCGGGGGCGCCGATGACCTCGATGGTGTCATAAGATGAGGGCGACTCGATTTCCACGATGAGTTCGCCACCAGGCTGCTGGGTATACGTGCCCCAGATATGCAAGGTCCCGGGCGACTCTCCCGGATCGAGGACACCCTGGTTGGTGAAATTAGCCAACATGCCGGTGCTGCTCAAACGCCCGGCGGGACCCAGGGTAAAAGTCTGCTCCAAGGTATCGGGGTGGGTCATGAGAGCCCCGCTGAAGTTCGACCCGTCCCCGGAAAAAAGGGTATGGCCGTTGCCTCGAAAAATCAACAAACCTTCCCCGCGTAAGGGGCCTTTCAGGGTGGCGGTGAAGTTCTGCAGGTCCAGGATGCCCCCGGCATAATCCACCAGCAGGGATCGGGCCGTGGTGAGGTCGGCCCCCAACTCCAGGGTCCCGCCGGTGAAGGTCAACCCGCCGGTGGCCGCGCCCAGATTGGCGTTCTGGGTGACCTTGACGGTTCCCTGTGCGAAGATGGTGCCGCCGCTGTAAGTATTTGCTGCCGCCAGGGACAGGACCCCCTCGCCGAGCTTGGTTAAGGCGCCGGTTCCGGAAATGCACCCGGCCAGACGGCAATCAAAATAGTTGGTGTCCAGACTGCCGCCCCGGGAGGTCAGGGTCAGGTTTTGCCGCCAATTTAAAGGATCAACGGCCTGCACTAGCCCCCCATTCAGGGTTTGGGAGGGAGAGGAGTCGTCCACCAACCGCAGCCAGCCGGCATCCACGTTTTGCGGCGCTCGGTCCGGGATATAGGTGCTGGCCCGCTCCAAAGTAAAGGCCCCCCGCCCCATGGTGCCCACCACCAGCAGGTCATGGTCATGACTGTAGTCCAGACTGGCAATGAGGGTTCCGGGCAGATTGCCCATGAGGGAAATCCAATTGACCATATCAGTGCAGCGCGAGGCATACAGGGCGCTATAGCCTCCGGCCACCACCGCATTTTTGCCCCCGGCAGTGATAAATTGCAGGGAAGTCAGTTGGGGCAGCGAAATGGTCCAGCCCCATGTGGCCCCGTTATCTCCGGATGCCTGGAGGGTGTAGCCGTCGGCCACAAAAAAGCTTTCCCTGGCCCCGGAGGCGGTGGTGGGGTTGATGAGAACATGGGTGACCAAGGCATTTCCGCCGGATTGCACTTCCCGGCTCTCGTAATTGGTGAGCTGTCTGAGGGAACCGGGACTGAGGTTGGTGGAAAGCCACAGCCGGGGTCCCTCCCCCACCAGCAGCAGGTCGGGATTGCCCGGCCGGCCATAGGCCAGGGCGCCAACTTCGCCTTGAAAATTTATGCGGCTGATATCGGTGAGCTGCAAGGAATCCGACAGCCGTTGATTCACCCGGTCCTGGGCCAGATAAATCCGCTGCGTGCCGAAGGCCAGCCTGCTTTTATCGCCCTGGTTAAGCACCATCGGCGTAATGAAGGGGATAGTGCTGCCCCTGGCCTTCTCATAGTCCTTTAGAGTAAGATTACCCACCAGCAAATCGGCCAATTTTTCCTCGATTACCTTATTATCCCCATCTACTTTATATCTCCCAAAATTCCCGAGATTTTGGGAACTGCCGTAACGCACGGAAAAGTCCGGCTGAGAATCATTGACGGCCACCCGGCCGCCGTCGCCACTCCAGGCGGCATCCCAGACAAGACCGCCCGGCGCCCGTTGGGCCGCGACGCCATTATCCTGGTTGCCCCCTATGAGAGTTCGGGTATTGCGGTCAAAGGCCACGGCCTGAGGGTAAAATTCGGTAATCTGAAGATCACCGTTCAGGGATTGCCACCTCCCCTGGCTGGTGCCGGGGGAGGTCCGCCGGTAAATGCCGCCATCATCCACCTGCAGGAGGTTGCCCCGGACGTCAAAAGCCATCCAGCGGGCATCGGCATGGGGCCCGGACTTAGGGGTGGTGTAGTTATCGGTGATGGGGGTCCATTGTTGGCCCAGGGGTTGAGAGGCGTCCCCCCGGAATAGCCGGCCGGTGTATCCCTGGGCGCCGATGGAGTTGGGGAAAACCGGGTCCACACCCTCCTCGCCTTCATTTTTGGCCGGCTGGGTGTCGCCGCCGATGTAAACCAGGTTGGGATTGCTGGGATCCGCCAACAGGGAAAGGTTAATATCGGCCTGGCTGCCGGGGTTAACGCCGAAGAAGCCGGTGTCTTCGGTGCTGCCGGGCAGTCCCTTACTAACGCCGCCTCCCTGGCCCCCCATATTTAGCCAGGTGCGCCCCCCATCCAGAGAGCGCCAGACCGATTCCAGCCTCTCTTTTGGGCCTTTTTCAGTGACTGGCCCGGGATAGGTTCGGGCTATGGCGGCAAAGAGCGACTGCCCCCCGGCGCCCACGGAAAGGAGGATATTGGCTGTTTGGTTCTGGATATTCATACCCGGAACGGAAATTCTGGTCCAGGTCCGGCCGCCGTTGTCGCTGCGAAAAATCCCCTTTTGGGTTACTGCGGCGTAAACCCGGTTATAATTCCGGGGGTCCCAGGCCAGGGAAGTGATCCCGCCCTCGGGCAGGCCGCCGCTCCCGGAGATCACCTGAAAACTTGTCCCGCCGTCGAGGCTGAGGAACAGGCCCAGTTTTCCTCCTGGAGTCTCATCCAGGAACTTTCGGGACGCGGCCCAGATGGTCTGTTTATTAACCAAGAGGGAAGAAATCTCCGTATCATTTAAAAAAGGGCTCCCTAAAGGCTTCCAGGTATTCCCCCCGTTGCTGGAACCCATCACCCCCC
>Ga0194111_10003158_pt1 | contig 19738 bp, 18 predicted proteins | sample TA2KigC300mmetaG_FD_146194 | JGI IMG/M metagenome (GOLD analysis project Ga0194111, IMG submission 146194) | Freshwater microbial communities from Lake Tanganyika, Tanzania - TA2015033 Kigoma Deep Cast 300m | ecosystem: Environmental > Aquatic > Freshwater > Lake | place: Tanzania: Lake... | reverse complement strand
ATCGCCGAGCAGGTCGATAGAGAGGACAGGCTGCCCGACTGGGTATGGAAGAAGCTCGGCCAGCTGGGCTGGATGGGGGTCACCGTCACCGAGGAGTACGGCGGCTCGGGCATGGACTACCTGGCCCAGTGCATCTGCCTGGAGCAGATGAGCCGGATCTGCCCCGCCCTGAGCCTCTCCTGCCACGCTCACTCCAATCTGTGCTGCGACAACCTCTATCGGAACGGGAATGAGCAGCAGCGGCGGAGGTACCTGCCGCCACTGTGCAGCGGGGAGAAGTTGGGCGCCCTGGCCCTGACCGAGCCCAATGCCGGATCTGACGCGGTGGGCATCCAGATGAGGGCCAGGCGCGAGGGGCGGCACTACCTGCTCAGCGGCATCAAGACCTTCATCACCAACGGGCCGGTGGCCGGCGCCATGGTGCTCTACGCCAAGACCGAGCCAGAGAAGGGGGCCAAGGGCATCACCGCCTTCATCGTGGAGCCGGGCCTGGAGGGGACTTTCACCGCCAGGCACCTGGAGAAGATGGGGGTGAGGGGCTCACCCACCGGTGAGCTGATATTCGACGAATACCGCGTTCCGGAGGAGAACATCCTGGGAGCGCTGAACCAGGGTGTCAGCGTCATGATGGGCGGACTGGACATGGAGAGGGTGGCCGGGACGGGCTGGACGCTGGGAATGGGGGAGAGAGCCCTGGAGCTTTCCCTGAAATACGCGAGGGAGAGGGTGCAGTTCGGACAGCCCATCGGCCAGTTCCAGCTCATCCAGGAGAAGCTGGCCGACATGTACATCGGCATGGAGTCGGCCAAGCTGCTGATGTACCGGGCGGCCACCATGGCCCAGACGGCCGACAGAGGGGGCAAAGGCTCTGAGATCAACAAGCTGGCGGCCGCGGCGCTCCTCCTCGCCGGGCAGGTGTCCACTCAGGCGGTGCTCCATGCGGTTCAGATCCATGGCGGCTACAGCTACATGCTGGACTACCCCGTGAACCGACTCCTCCGGGATGTGAAGCTGGGCGAGATCGGTGCCGGCACTTCCGAAATGCGGAAGATCATCATCGCCCGTGAGATGCTCCGGGGGTGATTATGAGGTGGCCTTCTCCTGACACCTCGGATATGACGGAGGACTGATGCCATGGCCGGGATGAGGCATTTCGAGGACTTCCATGTCGGCGACAAGATCGCCACCCGGGGCAGGACCATCACCGAGGCCGATGTGGTCATGTTCGCCGCCTTCACCGGGGACTGGCACCCGCTTCACACCGATATCGAGTACGCCAGGCAGGGGCCATTCCAGGAAAGGATCGCCCACGGGTTCCTGGTCCTCTCCGTGGCCTCCGGCCTGCTCCCCCTCTCAGAGATGGCCATCATCGCCTTCTATGGCATCGACAAGCTGCGTTTCGTGGCCCCGGTGAAGCTCCTCGACACCATCCGGGTGGAGATGGAGGTGATGGACAAGCGGGAGAGGGACGAGCGGGGCGGGGTGATCACCTTCCGGCAGACCATCAGGAATCAGAGGGGAGAGGACGTGGCGGTGGGCACCATGAGGAGCTTCATAGCCAAGCGCGAACAAGGTGAGGCGTAGTGCAGCGCCGGCTGCGGCCAAACCCATTGCGGAGTGATGTAATGGAGAATGAGACCATTCTGGAGGTCCGGGAGAAGGATGGGCTGCTCATCCTCCAAGGGGTGATCCGTGTCCCCTACACCTGGGCGGCCGGCGCGGTGGCCAGCAGATTCTATGCCGGACTGAGGGACAGGAGGATCTACGGGATTCGCTGTCCCACGTGCCGGCTGGTCATGGTCCCCCCCAAGAAGACCTGCCACCGCTGTTTCGGCGATCTGAATGACTGGGTGGAGGTGGGCCCGGAGGGCACGCTGCAGACCTTCACCGTGGTCCACTACAGCGAACCGGAGCTGCATCCGCTCCGGGCACCCTTCGCCTACGGCATCATCAAGATGGACGGCGCCGACACAGGCATGACCCATCTCATCGGCGAGGCAGACCAGCGGGCTCTGAAGGAAGGCCTGAGGATGACAGCCGTCTTCAGGGACAAGCCGGAGGGCAACTACCTGGACATCCGGTACTTCAAGCCTGTGAAGGGGGCGAAGTAGGCCATGGAGAGAGTAGCCGTTGTTGGGATAGGCCAGACCAAGTACGAAAAGGGCAAGACCAAGAACTTCGCCGAGCTGTCCTACGAAGCCACCAGGAAGGCGCTGGACGACGCCGGCATTGAGTTGAGCGATATCGACAACGTGGTCACCACCACCAACGACTTCTTCGATGGGCGGACCATCGCCTGCATGGCGGTGGCCGAGGCCGCCGGCTCATACGGCCGGGACGCCACCAATGTGGAAGGAGACGGGACCCTCAGCGCCTTCTATGGTCTGATGAGGACCCTCTCGGGGGTCTACGGCACAACCATGGTCAGCGCCCACTGCAAGGTGTCGGAGGGTTCGCCGCGGAAGATCGTCAACCAGGCTTTCGACCCCATCTACGACAGGCTGCTGGGGATGGACGCCATTTCTTCTTCTGCGCTCCAGGCCAGGGCCTACATGCAGCGATTCGGCATCACCGAGGAGCAGTGCGCCAGGGTCTCGGTGAAGAACCACGGCAATGCCAGGAACAACCCCTACGCCCACGTGCCCCTGGACATCACGGTGGATGACGTCATGAGATCCCCCATGCTGGCTGAGCCCATCAAACGGCTGGACACATCGCCAATCTCGGACGGCGCCTGCGCCATCATCCTGGCCACCGAGGAGAGGGCCAGGCGGGCGGCCAGGAAGCCGGTATGGATCAGGGGCGTGGCCCATTGCGCCGATGCCTACCGTCTGGGGGAGAGGGACCTAGCCTGGTCGCAGCCTCTGGAGACGGCGGCCAGGAAGGCCTACCGCATGGCCGGCATCAGCCATCCTTCACGGGAGATCGACGTGGCTGAAGTCTACGATGCCTTCTCCTACATGGAGCTGATGTGGTACGAGGGGCTGGGCTTCTGCGATCGGGGCGAAGGGGGCAGGCTGATTGACAGCGGCGTGACCCAGATGGGTGGCAAGCTCCCCGTCAACCCCTCCGGGGGAGTCCTCTCGGCGCACAGCGTGCAGGTCGCCGGACTGGCCAGGATCGCCGAGGCGGTGCTTCAGCTCAGGGGTGAGGCCGGCAAGCGGCAGGTGCCGGGAGCCCGAGTGGCCCTGGCCCACGGAACGGGCGGGATCTGTGCTCAAACACACTGCGTCTGGGTATTGAGCAACTAGGAGGCATGGCCACATGGGTACCAGAACAGCCATAGTGGGGGTAGGACAGACACACCACACATCGAAGAGGAAGGATGTCAACGGGCAGGAGCTGATCAGCGAGGCGGTGAAGAGGGCACTGCAGGATGCCGCCCTCGAGCTGAAGGATATCGACGCCATTGTCATCGGCAACATGGACCATTTCGAGGCCATCAACAACGTGGACTGCTGGAGCATCGACGGCTCCGGCGCGTTCATGAAGCCCATTATGAAGGTGACCACCGGGGGCAGCACCGGCGGCACCCTGGGTTCCTGCGCCTACTACCACGTGGCGTCAGGGCTATTCGATGTGGTCATGGCCATCGGATGGGAGAAGAACTCCGAATCCGATACCCAGGCCGCCATCAGCACCTGCGCCGACCCCATAGTGGAGCGGGATTTCTTTGGGGGAGCCATCGGACCGAATGCCGCCGAGTACGCCATGTACATGGAGCAGTTCGGGGCCACCCAGGAAGACGCCGCCCTAGTGGCCGTCAGGGACCACAACAACGCCCTGCGCAATCCCCACGCCCACCTGAGGAAGTTCATCACGGTCGAGGATGTGATGAAGTCACCGGTGCTCTGCTGGCCGATCAAGCTTCTGGACAGCTGTCCTCGGTCCGACGGGGCATGCGCCGTCATTTATGCATCGGAAACCACGGCCCCGAAGATCACCCCCAACCCCGCCTGGGTGCACGCCACGGCCGTGTCCCACGACTACGTCTACTTCGGCGACTACGACTGGGAGATGATGCCCACCCTGCGGACCACGGTGGACAGAGTCTACGGCCGGGCCGGCATCACTGATCCCTTGAAAGACGTGGACGTGATGGAGCTCTACCTGCCCTTCTCCACCTGCGGTGTTGTCTGGATGGATCACATGCACATGTGCAGCCTCGGCGATGCGCCGAAGCTGATCAGGAAGGGTGTCTTCGACATGAACGGCGAACTGCCCATAAACCCCTCCGGCGGCGTCCTGTCGACCAACCCCATCGGGGCGACTGGCCTGATCCGCCTGGGAGAGGCCGCCCTGCAGGTCATGGGCAGGGCGGGGGAACGACAGGTAGGTGATGTCAGGACGGCTCTGGCCACCGCCTTCGGCTCCTGCTACTGGTTCGAGGCCACCGTCCTGAGATCGACCAAACCCTAGACCGGCAAGGGAGGACACAGCATGAAAGACCAAGCGGCCAACCGACAGGATGAACTGCTGGAGATCAGCTCAGGCAAGGCCGAGCACGTCTACTACTGGCATTGCGGCCACTACATCAGCCCCTTCTTTATGGGGCTGCGGGACAAGAAGACCATCCTGGGCATCAGGTGTTCCCACTGCGGCAGGGTCTACGTGCCTCCCAGAGAGGTCTGCGGCCGCTGCTTCAAGACCATGCACGACTGGGTGGACCTCGGCTCCGAGGGCTCGATCTACGCCTTCACCGTGGTCAAGCTGCCCTACATCGACCCCAACACGGGGAAGCCCATCAAGGTGCCCCGCACCGACATCTACGTGAAGCTGGATGGAGCCGACACCTGCCTGATGCACTGGCTGGATGAGAGCGACGAAACCAAGATCACCGTCGGCGCCAGGGTCAGAGCGGTGTTCAAGGAGCAGCGCAGGGGCACCATCCACGACATCGAGTGCTTCACCCAGATCTGACCGCTACGCCGAGGGCAGCCCAGTTCCCCGGCCCTCGTGGTAGCGGATGACCTGATTGGTGGCTCGGGCCGCCCGGCTGCATGAAGGAAACACCGGGAAGCCGGCCTTGGCACACTGCCTGCCGACGACCACGGCCATGTTCTCCGCCTTCTCTATGCCACCGGCGATGATGACGATGGCCACCGGCTTGTCCGTCCGCCCGGCCGCCTCCACCACTGCCTCGCCCTGGCGACTCAGGGTGTCCACACCGCGTCGAATGGTGGCCACGGCGTTCAGGATGATGAACAGGATGTCGATGCCGTCCCACCGGGCGACCAGGTCGATGGTCCGTGCGAAGGCTGCCTCGTCCCAGTAGACCTCGGCGGAGGTGTCCACCGGATTGCGCAGGCTTGTTCCGGCGATCGACGTGAAGCTGCCCAGCTCCCACCTCAGGGCGGCCGGGAACGAAGGCACCACCAGGCCGGCGTTCTCGCAGTCGTCCGCCGCCATGACGCTCACTCCGCCGCCTATTCCCACGATTCCGATCCTTCTCCCCCGAGGCCGCCGGAGAAGCTCGAAGGCCTGAATGATATCGGTCATCTCATCCAGATCACCCGCCTGCATCACTCCCATCTGCCGGCACAGGGCTGCCCAGGCCTGCCTGCTGCCGGAGATCGAGGCGGTGTGCGATGCCGTGGCTTGCCTCCCTGCCTCGGTGTTCCCGCCCTTCATGATGACCACCGGCTTGGCTGCCGACGCCTGGCGAAGCGCCCTCAGGAATCTGCGGGGTTCCCTCACCCCCTCGACGTAGGCCGCGATCGTAGCCGTGCCGCCGTCCGCCCCGAAGTACTCCAGGAAGTCCGCTTCGTTCAGATCGGCGGCGTTGCCATAGCTGACCAGCTTGTTCAGGAACACCTCCCGCTCTGCCGCCGCCACGATGAACTGCCGGGCATACCCGCCGCTCTGAGAGAGGAAGCTCACCTGACCGCTCTTCGGGGGGATGTCGATCTCCAAGAACACGCCGGCCGCCGGACTGTGCACCCCCAGGCAGTTGGGACCGATGACTCGCACCCCACCCCGGCTGGCGATGTCGACGATCTCCCTCTCCAGGCTGATGCCCGGCTCCTCTCCAGTCTCGCTGAATCCGGCGGAGAAGATGGCCAGCACCCTGGCTCTGCCCAGCGCGCAGTCCCGGGCCACAGCGGGCACCGCCGCAGCGGGGACGCCGCAGATGACGTAGTCCACCAGCTCGGGTATGGCCGTGATGCTGGGGTAGGCCCTGAGCCCCATGATCTCGCCAGCACGGGGATTCACCGGGTACACCCTGGCCCGGCACCCGGACCAAAGAAGGGGCTGCAGGAAGTTCCGGGTGGTGCGGGAATCCGGATTGGGGGAGGCGCCGACGACCGCGATGGATTTCGGCGCGAACGCGCAGTCCGGAACGGTCATCGCCCAATTCTGACAGATGCCTGCTGAGCCGTCAAAGCCCGGTTGTGCACTGTCAGGCGTCTATCGGGCCACCAGCCCGCCGTCGACGCTCAGCGCATGCCCGGTGACGAAGGAGGCTGCGTCGGAACAGAGCCAGACCGCGGCGGCGGCGATCTCCTCCGGTCGCCCCAGCCGGCCCATGGGCTCGGCCGACACGTAGCGCCGCTCCATGGCCGGCATGGCGTCCAGCATCAGAATGGGGGTTCTGACAAACCCGGGGCAGAGGGCGTTGATGCGTATGCCGGCTTGAGCGTACTCCAGGGCTGCCGCCCGGGTCAGTCCCACCACGCCGTGCTTGCCGGCGACGTAGGCGATGTTCTTCCTCAGTCCCACCAGCCCGGCTATTGAGGACATGTTGACGATGGCGCCGCCACCCCGCTTCAGCATCAGAGGGATCTCGTACTTCATGCAGAGGAACACCCCCTTCAGGTCCACCGCGATCACCCTGTCCCAGTTGTCCTCGGTGCACTCGACCGTCGATGACGGCGTGCCCACTATGCCGGCGTTGTTGAACGCATAGTCCAGTCCCCCGAATATCGCGGCCGCCTCGTCAACCATGGCCTCAACCTGCCCGGCCTGGGTCACATCGGCCAGGATGAAGGCGGCGTCGCCACCCCTCTCCCGGATGAGGCGCAGTGTCTCATGGCCACCGTCGCCGTCCACGTCAGCGAGCGCCACCCTGACCCCTCGCTGGGCGAAGGCCAGGGCGGTGGCCCGGCCGATGCCCGAGGAAGCGCCGGTCACCAGCGCGGTTCTGCCCTTCATCTCTTCCACTTCAGGCACTCCCGAGATGGTCATCCCCTGTCATCAGCCGGAATCCCGACACGGCAACTGCTGTGCGTCTCTTGCCCAGTCCAGTCGGCTCTGCCGCCGCGCAGGGACTCCTCACCTGGGCAACCCCAGCCCTCTGGTGGCGATGATGTTCCTTTGGATCTCGGCGGTGCCCGCCCCCACCGTTGCCCCCAGCGAGTAGAGATACTCGCGCCGGAAGCCCGCCGGCGGCGACCACTTGCCCCCGAGGTCGAGCTGCCCGAATGGACCCAGGATGTCCATCGCGGCACTGGCCACATGCTGTTGAAGCAGGCTGCCGGCCAGCCGCGCCATGGACACCTCTGAGCCGATGTCGCGGCCAGAGCTCTGCAGACTGAGCACCCGGTAGGCCAGCACCCTGACCGCCTGAGCCTCTATGAACAGATCGGCCAGTCTGGACCGGACGAGCGGCTTCCTGAAGAGCGGCTGTCCGTCCCGGACCGTCTGCCTGGCATAGTCTATGATCCTGTCCAGATTCCGCCTGGCGGCAGCGATGCGGTGCACCCCTGATCTCTCGTATCCCAGAACGGTGTTGGCCACCCTCCAGCCATCGTTCATCTCTCCCAGCAGATTCTCCCTGGGCACGGAGACGTTGTCCAGGAATATCTCGCAGTACGTGCCCACTATGTTCGGCAAATGCCGCGCCGTGACCCCGGGGGCGCGCATATCCATGAGGAGGAAGCTGATCCCCTTGTGCTTGGGGACGTCCGGGTTGGTCCTGGCCAGCACGTAGCACCAGTCGGCTCGATTGGCGTTGGTGCTCCAGATCTTCTGCCCGTTCAGAATGAAGTGGTCGCCGGCCTCCACGGCCCGCGTCGACAGGGAGGCCAGGTCAGAGCCGGCGCCGGGCTCGCTGTAGCCCTGACACCAGACCACCTCTCCCCGGGCTATTCTGGGCAGGTGCTGGCGCTTCTGCTGCTCGTTGCCGTGCCGGATCAGGGCGGGGGCAAGCATCAGAGCGCCAACCAGGTCAACCCCAGGCAGCTCGTGGTAGTACATCTCGTCACTGAGAATGAACTGCCTCGCCGGCGACTCCTGCCCGCCGTGCTCCTCGGGCCAGGCCAGAGCATGCCAGCCTCTGGCGCCCACCTTCCGGATCATCTTCTGTGCGAACTGCCACTCCCGCTCATCCTTGGCCTCTGAGAGCAATCCGGTACCCGTCCAGTCCGGCGGCAACTCATCCCTGATGAATTGGCGGACTTCCCCCCTGAACTCCTCGTCTTCCAAAGTGAAGCGAAAATCCATGCTCCCTCCATCCGGGCTGCTCACGCCGAGCCACCGGTCTCCCCGGGGCCGGGACTCCCCGGAAGGGCCGATGGGCCACCGGCGTTCAACCGCTCCCCGGAGAGTTCTCCCGGCAGAAATGCTCTCGGTCGGCCAGCCTGGCCAGAACCTTGGCTGCCCGATCGGCGCTCTCGAAGACCACAGCCCCCCGATCCTCGATGGCCGCCTCCTTCTCGTCATCAGATCCGGCGATGGTCCACCAGCAGATCGGCTTGCCATAGGTTCGCATCAAATCGGGGACGGCGGCAGCCACGGTCAGAATGTCCTCGTAGAAGGGCGTGGCCAGGGCCAGCACCACGCCGTCCACGCCCGGGTCTCCCAGCAGGGCCTTCAGTCCCGTCATGGCCGTTGCTGAGACGCCCCGCCCCGAGAAGGCGGCGAGGGGCCACATATCCACGGGATTGGCCGCCTTCATCCAGCCGGGATGGATCTCCTGCAGGTGACTCACCGTCTCAGCGGAGAACCGGGCCGGGCTCAGCCCATGATCCTGGCAGGCGTCCAGGACCATGACGCCGGCCCCGCCGCTGACGCTGATGATGCCTACCCTTCTGCCGCTCATGGGCGGCAGACGCAGCAGGGCCTTGGCCAAGTCCTCCATCTCGGCGATGTCACTCACCAGCAGCACGCCGCAGCGCTTCAAAGCCACCCGGACAATCTCATCACTGCCCGAGAGGCTCCCGGTGTGCGACTGCACCGCGCGTGCCGCTTCGCTGTTCCTGGCAACCTTGAGGGCCACGATCGGCTTGCGCAGGGAGGTCCTCAGGGCAACCTCCATGAACCGGCGCCCCTGAGGCAGGCCTTCAATATGCATCAGGATGATTCTGGTATCCGGATCGCTCTCGAAGTAGGTCAACGCCTCCACGAAGTGGATATCGCCGCCGTTCCCGATGTCGATGGCCTTGCCCAGCGCGGTGAAGGTGCGAAGGTTGAGGAAGAACACGCCGCTCTGGCAGATCACCCCCACCGGCACCCTGTCCATCTTGTGAGGCAGGAAGGAAGTAGTCAGGCCGATGAAGGCGTTGGCCACTCCCAGGGAGTTCGGCCCCAGAACCCTGGCCCCTCCCTCCCTGGCGACGCGGAGGACATCGTCCTGAAGGGCCTTGCCCTCCGCATCCCCGTCGGCAAAGCCCTGGGTGACCACGATGATAGCCTTCACACCGGCCTCGACACACTCCCTGACCAGTCTGGGAACATCGGAGCGCTCCCAAACGGGGATGATGGCCATGTCCGGGGTCGCCCCGATGTCACCGATCCGGGCATAGGTGGGAACCCCCAGGATCTCCTTGGCAGCGGGGTTGACGGGGTAGATGGTGCCTGAGTACCCGTGCGACAGGAGCCTTTCGACGATGTTGAAGGAGCCCGCCCCCGTCTGTCTGGTGGCGCCGACAATGGCAATTGAGTTGGGTTCTACGAACCGCTTGATCTCGGCGAAGGTGGCTTGCTGCGGCGTGCTTGGGCACATAGGAGAGGCTGGCCGGGTGTCGACAGAGCTGCTGTCCGCACCCCTTGCTCAACCTATACTACACCAACAGGCGGGGATTGGGAAACCTTGCCGACTCAGCTCCGGCCTCGCGGTGCCGTGCGAAGTTGACAGCACCTGCAACCGGATACTATTCTGGCAGAGCCCGACCAAACTGACCTCGAGTCGCCCCGTCGCGGTCGGGCACCGGATCATCACAGGAGGCAGCCATGGAGTCCAAAGACGTCTACGTCAGACTGGTGGAGAGGCTGAACTTCCCCAATCCAAACTCGGAGCACCTGCTCAGGATCATGCGGAAGCTGGTCACTCCTGAGGCGGGCCGGATTCTGCTGCAGTTGCCAGCCGAGCCGGCTGCCATCGCTCAGGAATCCGGTGTGTCTGAAGACGAGGTCCGCAGGACGCTCCAGGAATGCATCGAGAAGGGGCTGGTCATCCCAACGAGCAAGGGACCGCGGCTGGTTCGGGAGGTGATCCAGTTCCACGACGCCAGTCTGTCCAGCTCAGACAGATGGGTGGATACCGAACTCCTCGACCTGTGGAAGGCATTCTACGAAGCCGAGTTCTTCCCCTTCATGGAGGCCATGTCGCATGTGTCCGCCGATGCGCAGGTACAGGGGGTCAGGGTTGTCCCTGCCTGGAAAGCCATTGAGCGGAGCAGCCACCTGTCAATCGACGGAATCCGGCCGGAGGACAATCTGCGCGACCTGGTGCGGAGCGCTGACGCTATCGCTGTGGTGCCCTGTACCTGTCGTCGCTCGCTGAGGCGCTGCCACCACCCTGTCGAGAACTGCGTCGTCTTCAATCGAGGAGCTGAATACGCCATCAACCGAGGCGCAGGCCGCAGGGTCTCCGCGGAAGAGGCGATGGCCCTCTTCGGGGAGGCTGAGCAAGCGGGTCTGGTGCACACCTGGCCCTTCGCCCTGGCCTCTCGCCTGAACGAGATCTGCAACTGCTGCGACGACTGCTGCATCTACCTCGATAGCGGCCTGAAGCACGGTACTGTAGGCCGCACCCTGGAGAGGAGTCATCTCCGGGCCGAAGTCGATCCCCAGATCTGCAATGGCTGCCAGGACTGCGTGGAGCGGTGCCTCTTTGACGCCATCGAGATGAGGAAGACCCCACAGGTGAAGAAGCTCAAAGCGGTGGTGGATGTTGACAAGTGCTTCGGCTGTGGAGTCTGCGTTGTTGGCTGCGGCCTCTCAGCCATGGAGATGAAGCTGCATCGTCCGACAGGCTGAGCGCAGGCGGCTGACAACGCCGGCGAAGGTCAACTCCTGAGCCAGTGGGGCAGCGGCTCAGACCATGTTGTGATTCAGCCTGTCGGGATGTCCCGACAGGCTGAACAGATGACCTACCGATTCGGGCCGGAGTACCTAGTCCCTTGTCGAGGGTGGGAATTCGAAGTCGGTGATGGCCACCCAGTTGTCGACCTCTGACTTGTATTGAACAAGCCGCACCGTCTGTGCGAAGTAGTTCACGTTCTCTTTCGCCGGCAGCTTCCAGGGGTTGCCCCAGCCGGGGACAGTCATGTCGGTCTCCTTGATGGCGTTGTGTATCGCCTCGCCGTCAAGATCGTCCACGCCTACTTCTTTGATCGCTCTTCTCACTGCGTCCACGAAGATCATCCCGGCAGCCCAGCCGTTGAACTGGCCAGTGCCCTGGTGGATCGCCGTCAGCTCGCTGGCGCTGTGGTACTTCTCAGCATATTCGTCGGCCTGATCCATGAATGAGTTGGATTCGCCCCACCACGGAGTGTAGGTCCCGGCAATGATGTTGTCCAGATCTGCGGGTGACACCGATTGCCTGAACAGCATGTAGAAGGAGAAGTAGGTCTCACTCGGACCCATGAACTTGTTCTTGTATCCCCGAGACCGCGCTTCCTTCACCAGACTGACCAGAGGCGGTCCACTCATAGAGGCGAAGATGAAGTCGGCGTTCTTCATCTTCCCGACCTCCACGGCCCAGCTCGTGGTCGTGGATGGGGCCATCTCTGATCCCAGCCATTCAAACTGGTCGGGATGGTCCAGCACCCATTCCCTGACCGTCTTCTCCTGCGACACGTAGAAGGCAACGCCGGCCAGCCCTATGAAGCCGATCTTCGGTCTGGTGGGGTACTTGTCCCAGGTCTCACTGATCCATTCTAGCTGGCATTCAAGTTGCAGTTCCGGCGGTCCGTACAGACTCGTGAGCCACTCAGAATCAACCATGGAGAGTATGTTGGAGAGGCCATAGAACGGCATGCCGTCAGCCTCGAATCTGCTTCTGAGCAACTCCGTATCCTGCGGTGCGGCAGACAGAATATCTGCACCTTCATTCTTCATCCACTCATAGCCAATGGGGACCTTTGACGGGTCGCTTTGGGTATCGTATGGTATCACGGTCAGCTTGACACCCGGGATGGGATCCTCCTCAGAGACCATCCGGAGATAGTCACGAAAACCTACGTAGGTTTGAGTCACAGCAGATGCAGCTCGTCCGGTGAAGTCCCAGATCCATCCATACTTGATCTCCTTGGTAGTGCCTTCGTCCCCTCCTGCACATCCAAGAAACCCAGGCAGCGTGGCGGTCAACAGACACAACAGCACAAGAGTCAATGTTCTCAGTCGCATCATGTTCGCTCCTTTCAGCAATACTCCTGCCTGATTCTCACCCCTGACCTGAGCCGCGACTATAGCATGCCCTACGCAGGATGTCAACGAATCCATCTCATGGCAATCACCTCCGCATGAACCTGGGAAAGCTCATCGGGCTATGGCCCCCTCGCTCTCGACTGGTACGAGAAGGGATAGAGACGATAGTATAGGATCACTCTCTGCAGTCGATGGTAGAGTCCCCTAGGCTCAACCATTACGAAGGCAATGACCACGACGGCAAATACTATGAGCGACAGGGCCGCAGCAACCTGCCCACTCCAGTTGGGAACTGCCGCGCTCACTATTGGAGCCACTTCATCAACCATCTTGTCCATGAATCGAATAACGACGACGCCAAGGACGGCACCCGTGGTGCTTCCCATGCCTCCGATGATGATCATACCCAGCAGCCACAAAGAAGTCTTGAAAGAGAACTGGTTGGGGGAGATATAGAGGAAGAAATGCGCCCAGAGCCAACCCGCTATGCCGGCGAAGAAACAGCCCACGAAGAAGGCGAGCAACTTGGTCCTGAAGAGGTTCACCCCCATGACCTCAGCCGCCAGGTCATTGTCCCTCACGGCAATGAAGGCCCTGCCGATAGCTGTCCTCTGAATGTTCTTGGCAAAGAAGATCATGGCCACTGCCAGTGCCAACGTAAGCCACCAGTACTGAACATAGTCGAGTGCCACCCCTCCAACGGTGATCCCAGGGACGGGCATCCCGCTTGCACCGCCCGCCCACGACCATTCCCTGAGAGACCAGAGGATTATGAACTGAGCGGCGATGGTGGACATCACCAGGTAGAATCCCTTTATCCTCAGCGCGGGCATGCCAAAGATGAGCCCGGCCAGCCCAGCCACTATGCCGGCCAGTGGCAGGGTGGCCCAGGGAGACAGTTCATACCTCGTGCCCAGTATGGCAGTGGTATAGGCGCCCACAGCCATGAATGCGGCTTGCCCCATTGAGTATTGGCCGCAGAGACCGGTCATGACATGAACACCGAGAGCGGCGATGGCATAGATGCCCAGCATGATCAGCCATGCCTGCCACGCTGATGGGACATACATAACCAGTGTCGCAGCGAAGATCAGCCCTCCGACCAGAAGTAGCCACTGGCTCTTTGTTCTTACTATGGCCATGTCTTGCTCAGGACTCGCGCTGAACCTGCCGGAGGGGAGCATCCCTATATCCTCTCTATTCTCTTCTGCCCAAACAGGCCATAGGGCCTGACCAGCAGGATGACGAGCATGGCTACCCACGGAACGATCTCTCGCACTGCTGCAGCCCAGTAGCCGCCGAGCGACTCCACCAGACCGATGATCAGTCCGCCGAATAGAGCGCCAGGGACAGAGTTCAGTCCACCGACGATCAGTACCGGCAGCCCCTTGCCCAGTACGATGTCCCCAACATCTGGCGTCACCATCCACACAATGCCAACCAGGATTCCAACTACAGCGGCAAGAAAGCCGCTGATCACCCATGAAAGGGAGAAGATCTGCCTCACCTTCATTCCGAGCGATTGGGCCACTTCGTTGTCAGCGGCAACCACCTTCATGGCAAGCCCGACCCTCGTGTACCGAAACACCAGGGTCAGTAGGAGAAAGACAACCAGAGAGACCAGAAATGCCCAAGATGCTCCCGGTGAAACCTGCCAATCACCAATCTTCAGCATGCCTGATGGCGTGAATGGCAGAGAGAACGATTCCACACCCCACACCAGAACGATGATGCCCTGAAACAGGATACCCAACATCAGAGTTACCATTAGGAGGGCCAGGAAGGACTGACCCATCAGCGGCCGTATGAACAGCCTCTCCAGGATGAAGCCAAGCGCCGCCCCCGACACGAAGAGCACTAGGATGCCCAGCCATGTCGGCACCCCGATTGAAGTCAGCAGCCAGTACAGGAAATAGGCCGCAATGGCAATCATCTGGCCATAGGCCAGGTTCAGTATCTGGGATGACTTGAAGACCATCACGAACCCCAGTGCGATGAGGGCATACACCCCACCCATGAGCAACCCCTGCAGCAGGATATCGACAATCATCTCCGCTACTCTCAGTGAAGCTCGTTGACCTGGATCTCCGCGGTGACTACTCCCTGTCTGCCGTCCCTGTAGAGCACCGGCACTTCCATAACCACCCTCTCCCTGTCTCCATACAGGGCCTCAATCAGGCTCCTGTAGCGCTCCTCAACCAAGCCCCTCCTCAGCTTCATGGTTCGGGTCAACTCGGCCTCATCAGGGTCGAACTCCTTTGGCATGTTGACATACCTCCTGATCCTTTGCCTCTGCGGCAGCCTGTCATTCAGGTTGGCAACCTCTTGACCTATCAACCGGCATACTTCCGGCTTCTGCGAGAGATCGGCAAACGTGGTGTACGGTATCCGCCTGCCCTCTGCCCAATGGCCAACGTTGTCGTAGTTGATGTTCACCACAGCCACTATGAACTCCCGCGTCTCATCGCCGACCACGAATACGTCCCTGATGTACTGGCTGAACTTCAGGCGGCTCTCGATGTATTGGGGTGCAAACCGTGTGCCACCCGCAAGCTGCCTCATATACTGCAGCCTATCGAGATAGTACATATGCCCATCTTCATCCATGTGCCCAGCGTCGCCAGTGTGGTACCATCCCCCGGCAAAGGCCTCCTCTGTAGCCTGAGGATTCTTGTAGTAGCTGGCGGAACAGGCCTGACCTCTTGCCAGAATGTGGTTGTCGTCCATTATCCTCACTATTGTTCCGGGGTACACTCGACCCACGGAATCCACCTTGACGTCGCCGGACATGTGTTGCGATATGCCCAATTCGCTTGAACCATACAGTTGCCTTATGTCAACGCCAATGGCAGTCATCAGGCGAAACACCTCCGGTCCCAGAAGCGAACCTGCTGTGAAAGCATAGCGAAGCTTCAGCAGTCCCAGCTTGTCCCTTAGCTGGTCAAAGAAGAACAGCTTCGACAGTCCGTAAAGGCCTCGCCAGAACAGGCCCAGGTCATCTCCCCTGAACTTCGCATCGGCTGCCTTGTAGCCCATGGGCAGGCAGAGCCGGTAGATCAATCTCTTCAGGAAGGTGGCCTCCGCCATCCTGTTCTGTATCTCTGAGCCCATTGTCTCCCATAGCCTCGAGGGGTACATCAGAATGCTGGCGCCGATTTCCCTGATGTTCTCTTGCACAGTGGCCTGAGACTCAGGGAAGCTCATTCTCAGCCCCCGCTGCAGACTGGCCATCAGACCGAGCCCCTGTTCAGCCATCCAGCCCGGCAGAATGAAGGAGACCCATTCATCCTTCTCAGAGATCGGATTCACAGAGTAGAAGATGCTGTTGGCAGAGAACAGGTTGCCGTGAGTCATGACGGCGCCTTTGGGCAAGCCGGTGGTGCCCGAAGTGTACATTATCAGGGCCACGTCGTCCCATCGCCCTCGCGAGATGTTCTCCTCGAAGAGCCGAGGGTGATCCCTCTCATACCCCTCCCCAGCCTGCACGACCATGTCGAAGCTGGCCAGGAGTTCGTCATCATTGGACTTCAAGCCCTTGGAGTCCCAGTAGATCACTTTCTTCACCAGAGGCAGATCCCCTTTTATGGCCAGGATCTTGTCCACCTGCTCCTCGTCCTGAGCCACCACAAATGTGGAATCCGAATGCTGTATGAGGTACTTCACCTCATCCGGCGAGCTGCTGGAGAATACGCCAGTGACTGCACCACCCGCCGCCTGGGCCGCCAACTCCGCCCAGAACCAGTGCGGGTCGTTGTCGCCAATGATGGCCATAACCTCCCCACGCTGAAAGCCGAGCGCGATCAGGCCCAGCGAGAAGTGCTTGACTCTCTCATACCCTTCCTTCCAGGTGTAGCTCTTCCAGAAGCCAAGCTCCTTCTTCCGCATCCAGACCTTGTCGGGCCATTTGTCGCGATTGACGCGCAGAAGACGTGCGGTGGTGAAGTCAGCCTGGTCGTCCTTCGACGCGTCACGGAGAGAAGCCGATTGCCCGGCATTCAGCCGACGCGACACAGTACACCTCCTGGCATCGGAATCGTTTGCCGGAGTCACCGAGGGCCATCCCCCTTGTCTGCGGCATACCCTGACGACAGACCTGGCCCGTCCCCCATAGTTTTACCACTTGCCGGGGCACTCTTTCCAATCAACGCCAGAGACACCCCGTTTCGTCAGAGGACGGGATCGTCGACGCAGTGAACCACCACAGCATTCACCTGACCGGCCTCAAGTCCGGCACTACCCACCGTTGCCGGGTCATGTCCGGGGACGGCTCGGGCGACAAGACGGTGTCGGCGGACCGTACCTTCACCGCGGCCGGTGAGAGCGCCGCAACTCCAGCGTGGGCCCGGATATCCATGGGCTTGGCCGTTGGCGCTGGGGTGCTGGCCGGCGCGGCCTACGCAGTGAGCATCAGAGCAGCCCGTCTGAAGAAGTTCCGCAGCCGCTGACGCCAGGGAACCCTGATCCGGACCCTGAGGTGGAGGTCTCCGGGCCCTCCCCCACCCTTGCCGGGCGCGCCCATGCCGCTCAACCTTATCAACTGCCCATCATTGATCCCACGGGGAATGCGCACCATGAGGTCCCTGGGCTTGCCCCACTTGCGGCAGGAATAGGCCACCTCCTGCCCCTTCTCGGCCTGCTCCTGACTGACGGCGATGACGTCCTTCCAGTCCTTCCCCTTCTCGGGGAACTGGAGGCCGAGGGTCTTGGACAGAGTGAATCTGATCAACCGGCCCAGAATCCCGGAGAAACGAAAGGCGGGCAGGCCGGGCGAATGCCCTGGGAAACCGGCCTGATTCCCCGGGTTGCGGTGTGCTCCCATGGGAGAGCCCCCAAAGAAGACGAAGCCCCTGCCGGCCATCCCCGGCCTTCGAAAGGCGAAGCTGCGGAAGGCCGGCCCGTAGAACTCCCGGAATACCTCAGCAGAGCTTCGAAATCCGAACATCCTGGCCAGTTCCTCGAAGACCTGGTCCACATCCGACCCTCTGAAGATGTCCTCCGCGGTATGGGTCTGTCTGAAGCGGTCGTAGGCGGAGGCTCCGTAGCGTTCCCTCAGGCTGTCGTATTCGCTGCGCTTCCCTGCATCGGACAGCGCAGCATACGCCTCGTTTATCTCCATCATCCTCTGCGTGGCGCCGGCGTCGCCCATGTTCCTGTCCGGGTGGTACTGAAAGGCCAGCCGGCGGTAGGCCTCCTTGATCTGCTGTTGGCTGGCCTCCCTGTCAACCTCCAGGGTCCGATAGTAGTCCTTCCCGTTCATGTCTGGTCAGCGCTTCCAGGTATAGCGGTCATGACTGACCATGTCATCCAGTGGCTTGCGCGAGCTGCCTCCACTCTCGGCAGGATAGCCCAGGGCCACAAGCGACAGCAGTCTCTTGCCCGCAGGGATGCCAAGCACCTCCTTTGCCTGTTCCTCCCAGACCGAGTCGAAGGAGCCGATCCAGCAGGTCCCCAGTCCCAGGGCATGCGCCGCCAGGAGCATGTTCTGGGTTGCCGCCGCGCCATCCTCGACAGGGTGATTCGAGGAAGCCGGGTCCACCGTGACCGCGATGACCACCGGGGACTGGGTCATGAACTTGCCGTAGCTCGATACCCGGGCCAGGGCTCCCCTGATCCCCTTGTCCCGAACCACAATGAATCTCCAGGGCTGGAAGTTGCTGGCCGATGGCGCCCAGCGTCCCGCCTCCAGAATCTCCATCAGCTTCTCCTCCGGCACGTCCCGGGACTGGAACTTCCTGATGCTGCGCCTGCCTCTGATCGCCTGAGAGACGTCCACGGTCAACCTCCAGGGCTCGTTGATACATCCACCCAGCTGATGCCGCTCGGCGTCAGCCTCCACTCATGAAGGGAGGGACTCTGTTCAACCAGCCCCCTCCCGGCCAGGTCCATGATCTCCAACTGGACGGCGGAGTAGCTGGCGGTCAGGTCGCGGCATTCGCCCTGCAGGGCCTGCGCTACGTCGGCCGTGCTCACCTCGCCGTTCACCCGCTCGCGGGCCAGCCGCCTCATGGCCCGGAGCATCTCCTGTTGCCGCCGGCTCAGGACTTCAGCCACCGCCACACCCCTGAACGATACTGGAAGGCGATCCTGAGGAGGAATACCCGACGGCCCGTTCGAAGGATGTCACTATGTCAACCAACCGCCGAAGGGGCCGGCTTTGCCGGCCTTCTGGCTCAGTTCCACATGTCACGGATTCGAGCCCCGATGTCGGTCCCGGCCGGGGGCAGCTGCCACACATCGGCCGTCTCCTCCGCAGCTCCGCAGGTAGCTTCATCCATGGTCTGCCTCACCTCGGCGGTGAAGAAGCGGCAGCACTGCGAGTAGATGTGCCTGTCGGACAGCGAATTGGCCCGCTGGTAGTAGCGCAGCGGCCAGAGAACGTACAGGAAATCCCTCGACCGGGTCATGGCCACGTAGGTCAGTCTGAGCTCCTCCTCGATCTCCTCAGCATCACCGGTGGACATGTCGGAGGGCAGGCAGCCGTCGGCGGCATGGATTATGTAAACCACATCCCATTCCAGTCCCTTGGCGGAGTGAATGGTGGACAGCACCAGCCAGTCCTCATCCTTGAAGGGCGGTCCGGCCAGGTCGGCGGTGGACGCCGGAGGGTCGAGAATCAGATCGGCCAGGAACTGGCGCCTCGAATCGTACCGTCCGGCCAGTTCCCCCAAGTGCTCGATGTCGGCTGCCCTGGGCACGTAGTTCTCGTAGCTCCGCTCCAGGATAGGCTCATAGAAGGCCCGGATGCGCTCGATCTGGCCCGAGGGGTTGTCATCCCCCATGTCAGCCAGGTCCTTCATCAGTAAACCCAACTCCCTGATCTCGCGCCGCGCGGCGGAGGGTGCCTGGAAGCCCGCCAGCGCGGCGGGGTCGTACCTGCTGTCGGCAACATGCCCGAAGGCCGCCGTGGCCGTGGCCGGACCCACGCCATGGAGCAGTTGCAGCACTCGGAACCAGGCCGTCTGGTCTCTGGGGTTCTCACACACCCTGAGGAAGCTGATCAGGTCCTTCACGTGGGCCGCCTCCAGGAAGCGCAGTCCGCCATATTTCCGGAAGGGGATGTTCTTCCGGGCCAGAGTCAGTTCCAGCGAAGTGGAGTGAGAGGCGGCCCGGAAGAGGACAGCCTGCCTGTGCAGGGGAATACCCTGTT
>Ga0194111_10003145_pt1 | contig 19764 bp, 15 predicted proteins | sample TA2KigC300mmetaG_FD_146194 | JGI IMG/M metagenome (GOLD analysis project Ga0194111, IMG submission 146194) | Freshwater microbial communities from Lake Tanganyika, Tanzania - TA2015033 Kigoma Deep Cast 300m | ecosystem: Environmental > Aquatic > Freshwater > Lake | place: Tanzania: Lake... | reverse complement strand
GACCCGGCATAGTCCATCTGCTCAATTAAATCTTTAAAATAGAAGGGTCGTCTAACGATCCCCATCATCCCGTGAAAGGAGAGGAGATAGAAATCCTGAAGGTCGCTGATCAACTCTTTGATTCCCTTTTCCATCGTTACAATGTAGCCTACCGTTACAATGCAGTCTACCAAATTTCTCCGACAAGATTCAATCGATATTTTATAAGGCTTAACACCTCTCAATCTAACGCCCCCTCCCTCTTCCCCCTCTTAAATTAAGTCGTTGCGACTCGAAACCGAGAGGGGGAAGAGGGAGTTAAATACAGGTGGTAGAGGGGAGGCTATATTGAAGTAGGAGAAGGTCCCTGGATATTGATTGGTGATTTACTCCTTCCCTATCAATCCTTTTACTTTCCAGAAGAGGTGTGAAATGTCGCAAAGTCTCCTTCCCCAGAAGGGGTTCGAAGACTTTCTTGCATTAGGGTGGATGAAGCAGAAGTTTTGGCATCTCAGTTGATGCAACTTGCTTTCAAACTCTTTCCCGTCTGTGGTACCTTCAAAGTAATCAGGAATCCAGTAACCGAGCGATGAAAAAGCGTTCTCTTTACCAGAGTGGTAATGGTAGAAGTCCATAAAATTCCCCAAGTGGGTTTTGACCCCGAAGGTTTCCGGATCAAGATGCCACGGAGAGCCCGGCTCCATCTCAATCGTAAAGGTGCGAATCCCCCTCACATTGGGGTATTGTTTACGAATCTCCTTTTGAAGCTCAATCGTCTGCTCGACATCCCCCTCCCTTTCAAAAGGCACGCCCACCGTGAAGAAGAGGTCGCAAAAGACCTCCTGGCTTTTTAATTGATCGAGACACGCCATCAGATCTTTCTTCGTATAGGCATGTCCCTTGTGAACTTTTCTCAGTCGATCCGATCCGACATCCGGCGAAATGCCGATCAGGGATTTCGGCCCGGGAAACGTCTCTTTAAAAGAACGGATGAAAAGGGGTGTGGGCAATCCGAATGATTCGAAGAAACATTCCATCCGGATCTTCTCCTCGCGAATCCGGGAAAAGAGTCCTAAAAAATATTCTGGCTTCCCGGGATAAGGATCAAAGCAGATATGGAAGGTTTCATATCCATAAGAGAGGGCTTCTTTGATTGTCTTCAGGACCTCCTCCACCCCCCTGAACGTGACCTCTTTACGGCCGGTAATGGTCTTCTGGGATGGGATATTGCCGCTGCACCAGGTGCACTGAACAGGGCAGCCTCTGCCCAGGGTGAGATGATAGATGGGTGATTTCAGAGAATACATCCAGAAATTTTTTTCTTTGGAGACACCCTTCACATAGAAGGGCTGTCCGATGTATCGGATATAGGTGGAATAATTTTTCAATAAATGGAAATTGGTGAAGGAGAGCCGGTTCAGATCGTCTTCGTTGGCCACATAGGAGAGGGGATTAATTAGAATCCTCCCATTTCTTCTCCAGGTAAGGTTTGGAATGGAGAAGAGATCTTTTTCTCCCCGTAGCACGGCATGAGTCAGTTCCAGGATGGGAACCTCGGCCTCTCCCCGGATCACTCCATCAACCTCATCAAAATTCTTCATGATCTCCTCATGGAAGAAACTGGCAGTAAATCCTCCCAGGAGAAGATAGACAGAGGGAAAGGTCTCTTTCACCTTTCTGGCCAATTCCAGAATATCATAACTCTGATGGTGCCAGTGCAGGTCAAAGGCAACGATCTTTGGATTCTTCTTTTTGATGTAATCGAGAATAGAGAAGGAGGGATCTTCGATGAACTCTACTCCTAAGTGGACGACCTCGGTGGAGATATTGTTCCGGTGGAGCAGATCCGCCAGGCCTAAAAGCCCCATGGGCAGGAAGTTGATCCAGATGAATTGGCCGATAGGCCGGTAATAGTTTTGTAATTTGGGGACATGGATGAAGAGACAATCCGCCTTTTCCATCGAAAGAATTGTAAGATGTCCGGAAAGGGTATTTCAACCCCACTTCCATTTTAATTCCCAAGTTCCAAATCCCAAATCTCAAATAAATTCCAAATACCAATTCCAAATGACCAAAACGACTTTCTTTTGGAATTTAGGTTATTGTTGCTTACTTGTTATTTGGGGCTTGGGATTTGGTGCTTAGTTTTTTGTAGGATGCTTCTGGCGGCAAAGAGCCCTGAGAGGCTGGCTCCCACAATCCCATGGGAGGGTCGGGTGTAATGGCCCACCTGAAAGAGTCCTGGGATAGGGGTTTGATGAGAGGGTCTAAAATTTCCGATCTGTGCGGGCGTGGAGGCAAGACCATACATCGCGCCCTCCTCATTTCCGGTATATCGCTCAAGGGTCAGCGGAGTCGCCGCTTCAGAAAAGAGGAGATGGTCTTTCAATCCTGGGATCAATTTCGATTCCAGTTGCTGGAGAACTTTTTGGGAAAATTCTTCTTTAACTCGACGATAGGTTTTGGAATCCCCTGCCCCCCACTTCTCCTGATAGTGGTAAGGAGCAACAACAAGGACTTTAACAATGTGCTGTCCTTTCGGGGCGAGTGAAGGGTCCAGGAGCGTCGGAACTGAAACAATAAGTGTCGGGTTTTTCGGGATCTCTCCCCTTTGCATCATCCGGTATTCCTCTTCCAGATCTGAAAGGGAGCGAAGATAAGTAAAATAGGGAAGTCCCCTCTCTCTTAAATTCAAATCCGTTGCCAGATAGAGGATGAAGCAGGAGAGGGAATATTCAAGTCGCTTTATCGTTCTTGCAACAGGGTTACGAGATTCATAAGAAATCAATTCGGTCAGATGGTTTGGATTGATATTGGAGAGGATCCGGGGTGATTGAAATATTTTCCCATCCTTTGTCAGAACCCCTTCAGCCCTTCCATCCTTGATGAGAACCTGATCCACCTCCGTCCGAAGCAGAATCTCCCCGCCGTAGCGAAGAAAGGAATGAGCCATGGCTTCGGAAACCCTTCCCATCCCGCCTTTTGGATAGAAGACACCTTCCCTCAATGCTTTGCTGATCAGAGTCGCTACAAATAGAAAAGAGAGTTGCGAGGGGGGATCGGTCACAGGAAGGGTATGAAGGGCCATCTTGATCTCCCTCCCCTTTAAAAGACGATCAAGAATTTGTTGGTGAGTGGTCCGGTGAAAGCGAATCAGGTTTCTAAAGAAGAGCGGGAAGAGGATCTTTCTGGCAGGGGTGATCCGGGAGTAGGAGTGCACCTCATCGCCAATCCGTTTTACCAGGGAGAGGTAATCTTTCAATCCTTTCTCTTCTTCGGGAAAGAGGCTGAGCAATTTATCGGTATAGGATGCAAACCCTCCTCTTTCAAGACGGATTTGAAATCCGGGGTAGATGTTATGGATGGTTCGGACCGGGATAAATTCAATGGCCTCACGGGCGTCCATCTCTTTCAGGATCTGATCAAACTCTCCTCCTTCCTCACATCCTCCGATGAATGCCCCTGTCGCATCAAAAGTATAGTCTCCCCTCTTAAAGGAGACGACATAGCCTCCTGCTTGTCCCTCTTTTTCAAGGAGGAGTACCTTCAACCTTTTTTGGGCTAGAAGAGCCCCTGCAGTCAGTCCTCCTACTCCTGAGCCAACGATGAGGACATCAAACTTCTTGTTCTTTCCCATGCCTTCCTTTCCAGAGAATGAGAATTGATGGAAGAAAAGTGAGAGCAGTGATTAAACAGAATCCCATCCCTAAGATCGTCACCCATCCCATGGTGGTGAGTGCCTGATATCGGGCAGTGACCAGAGAGCCAAAACCGAGGATCGTGGTAAGGGTGCACATGGTCATTGCCCTTCCTGTGGTGCGTAAGGCGTGGATGGGGTCCTTCCTCCCTTCTTCTAAATAGCGGTGCATCAAATGGACGCTGTTATCAATGCCCATCCCGATGATCATGGGAAGGATGACGGCATTGACAAAATTAATCCGGATATGAAGAAGGGTCATTGCCCCTAACATCCAGATCAGTCCCATCACCAGTGGTGTCAGCGTAAACAGGGTGATGCTCCATCTCCTGAAATGGGAGAAGACGAGAAGCAGGATGATCACGAATGAAATCGGTGCGAGGAGGAAAAGGTCTTCTTTGACCACCTTCAGGATCTCCGATTCCACCCATTCCGGACCAGTGACGGAAAACCCAGGGATTTCCTTCTCTAATTGATCCAGCGCAAGATTTCCCTTTTGGTAGTAAAGATGTGAAATAACGCGATAGGTCTCTCCCTTTTGGGTAAGAAAGGGTTCAATCCCTTTTCGCAGAGGGCTCTCTTTGATGGTCGCAACGAGGATTTCAGGTGAATGGATCTTCACATTGCCCACACTCATCTCCTCAAGGCTCTGGAGAAGACCCCGAAACCCACTCATTTCGAAACCATTCTCTTTTAAGACCTTGATCAGATTTCCTCTCACCTTTTTCAGGTCAATCAACTGCCGGATGACCTCTGCCCTCCTCTTCTGCTCATCCGGAGAGGGGATGAACTGGCAGAGGGAGACAAAGGAATCGATCTTCCCATCTTTCTGAAATCTCTCATAGGTTTTGATTGCCCTTTCTTCTTTGGTTAAAAGTGAAGAGAGATCCCTTTCTTCATGGATGGCTAAAGCCTCAAGTTTCCTCCCTCCAAATGCTTTAGCCATTCGATCCAGAATTTCAAGAGACTTGATCTCCTTTGGCTTCAGATTTCTGAAATCCCTTTCCACCTCAATCCCGAAAGCAAAAACCAAAAAAAGAAGGCTAATTCCGATCAGGGCGAAAAAAACTAACCAACTCTTCTTGCCAAGAAAAGACGAAAGGTTATTGAACTGGAGGGATTGAGTCGTTGGATAGGAGTAGGCCTTCTTTCTTTGATCGATCCAGATGAGAAAAGAGGGAAGGACAAAGTAGATGCAGATGAGTGAACAGAGGAGACCGATGGAGACGAGAAAGGCCAATTCAACAATTCCACGGACTCGAGAAAAATAGAGGACGCCAAAGGCAAAAATCGTCGTGAAGGCCCCTGTCCAGATCCCTTTCCCAGTTTGCGTCAGGGTGGTCTCAATGGCAGACGCGATATCTGCTCCTAATGTCCTCTCTTGCTGATAACGGTCATAGAGATGGACAGCGAAATCAATTCCCAATCCCACAAGGATCGCCGCAAAAGCGCTTGTCAGAATATTCAGACTCCCCAGAGTGAGGGAAGCGATTCCCATGGTCAGCTGGATTCCTCCGAAGAGAGGAAGGCCAACAAAGAGAAGGGTAATCCATCTCCGGTAGACAAAGAGAAAAAGGAGGAGGACGAGGATGAGCGAGGTGAACAATGAGGACTGCATATCAAACCGGAGTGTTTTGGCCTCAGCTGTAGCAATGGGATGGGCGCCGGTAAATGAAATCGTCACATCTTTTCGACCTGTGGAAGATGCAAATCGATTTAACGCTTCCATCAGGGAGGATGAAAAGGAGAGATCGGTTGCAGGCTTCACAGGCTCAGTGATCATGAGAAGAGTCTTTCCATCTTTGGAGAGAAAAAGCGGGCTCGACTCATCGAAGGCCATGCCCTTCACGCCCCGTCTCCACTTCTCCATAAAGAGCCAGCGCATCTCAAAAGGGTCGATCTGGATCAGGTCTTTCATGGCAAACGAAGCCTGACTGATGAGGATGCGACGATTCTTTCGGATCTGCTTGGCGATCTCCTCCTCGCTCCATTTTTCCTTTAATCTCGGGATATCCTCTTCATCGAGGAAAAGATAGGGGTGTGAGAGAAAGAGGGTGAGCGCAGGTTTGGCTCTGTCCAGATCCTCAGGCTCTATCTTTTGGTACCGGACGCTCTTGAACGCTTTTTGGCCGGAAACATCCAGTCCCTTCAAACTTTCCCCAATCTTTATTCCGGATTCGATGAACTCCTGAAGCCCAACGCCTTCTCCTCTTTCGAGGAGGACAAAAAGAAAATCGAATGTCCCTGTCTCTTTCAGATTCTCCATGTAGAGTTTGATCGGTCCTTGCTCCGCAGGAAAAAGCTTTAAAAAATCCGGATCGAATCGAAGGCTCCCGGTGAGGAGAAAGGCTATGGCAAAAAGGCCAAGGAAGATGAGAAGAACCTTCCGGTAGTGATGGAGACAGAGATGGGCAATGGTTTTGAGTATCCTCTTCCGCATGAGTGAAAAACCTCAGCCTTTTTTCTGCGAGTTGAAAAGGATTATAACAGAAGCCTATCAAATAAGAAATCGTCAATAATGTGGGTAAGTATTTCCTCCCATCTTATAGTAACTCATTGGCAAACCCAATCAATAAAGGAGCACGCAGGTCAGCGGAGAAAGATTTAGGCCTGCCTGCGCGAAGCCGCTTCGGCGAAGGCAGGGCGGCACCTCTGCACTGTAAACTTCAGGCGTTCCAAGGTTTATCCAAACCTCACTTTCATTGAAGACGAAAGTTACCCTTAAATTTCTAAACAAAGATATTTGAAATTTCCCAAATATATCCCTCCCCCTTTGACGGGGGAGGGTGAGGGTGGGGGTGGACAAAAGGAATTTGACCCCCCTCCCCTTCATCCCCTCCCGCCAGGGGAGGGGAGAGATTTTGGAGTTGTCTCTAAAGTGTTAGAGACAATTTCTCAGATTTTAAAATGTAAGAATCTAATAATCCGCAATTCTAAATAATTCGAAGCCTGACCTGCCTGCTCCTCTAGGACCCATTCTGTCATTAACGAACTTTAAGCTATCTTCACAAAAACCCCTTTACAAGGATGACCCGATCGAATTAAAATGCAAAGCCATGGGTATTCGACAAATATTAACCCGTGATTTTCTCCTAACGTTCGCCGCTCAACTGACTTTCTCATTCTCCCTTTTTGTTCTCATCCCGACCATTCCAATCTACCTCTCAAGGATAGGAACCGCAGAGGCAGAGATCGGCATCCTCATCGGCACCTCCAGTGTCTCCTCTCTTATCCTGAGACCCTTTATCGGAAGGGCCCTGTTAACAACCCCCGAAAGAAATCTCATGTTTATGGGTGCCCTATTCTTTATCTTCTGCTCCATTGCCTATCTCTTCCTATCCCCTTTCTGGCCTTTTTTAATGATTCGTGTTTTTCAGGGATTTGGCTTTGCGCTCTTCTATACGGCATCAACCACCTTCATCGCCAATATCAGTCCGGAGGCCCATCGTGGCCAGAGCCTCAGCTATTTTTTTCTGGCCTTCAATTTTGCTTTTGCCCTGGCGCCCTCCTTCGGCATGTTTCTGATTAATCAATTCAATTTCACACTCCTCTTTCTGGTCTGCGCGGCCCTCTCCCTTTCCTCCCTCTTCCTCTCCACGCGGTTGGAAAAGAGAGCAGCAAATGTTCCGGAGGCTTCGGCCACGGAAGATCGCTCCTTTCTTTCCCGAAAGGCTCTTCCGCCTGCCATCCTGGCCTTCTTCACACATATCATCTGGGGAGCCTTAACCGCCTTCTTCCCTCTTTACGCCCTGGAACACGGGATGAGCAACCCTGGTCTTTTCTTTGCAGCATTTGCCATCATGCTCATCCTGGGCCGAACCTTCGGCGGAAGGATACTGGATATTTACAGCAGAGAGAAAGTGATCATGCCCTGCCTGCTGGCCTATATTCTATCGACGCTCATCCTTGCCTTCTCAGAAACAACACCCATGTTTATCCTGGCTGCCGTCATCTGGGGTGCTGGAAACGCCTTCGCCTTCCCGGCTTTTGTCGCACATGTGATCGATCTCGCCGGTCCCTCGAGGGGGCCTGCGCTCGGGACATTCACAGCCCTCTCTGACCTCGGCGTTGGGCTAGGCGCTGTGATCATGGGGATCGTCCTTCGCCTGACCAATTTCCAGATCATGTTTCTCTGCCTATCGTTTACAGGGATTATGAATTTTCTTTACTTCTATCTCTTCGTGATGAAAAACGCCTCCGGGTTGATGGACAGGAAGGAGCCAATTGAAAGATGAAGATATTGGTGATCGTCAATCCTGCCGCAGGCGGCGGGAAAACCCTTCGCCTTCTTCCCCGTATGAAACATTGGCTCTCGGAATCATCCCACCATTTTCTTTACGAGATTTCGAGCACCCCGGATGAAATGCGTTCAAAAATTATGAGCGCCCCTGCCCGGGGAATCGATGCCATCCTCCTTTCCGGAGGTGACGGGACAGTCCACCACGCGCTTCCGGCCATTGCGGAAACATGCCTTCCGTTCGGCTACCTGCCCTGTGGCCGGGGCAATGATTTTGCCAGGAATATAAGCCTGCCCGCAGATTTGAAAAGCAATTGTTCTTTCCTCTCCAACCCGTCCCTTCGTAAGCTCGATTTGCCAAGCATCAATCAGAAGACCCCTTTTGTCGCCGTAGCTTACGTCGGTTTTGATGGCGAGGTCAACAGGCTGGCCAATGACCATAAAGGTTATTTCGGCGGGACGTTGGGTTATATCATCTGTGTCCTGAAAGCGTTGAAGAATTTTAAGCCTTTTGAGGTTGAAATCACCATTGATGCTCAGACCTGGAGGGAGCGTGTGATGATGGTATCCGTTGCCAATGCTCCATTCTATGGGGGAGGCATGAAAATCGCTCCTGAGGCTGTGATGGATGATGGATTGCTCGACATCTGTATGGTCAAAGAGATTTCCAAGTTCGAACTGTTAAGACAGTTTCCAAAGGTCTTCAAGGGAACCCACGTCACCCATCCGAGAATCATGATGGCCACTGGCAGAAAAATAAAGATCGTCTCCGATGAAGAAAGAGACTTGTTTGCTGATGGCGAGCCCGCAGGGAGACTCCCTGCCGAATGCAACATCGGAAACCAGACGATCAGGGTTCTTGCACCAATTTTTTGAGCAATCATCATGGCCGATTGACCCGCATGAGATAATGAAAATCGCCCAATATGATCCTCCCCCTTGATGGGGGAGGATGAAGGTGGGGGTGAATAGGATCTTCTCCCCCTCACCCCGCCCTCTCCCACCAGGGGAGAGGAGTAGATTTGGTAACTTTGTAAGCAATAGGAGAGAAAATGAAAAAAGATAGAAAACGATTATTAATGTTGATCATTCTCCTGCTTCTGCTCCCCTCTCTTCTTCATGGCAAGGAAAAACTTCTGTCCCTCATCCATACCAATGACCTGCATTCCCATCTCCTCGGCCTTTCACCCAATCTCGACTACTCGCCACTCAAAACCGGAGATGACGCAACTCTGGGCGGATGGGCAAGAGTGGCGACGGTCATCCAAACGGAGAAATCGAAGCGGAACAATCCGACCCTGGTCGTTGATGCAGGAGATTTTCTCATGGGTTCTCTCTTTCATATGATCTCGCGTGAAGAGGGGCTTGAGCTCCGTCTCATGAAAGAGATGGGCTATGATGTGATCACGTTCGGAAATCACGAATTTGACCTCATGCCAAAAGGATTGGCACGAATCATCAACTCTGCCCATCAAAAAGGCGGAATACCGGAGATCGTCTTTTCGAGCGCCATCTTTAATCAGGAGAACCCTGAGGATGACACGCTCGAGGAAATTTTTAAAAAGGGATGGGTCAAACCCTACGCGGTGAAAGAAATACAGGGGATCCGGATTGGGTTTTTCGGCATCATGGGAAAGGATGCCGCAGAGGTCTCACCCTTTGCCAGACCGGTCAAATTCAAAAACCCGATCGAGATCTCGCGGGAGATGGTAAAAATTCTTAGGGAGAAGGAGAAGGTAGATCTGATCATCTGTCTTTCCCACGGTGGGCTCTCAGAGAAAAAGTCGCGCTCGGAGGATGAACTGTTGGCAAAGGAAGTCCCTGGCATTGATATCATTGTCAGTAGTCATACCCATACCAAGCTCACCCAGCCACTTCGGGTTAACGAAACCCTCATCGTTCAGGCTTATACCCATGGCAGGAATGTCGGCATTCTCGATCTCGCCTATGAGAAGGGCCGGCTTACGTTAAAGCAATACGCCCTGGTGGAGGTGGATGATCGGATTCAGGGGGACGAGAAGATTCAGCGAGTGATCGAATCCTCTATCAGCCTCGTCGGACAAAGGGTCCTTAAGGAATACGGCCTCACCTTTCAGCAGGTGTTGGCCAAGACCGGCTTCGACCTGACCCTGACGACCGATGAATCCAATCTTGGTAATCTCATTGCGGACTCCATCCGCTGGGCAGTAAACAGAATCGATTACGACCCAAACGACCCTGTCTCCAAAGTGGTCGTTGCCATTGAATCGAACGGAGCCATTCGGGATGATCTTCTCAAAGGGAAAACCGGCACGGTTGCGGTCTGCGATCTTTTCCGCATCGTTCCGCTTGGGATCAGTCGTGCGGACGACAGTATGGGATACCCGATCATCACCTGTTATCTCCATGGACACGAGATCAAGAAGATCCTCGAGGTGGTGACCAGCATCTATCCGATGAAGGGGCGAAAATTCTTCCTTCAGGTTTCAGGGCTAAAATTCAAATATAATCCCAACCGGATGATCTTTGACCGGGTGACCGATATTGCGATTGGAAGCGAAGAGGAAGGATTTCGTCCTCTCGACTATTCGGAGTCGAACAAGGCATTCTACAGGGTCGCTACCAATCTTTACAATGCAACGTTTATCAGTTTCGTAGGGCGGTTCACTTACGGCCTCCTCAATATTGTCCCTAAGAACCGAAAAGGAAACCCTGTTATCCCCGAGAGGGTCAAAGGAAATCCGTTTGATCTCCTTCTTCCCTTGAGGGTGGATGTAGACAGGGAGAAACCGGATATCCAGGAACTGAAACAATGGACCGTCCTGATGGATTATGTGAGAAGTTTTCCGGATAAGGATGGAGATGGAATTCCGGACATACCCGACAAATACAGAGGTAAACTTGGAAGAATCGTAAAAGAACCGAGCTGGAACCCGGTTCGTCTCCTCTCAAGAAGCACCTACGTCACCTGGATCGCCCTCGGCGCCATCGTTATCATTTTTCTTATTGTAGGGTTAACGACTTACTTTGTAGTGAAAAAGATGAGAGGGTGATTTAGATCTATTTTATTACCATCGACAAAAAATAGACTTCAGGTTGTTTTTTTCTTCCAGGCTTTGCGGAATCCAAAGTTCATTGGCCCAAAGATTTGAAGGGATCGATGGATTTTAAATAGCCTTCGAAAGATAGAAGTCCTGGAGAGAAAAGAGGAGTTCAGCCAATTAAACCCTTCCCGGAGTTTTTCAGGACTCATCCTTTTGGGAAGAAAGGTCACATGCTCCATATCATAGAGATCCCATTGGTCTGTCAATAATCTTCCTTCATTCTTCAACCTCTTCCTCAAGCGGGTTCCTGGATAAGGAGTAAGGATAGGAAAGAGGCCGCCGTCAATCTTTCCCTGGTGGCAAAACTCCAGGATCTTCTCAAATGTATCAGGAGTGTCATGGTCATATCCAAGGATAAAAGAGGCAAGAATCCCAATGCCCTGATCATGGAATTTCCTCACGGCTTCGATGGGGGAAATTCCGATACTCGTTTTTTTCCTCATCATGGAAAGGTTATCCCGGCTGAGAGACTCAAATCCTACAAAGAGCGCCATGCAGCCACTCTGGGAAGCAAGTTTGAGCAATTCTTCATCGTTTGCAAAATCGAGAGGGGCGTGGCTAGCCCACTTGAATTTTAATGAGGCCATTTCCTGGAAAAGGGTTTTGGCATAGGAACGGTTTCCGACAAGATTATCATCGACGAGAAAGAGAAAAACATTCTTCTGCCTTAACTTTCTCAGTTCTTCCATGACTATGGGAATGGGTCGGGTCCGGTAGATCCTCCCGAAGAAGGAGGAGACAGAACAGAATTCACAATCAAAAGGACAACCCCGGGTTGTCTGAATGGTATTGGTAAACAGATAATCCTTCCCTTTGATAAGATCTCTTTGGGGGGTTTTAATTTCAGAGAGTGAAACAAGTTCATCATCCTTATAGATTTTCTTTAGTTTCGACTCCTGATAATCTTTGATCACTTCTTTCCACACTCGGTCTCCTTCCCCAATGATCACGGTATCGGCATGATTCAGTGCCTCTGCTGGAAGGTGAGAGACATGGAAACCTCCAAGGGCGACCTGTTTTCCTCTCTTTCTAAATTCATCAGCGATTTGATAAGCTCTGGGAGCTTGTGGGGTCATTACTGTGATCCCTACTAAATCGGCTGTGTTTTCGAAATCGATCTTCTCAATATTTTCATCAATGATGGAGACTTCCACATCCTCTGGAGATGCAGCGACTAGGGTAAGAAGGCTCAGTGGTGGAAATTTAAATTGTATCTGTCCCCAGAGGTTTGACGGAGACCAACCAGGTACAACCAAAAGAACTTTCATAAACGATTACCCTGATCCTTATTCCTGGAAACAATCATCTGTGAGAAAACATCTCCTATGCTATAGATGGAAAAAATATTATCACTCAATGAATACATTATCAATTCTATTTTATGCCCGTTGTAACCTAACAAAGGAAACAAGTTAGAGTATTCCTGAATATGTTTAAGGCTGCACATGAAGATATAAAAAATAGTTTTCACAAAGTTCTTTAGATTGACTTGTTCAATATCTTATGATAGTTGTTTCATCAAAGAAAACCTACCGGAAACCCAATTAACCTAACAACCTAACCTCTAACCTTGTTGGCTAATAATTCCAGGGAAAGGAGGAAAAAATGAAAAAGTTTTGGCTTATTTTAATGTTGACGATATTGTTGGTGGTTGGATGCTCAAAAAAATGGTATAGGCCTAATACATCGGATGAAACAATAAAACATGATAATTGGATTTGTAAACAAAAAACAAGGGAAGCTTTGATGAAAGAGGAAATATCTAAAGAACAATCCAAAGATTTTTACTTCTCTTGTATGAAAGAAAAGGGATATGTATTAACAGACAAATGAAAGGTTAAAGAAATGGAAAAGGCCTCAGCTCTCAAAAGGACCACATTTGCCAGTTGATCATTGATACAGTCAGGTAAGAAATCAAAAACATCATGAGTTCCCTTCCAATAGGGATTTGAGGCGCCTGAGGGCAAGCTCTGTGAGTTCGTTATGTTTCTTTTCTCCCCCCAGGAGAAACCATCCAACTTTGTAAATCCATCGTTTGATTTGATAAACCAAGGTATGTGTTACTTCTGTACCGGTTTCGGTCCTTTTTAGATCCCATAACTCAATCCCGCCTTCGAAGATCCCGTTTATAAATCGGGATATGATCTGTCGATTGCTTTCAAGGTGGATGACCTCCGAATTCCATTCCGGTTGGATTCGAAAATTTAGTTTAAAACGGGACAGGGTTCCCACACGGAATTCCCCGGGAGTCACTCTTTCCACCGAGATCTGTTCAATAGGGCACCATTGCTTCATCTGCCCTGGATCAATAAGGATTTTGTAAATCGCCTCTGGGTCCTTTTGGATCAGGGTTCGATGCTGGTTCACCTTCCCTCGATAGATCTTTTCCCCGATGATATAAGTGGCCCCTGATTTTTTTTTAACCATGCTGTCCCATCCTCTTCTTCCAATAAGGGAAAAAATTGAACCATTGGTCAGGGTATTGACTGATCACTTCTTCAAAACACATTGCCATCTCCTGAACACACTGCCTGATCGCCTCTTCTTTTGTCCCACCCTTTCGAATGGAAATTGGTTCTCTTATGATTCCCCAATATTTCATATTCCTCTCAAGGACGACGAAGACCGGAACAATGGCAGCACCTGTTTCAATAGCGAGGTGGGCTGCCCCTGAAGGGAAGAGGGTTGGCTGGCCGAAGAATTCGACTTCTATTCCCTCCCCTTCACGAATTCGGTCCGCCACCATCGCCACAATCTCATTATTTCTTAATCGCTTTGCAATGTCGAGAATGGCCAAATTCGGCTTCTCCTTCGGATCAATGATAATCGTCCGGATACCCGCTCTCTTGCGAAGCCCCTCTTCATAATGGGAAAGATACTGGCTCTCTTCCCGGAGTGTCAGGATGTTAATCGGATACCCCTTTGAAGCCAGGACATAGCCTCCCAATTCCCAATGACTCAGATGTGGGGTAACACAGATCACTCCTCTTCCTCCGATAAGGGCTTTCTTCAGGTTTTCCTCACCTACTTCCTTTTCAACCCATTCTCCTTGATTGGAAGAATTCAACCGTTGCATAGTCATGTAGTCCAGAAGTTTATGGCTATAATTCTGGAAGCATCGTTTGGCGAGTCCGGAAACCTCCTTTTCGGTATATTTTCCCTTCCCAATGGTTCGGATATTCTCCTTTACAATCTCTCTGTACCTCTTGAGGACAAGGAAAATCAGATGGTTTCCTGTTGAGGCAAAGATCCGATGTGTGGATCTTGGAACCAGAGAGGCAAAAAGATGAAAGAGGGAGATGAAAAAGCTGACCTGTCGGCCTGTCATTGACGTTTCCTCCTTCTCTCCAGAAGATCAACAAAGGCTTCCAACCGTGTCTCCACTCCGCCCATGGCTGTGTGCTCATCAATGACTAATGTGAGGATGGGAATATCGAGGTCTTTCTGGACTTTTGTCAGGATGGTCTGTGCGACCAGCTCAGGCATACAGGTGAAGGGGAAGATATGGATCACTCCATCGACACCGTTCTTCGCATAGTAGACCGTTTTCCCTACTGATTCAATGCTTTCTCCACCTGCATGAAACCGGAGATAGGGGCGAGCATGCCTTGATGAAAATTTAAATTGGTTTCTCCGGAAGGGTTTAAAACGGAAACGGTCATTGGCGTAGTCGCTCAACCAGACGGACTTAATCACTTCAATCCCTTTCTGGGCCAACCATCGGTCGATTTCCATATTGGCCGATGGATCTAAAACGGTGAAAAGCTCTCCAACGATCGCCACCCGGAGAGGAGTAACTCCGTTTTTCCTTTTCATCCTTCTGAACCAAAAAGAGATGATCGAAACCGATTTGAAGAGTTGGGGCAGAGAAAGGCTATTTTCAATCAGGGAAAGAGCCTTCTCTATGATCCGATCTGCATCCCCTGAAACCAATTCGTACGGTTTGTTGTGGAAATATTTTTTTAGCGCCCAATCCAAAAGGGATAACCGGATCAGAATGGAGAAGAAGATTTTGTAGAGGCTTACTCTCGATCGTGAGCCAGAGATCCTCTGCATCAGGTCAATCATGTCCCTGAGCGCATCAGGGTTATTGGCGCTCCCCATCTTAAATGAATAACCCAAATCCCTCAGAATCTGTTCCTGAATGACATCATAATAGCCGAATCGGCAGGGGCCCCACCCTCCGATCATAAAAATGGTGTCGGCTCCTAATTCAAGGGCCTCCATCATGCTTCCGAGGGTGACCTTAAATGGGAAACAGGCAAATTCGGGGGCATGCCTGGTCCCCAGATCGAGCGTCCTCTTCGTCGGTTTGGGCGGGTAGATGATTTCCACTCCCGCTTTTTTAAGGACAGGACCGTAGGCCTTGTGAAGCATTCCGAGGTAAGGAGTTGTCATTTTCATTTTCGATTCTTCCTTCGCAGAACCATTTCCAGAAAGGCTTCAATTCTTGTCGAGAAGCCGACGTGTGAAAGGTGTTCATCGAAGACGAGAGAAAGGATGGGAATCTTATCTTTGACATAGTGCTGAATCAATTCGAAATTGAAGGAATCCTGGCCGCATCCAAAAGAGGCGAGATTGATGATTCCTGCCACTGCTTCATCCTGGGCAAAACGAATCGCAGACCCCACCATCTCCTTTCCATAAGACCAGTAGATCCTCTTCCGAAGTTTTTCAATTCCCTTTTCAATCTCCTGGTCGGTCATGACCTCGGTGGTCAGGAGACGATATCCCCTTGTTTCAACCTGTTCTGCCACCGATTTTCTGAGAAAGGGATCATGCACGTAGTAAGGTCTTCCAATGATTCCAATCTTCTCTTTGCCATCCTCTTCCTGTTTTTCCGGAAGCCTATGACCCTTGCTTTTCTTCAGGGCTTCTTCGAATCGCATGCCCTTTTGGAGGAGTGTCCGAACATGGCTTTGTCTTTCCAATCCTGATGAATAACCTTTTTCTATTCTCCCCCTCTCCCGAGAGAAAATTTTTCCCACCTGTAGATAAAAGTCCTTTTCAGCTTCCATCCCCTTTGCTTTGCAGTGAATGGGAAGGTCGATCAGTGGAGGAAGAGAGTCGAAGGCGCTGAGGACCATATCCGGAAGGCCAATGAGTTTGGGGCACATATAGGCATCAGGCTCAACGCTGATATAGCGGGGAATGAAAAGGAAATCCACTTCCCTTTTGATCGACTCAATATGTCCAAAAAAGATCTTCACAGGAAGGCAGAGATCTCCTGGAAGAAGCTCTGAACCTTCTCTGATCGTCCTTTCTGTTGTGGTCGTAGAGACGATGACCTCCACTCCCAGACACTCAAAGAAGGATTCCCAGAGCGGAAAGTAACGATAAAAGAGGAGGCCCCTGGGAATTCCGACCTTGGTCATGTCATCCTCCTGCCGGATTTCTTGCGTTCGAGTGTTTCGAGGAATGCCTCCACACGGGTGAGGAGCCCGGTAGGTCCTGTATGTTCGTCTATCATCAAACAGAGGTAAAGGATCTTTCCGTCTTCTTCAATACGGTGTTTCACTAAAGGTTCGATCATGGAATCTACCCCGCAGGAAAAACAGGTGAGGTAGATCAGTCCATCGATCTGAGTGGTGTGAAGGTAATGAAGGCTGGCTCCAAGAATCTCCCGGCCGGAGTCCCAATAAACATCTTTTTCAAATCCCCGGATCTCCAAATCGATCACTTCTTTTGGGATCATTTCCTGGGTATAGACAAAAACCTGAGATTGTTGAAGGATCTTCAGGAGGTCAAAATTAAAATAGGGATCATAAAGGCAATAGGGATGGCCAACCACAGCAACCTTTTTCCCCAAACGCTCTTTATTATTCAATGGGTCTTTCTCGATGGCCTTTCCAAAAAGTTCGGGATTTTTCTCTCCTTTTTCCATTCTCTTTTTACTATGGAAGTAAGCCTTTTCTCCCTCTTGAAAAGCCTGTTTTATCCCTTTCGATTTTTTTCCTAGAGTCAAAGCCATTTCTGAAAAAGACTGAAAAAGGGTTGAATTCCGGTGCCGCTCATCCACATAAGGGTCTAAAATCGTTGGAAGGTTGGGAATAGAATATTTGAGCATCTCCGGAAGTCCAGCAAGACGAGGGCAGGCGCATGTTTTGCCATCTAGGCTGAGAAGTCGGGGAAGAAAGAGGAAATCAATCTGTTCCTTGATGTTGATTGTATGGGCAAAAGCCATCTTCATCGGGATACAGGTATCATCATCGGCAAACTTGAACCCCTCCTCAATCAGCCCCCGGTGACTTGGTCTTGAGACCACCACTTCAAAGTTAAGAGTCTGAAAAAATGCCTCCCAAAAGGGAAAGTAGCGATAAAATAACAACGCACGAGGAATACCAATTCGAGTGGTCATCGGTCTCTCTTCTTTTCTCTTCGCTTTTGGAGAAGATCAACAAAAGCACTCAACCGTGTATCGATCATCGTTTCCGAGAGGTTTTCACTCAATGCAAAGGTGAGGATAGGAAGATCATGTTCCTGACTTACTCTGACTAAGATATTTTTAGCCACCGCCTCCAGCATGCACCCAAAGGGAAGAAGCTGGATGGCCCCTTCATAACCATCCTTTTGATAGAGGATGGGATAACCAATGGAAGCATTACATTCTCCACCCAGATTATGCTTCAAATAGGGCTGCGAGGCTTCTATCGCTTTCCTCTTCGATCTTGGGTTAAAAAGATCGAGGTGCAAGGCATGGGTGATCTGGGAAGAAAACCAGACCGTTCGTGTCACTTCTACCCCCATCTCTCCAAGTCGTCGCTCAATATCATGATTGGCGTGGGGATTGATGACCATATAAGCCTCTCCGGTGATTAAGATCTTCGGAGGGTTTCGGGAAGGGTCTTTCTCGATTCGATTAAATTCATTGGTGCATTGCTGATCCACAAGGGCCAGTTCTCTGAAGCTGGACGCCTCGTCAATCCATCTCAAACTATCGGTTAGAACTCGGGTGGTTTCTCCTCTTTTCACCTCTAGAGGTCTCGTTTTTTGTGCCTTTCGCTCAATCGACTCACAGAGTTTGACCTTCTTCCAGCTGAAACGGATAGCTTGAAGGCTCTCAAAAAAAGAAGCGCCTCGCTTCTTTCTTTCCCGATTAAACCGGAGGAGGTAATCCCCAAGAATTCGGGTGTCATCCATGACGACCCATTCAAATTGAAACCCAAGGTCCCTGAGAATTTGTTGCATGACCACATCGTACATTCCCACCCTGCAAGGGCCACGATCTGTGATCATAGCAATTGTGTCAGCACCCTTCTCCAGCGCTTCGATAAAATTCCCAAGGATGAATTTAAAAGGAAGGCATGCAGATTCAGGGGAATATTTCGTCCCCAAAAGGAGAGTCCGTGAACTGGTCCTCGGAGGAAAAACAAATTCCGGGCCGATCTTTCTCGCCATGGCATTGAGAAAAATATCGATACGGCCCAGATAGGGAACAGTAAGTTTCATCGGTCAAGGAAAATCTCCATCACCGTATTTTTTTCGATAGTCTTTGTCCAATTTGAAATCGAATATTTAAAATTGTTTTGCCTGGGCCTCCCATTTTCCACACCGATCCCCCCAGTAGGAGACCGGTCTCTCTTCGATCATAAACTCGATGACCTCACACGTATTCTCGCAATCCTTGCAGATAAAATTTCGGGTCTTGCAGTTCACATCAACCACCCCAAACCCTTTGAAAAGGGATCTCTCCGAACCATTCATCTTCTCTCTGGCCAGCAGGGCCGAACCAATGGCTCCCATCACTGCATAAAATTGAGGAACATGGATCTCTGTGCCCAGCTCTCCTTCAAGGGCCTTCTTAATCCCGGAGTTGGCAGCTACTCCTCCCTGAAAGAGGACCGGTCTCTCGATATTCTTCCCTTTGGCTACATTGTTGAGATAGTTACGGACTAAAGCCTCACAGAGGCCAGCCACAATATCCGGGATAGGACATCCCAGTTGTTGTTTATGAACCATATCGGACTCGGCGAAAACCGTACACCTCCCTGCAATTCTGACTGGAGATTCTGACCGGAGCGCATGCTCTCCAAAAGTCTCGATGGGAATGCCCAGTCTCAGCGACTGCTGGTCAAGAAAGGAACCTGTCCCAGCCGCACAGACCGTATTCATTCCGAAGTCAATGACGAGGCCATCTCGGATGATAATGATCTTCGAATCTTGTCCGCCGATTTCGATGACCGTTCGAACATCAGGGTGAAAATGGATGGCAGCCATGGCATGAGCTGTGATCTCATTCTTGATCACATCGGCTCCCACCAGCAGTCCGGTCAACTGTCGGGCGCTTCCCGTGGTTCCGACTCCTCTAATCTCAAGATCTTTCGGAAGGAAAGAAGAGATCTCTTTTAATCCCTTCTGCACCGCTTGTATGGGTTGCCCATGGGTGAGAAGATAACGCTGGGCGATGACCCTCCCTTCCCTGTCCAATATGGCTAAATTCGTGCTGACAGAGCCAACATCAATTCCAAGATAACCTATCATCCGACATTCCTGCCTGATATTTCTTCCCAGACCGGATCAGCAATGGTCCCGTACTCTTCCGTATATCGGTCCATCACTCCTGCCAGATCCTGGTAGAATGACTCTGCGCCTGCATGGGTGAAGTAAACCCCTGGCCTGGAAGCCATCTCACGTGCAATCTCAGGTCTGTCGATTAGCATGCAGGGTCTCAAGAGGTTTTCATTGTTGGACTGACGGGAGCGAATCTCTCTGAAGAATGGAGAGTCCAGAACCTCCAGGAGAGATTTCCCCTTGATATTATCCGTGGC
>Ga0194111_10003144_pt1 | contig 19769 bp, 17 predicted proteins | sample TA2KigC300mmetaG_FD_146194 | JGI IMG/M metagenome (GOLD analysis project Ga0194111, IMG submission 146194) | Freshwater microbial communities from Lake Tanganyika, Tanzania - TA2015033 Kigoma Deep Cast 300m | ecosystem: Environmental > Aquatic > Freshwater > Lake | place: Tanzania: Lake... | reverse complement strand
ACAGGTGCTCCCTCGTCTGCGGCATCGGCCCGTCGTCGGCCGCCACCACCAGAATAGTCCCATCCATCTGCGCCGCCCCGGTGATCATGTTCTTGATGTAGTCCCGGTGGCCAGGACAGTCTATGTGGGCGTAGTGACGCTTCTCCGTTTCGTACTCCACGTGGCTGATGGCAATGGTCAGGCCCCTGGCCTTCTCCTCCGGGGCAGCGTTGATAACGTCGAAGGGAACGAACTTCGCCAGCCCCTTCGTCCCCAGGGCCTTGGTAATCGCCGAAGTGAGAGTGGTCTTCCCATGAGCGACGTGCCCTATCGTCCCCACGTTCACGTGGGGCTTCGTCCTCTCAAAATGCTCCTTAGCCATCAGAATTCTCCTTTCTTTTGAAAAGTGATAATGCCGGGGTACTACCCCAAAGCGACCCGTTCCATCACTTCGGGCGGCACCAGGTCATAGTAATCGAATTCCATAGTGAAAACGCCACGCCCTTGCGTCCTCGACCGGAGGTCAGTGGCGTAGCCAAACATCTCTGCCAAAGGCACGTGAGCCTGGATGGCCTGCAAGCCCCCGCTCAGGGACCTCATACCCTCGATCTGGGCCCCTCGCGCGCTCAGATCGCCGATGATCTCGCCTGCAAACTCCTCAGGCGCCACCACCTCCAGCTTCATCACGGGCTGTAAAAGGACGGGGCCAGCCTGCTGTACGCCGTTTCTCAAAGCCATAGAGCCGGCGATCTTAAAGTCCATGTCCGAGGAATCCACCTCGTGGTACGAACCATCCACCAGAGTAGCTTTTAGATCAACCAACGGATAGCCGGCCAGGACGCCACTATCCAGAGCCTCGCGAACGCCTTGTTCCACGGCGGGAATAAACTGCTTAGGGAGAACACCTCCCGCGATCTTGCTCTCGAACTCGAAGCCTCTGCCCTTCTCCAACGGCTCCAGCTCCAGCCAGACGTGGCCGTAGTGGCCTCGCCCCCCCGTCTGACGGACAAACCGCCCCTCGGCCCGCACCGGCCTGGTTATGGTTTCCTTGTAGGCCACCTGGGGTCGCCCCACACCCGCCCTGACCCTGAACTCCCTCAACATGCGTTCGACCAGGACTTCCAGGTGCAGCTCCCCCATGCCAGAGATGATGGTCTGGCCCGTTTCCTGGTCAAGCTTCACCTTGAAGGTTGGGTCCTCTTCGGCCAGCCTGTTCAGGGCCTCGCTCATCTTATCCTGATCGGCCTCGGTGCGAGGCTCGATAGCCACCGAGATGACCGGTTCCGGGAATTTAATGCTTTCCAGGACAATGGGGTAGTTAAAATCGCTCAAGGTCTCACCGGTGAAAGTGTCCTTGAGCCCCAGCGTAGCCCCGATGTCACCGGCCAGCACCTCGTCTATCTCCTCGCGGCGGTTAGCGTACATACGCAGCAGACGGCCGATGCGCTCCTTGGTGTTCTTATTGGTGTTGCGCACCGCCCCCCTGGCCTTGATCTGGCCTGAGTACACCCGGAAATAGGCCAGACGACCCACGTAGGGGTCGGTTACGATTTTAAAGACCAGCGCAGCTAAAGGTGCTTCCTCGTCGGCAGGGCGGTTCTCCTGGGTCTCGGTCTTGGGGTTGATCCCCACGATAGGTGGTATGTCCAGCGGCGAAGGCAAGTAGTCCACCACCGCATCCAACATGAGCTGCACACCTTTGTTCCGCAGAGCCGACCCGCAAAGCACAGGCACTAATTCGCCGTTCAAGGTGGCCTGGCGCAGGGCACGACGCAACTCCTCGGCCGTGATCTCCTCGCCCTCCAGATACTTGATGGTCAGGGCCTCGTCGGTCTCGGCCACCTTTTCCACCAGGCTCTCTCGCCTCTGGGCTACCTCCTCCTGCAACTCAGCCGGTATCTGGCCGACCTCAGGTTTCGCGCCCGGCTCGTCGCGGTAGAAGATGGCCTGCATGTTGATGAGATCAACGGCGCCGCGAAAAGAGCTCTCCACCCCAATCGGAATCTGCAGGGGCACAGGATTGGCCCCCAGCCTTTCCTCGATCATCTCGACGGTGCGCCAGAAGTCGGCCCCCACGCGGTCCATCTTGTTAACGAAGCAGATACGCGGCACCTTGTAGAAATCGGCCTGCCGCCAGACGGTCTCAGACTGGGGCTCCACACCGGCCACAGCATCGAAGATGACGACGCCTCCGTCCAGGACCCGCAAGCTGCGCTGCACCTCGACGGTGAAATCAATGTGGCCTGGGGTATCAATGATGTTAATCTGATGGTCGCGCCAATAACAAGTGATGGCCGCAGCGGTGATGGTTATGCCCCTCTCCCGCTCTTGATCCATCCAGTCGGTGACGGTCGTGCCATCGTCCACCTCCCCCATGCGATGGGTACGGCCCGTGTAAAAGAGCACCCGCTCAGTAGCGGTGGTTTTGCCCGCATCAATGTGGGCAATAATGCCTATGTTGCGCATCCTTTCCAAAGGGTATTCTCTAGGCATGTTCAATGTCGCAAGGTCGCAGGGTCGCAAGGTCGCAGGGTCGCAAGGTCGCAATGTCGCAGGGGATCCTGCTCCCTTGCTCCTTGCTCCCTTGTTACCACCGGTAGTGAGCGAAAGCTTTGTTGGCTTCAGCCATCCTGTGGGTATCGTCTCTTTTCTTGATGGTGGCCCCGGTGCCCTGAGCAGCATCCATCAGTTCGTTGGCCAACTTATCGGCCATGGACTTGCCGGGGCGATTACTAGCCGACTGCAGCAGCCAACGCATGGCCAGCGAGATGCGGCGGTCGGGCGGCACCTCCATCGGTATCTGATAGGTTGCCCCGCCCACTCGCCGCGGCTTCACCTCCAGGACTGGGGCGGCGTTATTGACGGCCTGCTCAAACACCTCCAAAGGGCTCTTTTTCATCCTCTCTTCGATGAGGTCAAACGAATTGTAGAGGATTCTGGTCGCCAGGCTTTTCTTGCCCCCCTTCATCAGTTTGTTGATGAACTTGGCCACTATCACGTTGTTGTACTTTGCATCGGGCTGAACCTCTCGCTTGGAAGGGCGATAACGTCTGGGCATGCTAAACTCCTAATGCTAGGGACAAGGGATAAGGGACAAGGGATAAGGAGGTCAGGCGTGCCTGGTCGCTGATCCCTGGTCCCTGATCCCTAGCCCCTATTTCTTGGGCATCTTGCTGCCATACTTTGAACGTCCTCGGCTGCGATCCTCGACGCCGGTGGCATCCAGGGTTCCCCGGATCACGTGGTAGCGAACGCCTGGCAGGTCTTTGACCCGGCCTCCCCGGATCAAGACCACAGAGTGCTCCTGCAGGCTGTGGCCTTCACCGGGGATGTAGGCTGTGACCTCGATGCCGTTGGTGAGACGCACCCTCGCGATCTTGCGCAGCGCGGAGTTGGGCTTCTTAGGGGTCATCGTTCTGACCTGGGTGCAGACGCCCTGTTTCTGGGGCGCCCCTTTGGGACGCCGCTCCCTCTTTTGCTTCAAGGCGTTGAAGGTGTAGTGCAAAGCCGGGGCCTTGCTCTTCTTCCGCTGTTTCTTTCGTCCTTTTCTGGCCAGTTGGTTGATGGTCGGCAAGTTACACTCTCCTCTCAAACCCGACTCTTCAGAATCTTCGGCAGTCTTGGATAAATTCACCGAAAGAGGCCATCGTAAGAGAGTCGCGATGGCCTCGTTTTAACCTAACGCGCTCATCATGAAGTGAGCCGGAGAACGTCTAGCCCACAATTTGGATACATTATAGCACAAACGATTAAAAAGAGCAAATTCCAAAAAGCTCTTTAATCCCCCCTGCCGTGTCTCGGCAAACCCAGGCCCAGGCCAAGCCGGGGAAGCCCCTCCCTCTCGTCGTCCTTCCCGAACTTGATGATCTCGCCGTTATCGTTGATCGCCTCCACGCAGAGGCCCAGGCTTTGCAGTTCTTTAACTAGCACCTTGAAAGAGGCTGGCACTCCAGGCTCCTGGATTTCCTCTCCCTTGACAATAGCCTCGTAAGTCCTTACCCGCCCTACGACGTCGTCGGACTTGACGGTGAGCATCTCCTGCAAGGTGTGGGCAGCACCATAGGCCTCCAGAGCCCAGACCTCCATCTCGCCGAAGCGCTGGCCACCAAACTGGGCCTTGCCACCCAACGGCTGCTGAGTGACCAGGGAATAAGGCCCCGTCGAACGAGCGTGCACCTTATCCTCCACCAGGTGAGCCAACTTCATCATGTGGATAACGCCAATCGTTACTGGCTGGTCAAAGGGCTTGCCGGTTTTGCCGTCATAGAGGACGACCTTGCCCAGGGTGGGCAGGAGAATGCCGGTCTCCTGGCTCAGGCGTAGGGCTTCCAGACCCACTTCCTCATCAGTCAAGGTCGCAATGTCGCAAGGTCGCAGGGTCGCAGGGGATCCTTGCTCCTTTGCTCCCTTGCTCCCTGTCTCCTTGTCTCCTTGTCTCCTTGTCTGCTCCTCCAGCCAGATGCGCAGGGAAACCGTGCACGCCCGACGGTCCGCCTCCTCCTTCTCGGCCATAGAGCGCGGATCATCCTCGAAGACCAGGATGGCCTCAGGATCGTAACCCCGCTCCTTCAGCCACTCTCGAAGAACACAGCGGCGCGCATAGACTCGATCCAGCGCCAGGGCCTCCCCATCGTATCCCTTCCCCTCCAACCACTGGCTCACGTAAAAGAAGCGAGCCTCTTCGTCGTCCTCCAGGTACTCAAGGTCGTATTCGATTTCTTTCAACCACTGCCAGGCTCGCTCTGTGATTTCGGCCCAGGCTTTGTCCATGAGCCAGGCCCGCGCCAGCTCTGCGGCAATCTCACCCTCGTCAGCCCCATCGAAAACGGGGGAAACCGCCCGGAATCCCAACCGGCTGGCGGCCCAGCCCAGGTGGGTCTCCAGGATCTGGCCGATGTTCATGCGACCCGGCACGCCCAGGGGGTTGAGAATGAGCTCCACCGGGGTACCATCGGCGAGGAAGGGCATGTCCTCAATGGGCAACACCTTGGAGATAACACCCTTATTGCCGTGGCGACCAGCCATCTTGTCGCCTTCGGTGATCTTGCGCCGCTGAGCCACGCTGACCCGCACCATTTTATCAACGCCAGCCGGGAGGTCGCGGTGCTCATCGCGGGTAAAGACCTTCACATCCACCACCTTGCCCCGCTCACCGTGGGCCAGGCGCAGGCTCGAATCCTTGACCTCCCTGGCTTTCTCACCAAAGATAGCTCTCAGGAGTTTCTCCTCCGGGGTCAGTTCCTTCTCGCCTTTAGGGGTGATCTTGCCTACCAGGATGTCGTTGGGCCTCACCTCGGCCCCAATGTGCACGATGCCGTCCTCATCCAGGTCTTTCAGGGCCTCTTCTCCCACGTTGGGTATGTCACGGGTGATTTCCTCAGGGCCAAGTCTGGTGTCGCGGGATTCGATCTCGTGTTTCTCGATGTGAATGGAGGTGAATCTGTCTTCCCGCACCAGGCTCTCGCTGATCAGGACGGCGTCCTCGTAATTGCCGCCCTCCCAGGACATGAAGGCCACCAGCACGTTGTGCCCCAGGGCCAGCTCGCCGCCGTCGGTAGAGGAGGAATCGGCCAGCACGTCGCCCCTCTTAACGCGCTCACCCTTGTTCACCACGGGGCGCTGGTCAATGCAGGTTGATTGATTGGAACGATTGTACCTGCGCAAGGGGTAGATGCGAAGGCCGTCATCGCCAGCCACCACGATCTGGCGGCCGGTGGCGCTAACCACCTCGCCATCCTCCCTGGCAGCAATCACCTGGCCCGAATCAATGGCCGCGTCCCACTCCATACCGGTGCTCACCAGGGGCACCTCAGGGGCAACCAAGGGCACTGCCTGACGTTGCATGTTAGAGCCCATCAGGGCGCGGTTGGCATCGTTGTGCTCCAGGAAGGGGATAAGGGCCGCCGAGATGCCCACGATCTGCTTGGGAGAGACATCCATGTAGTCCACCTTCTCTGCCGCCTCGAAGAGGAACTTCTGGCTGCGCCGCACCGAGACGCGAGGGCTGACGAACTGCCCCTTCTCATCCAGGCGAGCGTTGGCCTGAGCGATGGTGTATTTGTCCTCCTCGTCGGCTGAGAGATAGACGATCTCGTCGGTGACCACGGGCCTGATTTTGACGTCGTCCTCCAGGGACAACGCGGCGATGCTCCTGGCCAGCTCCGGGGTAATGAGAGTTCCCGCCTCAGCCACCACTTCCCCAGTCTCAGGATCGAGAACTGGTTTCCGCAAGGTCTTGCCCACCAACTGCTCGTATTCGTTGGGCACGGATTTGATCACTTTGCGATACGGGGTTTCGATGAATCCAAAGTCGTTCACCTTGCCATAGGTGGCCAGGCGGCCAATGAGGCCGATGTTAGGCCCTTCAGGCGTCTCGATGGGGCAGATGCGGCCGTAGTGGCTGTGGTGAACGTCGCGCACGTCGAAGCCCGCCCGCTCGCGCCTCAGCCCTCCTGGCCCCAGGGCCGACAGGGTTCGCTTATGGGTGAGCTCAGCCAGAGGGTTGGTCTGCTCCATGAACTGAGAGAGCTGGCTGCCGCCGAAGAACTCGCGGATGATTGCTACCACCGGGCGGATGTTGATCAAAGCTACAGGGGTAACCTGCTCCGGGTCGCGGATGCTCATGCGCTCTTTCACCACCCGCTCCATGCGCCTGAATCCAATGCGCAACTTGTTCTGGATGAGCTCGCCCACGGTCTTCACCCGACGATTGCCCAGGTGGTCTATGTCATCGGGTTCTTCCACCCCATTGTTGATGCGGATCATGCGCTCCACCAGCCTGACCAGGTCTTCCTTGGTGACGGTGCGCCGCTCAAGTGGTATGTTCAGGCCAAGCCGCTGATTGAGCTTGTAGCGTCCCACCCTTTCCAGATCATAGCGATGCTGGTCAAAGAGCTGGGCCATCAGATATTCCCTGGCGTTGTCGAGGGTTGGGGGGTCGCCGGGGCGCATCTTCCTGAAAAACTCGAGCAGGGCCTCGTCAGCCACGGTACGGCCATCCTTCAACTCCCACTGCGGCTCCTGCTGGATGGTAGTCGCAATGTACTGATGGTCAGGCATGTTATCGTCTTCTGCGAAGAACTCCAACAGTTCCTCGTCGTTGCCTTCTTTGAGAATCTGGCCGTCAGTACCATCGTCCACTGCTACCAAAGCCCGCAGGAAGACGGTCACAGGGAAGGTACGCTTGCGGTTGAACTTGATGATAATGTAATCACTCTTGCGAGTCTCGAACTCCATCCAGGCTCCGCGGTCGGGGATAAGTTTGGCCTGGCTGAGCAAGCGCCCCGTAGCTCGATCCTCCTCGGCGTCAAAGTAAGCGCCGGGAGAGCGAATCAACTGGCTGACTACCACCCGCTCGGTGCCGTTGATGATAAAAGTGCCGCTTTCAGTCATGATGGGGAAATCGCCCAGGAAGATCTCCTGCACCATCGGTTGATCAATCTCGCGGTTGTAGAGCATGACCTTCACGTACAGCGGAGCGGCGTAGGTGATGTCCCTTTCCAGGCACTCCTTCTCAGTGTAGCTGGGCTCGTCGAACCGATAATCCAGGCCGAACTCCTCGTTCATGAGACGATTAAAGCCAGGGAAGTGAAGTTCCAGGTTCCCGCTGTAGCTGGCGATAGGCGAGATCTCATCGAACAGCTCACGCAGGCCCACCTCCTGAAACCACTTGAAGGACCTCAACTGCACCTCGATCAGGTCGGGCAGGTGATGCACATCTAAGATTCTGGCATACGATTTGCAACCGAGATTATTGATCATGGGTTACCTCTGCTTTCCTCTCTTTTCGTATAGAAAAGGTAAAACCCAATCCGCTGGGACATCTGCGCCTTCGCAAATTGGGTCAGAGGAATAGACGCAATAGGATATTATACCAATTTTCTGTGCTTCTGTCAAATCGTCTTGTTCCTCTTTTTTTGCGATTTTCAATTTCTAACAGAAAGGGCACCGTAAGCTGGTCAGGCCGATTCGGCCAGCACCGCCTGGCGGAAGATGTCCAGCCCCTCGTCCACCTGCTGGCGGGTGATGGTCAGCGGCGGGATGAGGCGGATGGTCTGCGTCCAGTGGCCGCAGGGGTAGAGCAGCAGCCCCCCGTCGAGGGCCCGCTGGAGGATGCGGCGGACGGCTTCGGGGTTGGGCTCTTTGTCCGTGCCGGGCCGGACGAACTCGACGGCGATCATCAACCCCACGCCCCGCACGTCGCCCACGATGGGCGATTCGGCCTCTAGCTCGCCCAGGGCCTCCAGCATGTAACCGCCCTGAACGCAGGCGTTCTCCAGCAGGTTCTCCTGGCGGATCACCTCCAGCGTGGCCAGGGCCGCGGCGCAAGAGATGGGGTTGCCGCCGTAAGTAGTGCCATGCGACGCTGCACCCCATCGCCCCATGATCTCCCGACGCGCCGCCGTTGCCCCCAGGGGAAACCCGTTGGCGATGCCCTTGGCCAGGCAGACGATGTCCGGCTCCACGCCAAACACCTGGGCCGCAAACCACTCCCCGCTGCGGCCAAAGCCGGTCTGCACCTCGTCGTCAATGAGCAGGATGCCGTGGCGGTCACATATTTCGCGCAGGGCCACCAGCCAACTCCGCGGCGGGATGACGTAGCCTCCCTCGCCCTGGATGGGCTCCACCAGGAAAGCGGCCACGTCCTCGGGTGCGACCACGTACTCGAACAGCCGCTCGATGTCCTCCAGGGCCTCCTGCGCGCAGGCCTCCGCGCTTGTCCTGAGCGTAAGCGAAGGATCGGGGGCCGAGGAGCGATAGGGATAGGGAAAGCGGGCAAAGTACACGTCGGGGAGGAACGGCCCGTGGCCGGTGCGATACTTCACTTTGGAGGTGGTGACCGTCGCCGCCCCCATGGTGCGTCCGTGAAACCCGCCCAGGAAGGCGACGATGCCGCGCCGCCCCGTCACGTAGCGGGCCAGTTTGAGCGCCCCTTCGACTGCTTCGGCCCCGCTGTTGCCGAAGAAGAACATGTCCGCGCCGCCGGGCGTGATCTGCCCCAATTCCCAGGCCAGTCGCAACGTCGTCTCAGGGGCGATCACTCCCAGGGGGGCGTGGACCATGCGCTCCATCTGCTCGCGGGCCGCCGCCACGACGCGGGGGTGGTTATGTCCCACATTGCAGGCCCCAAAGCCGGCCAGGAAGTCCAGGTAGCGTCGCCCGTCGCTCCCGTACACGTAGACCCCTTCAGCGCGGTCCGCCGGCAGGTTGGGCCAATCCTGGGCCAGGCAGGGAGCCAGTAGGTCATCCAGGTGTGCAACCAGTTCTTCAAAAGATGGGTGTTTTTCCACGGTTCGGGCCTCCTGTTTCACGCAACGTTATAGTTTCGTGTTCGTGGAACTTCGGCGTCACGTTCCAGCAGGAATTCTCTCACTTAGAATCAGATTGGCAACAGGTAAAGCTCTCAATTCCAGCCGCGATAGGTCAATGAACCTGCTGGCGTCTTCGATCTCAACACCGATAATTCGATTATTCTGATCAAAGTCCAGCACAACCCCTGGCGCGACTTCTTCGGACTCAGTGCTTGTCCCGTCAACAAGTTTGATATAAAGCATGTCCGTATCTGGATAGTATTCAAACATCATGGTCTTGCCTCCTTCAGGGCTTGAAACGACGGTCGAAAAAGGCATTATGCACTGTTTCTCCGTCTGGTTCAGTAACCACCCGCAAGTACTTACCAACTTCGGAAATGAACGCCCAACGGCGAATGCGTCCATTGGTCTGAACTTCTATACGAATGGGATTGTTCAGCACACGCTCAATCCATTCCGGTTTGAGGTTGGAGCGACGGGCCATGACGCTGGTTTTGAAGTAATTTGTTGTTTTCATTTTGCGTGTTCCGTATCACGCAAACTTCAGCACCGTGCACAGCACGAAAACGCTGACGATGAACACCAGCCAGAGATAATCCGCCAGGCGGGCGGTGAGGGTCTCGATCTCGGTAGGCTCGACGGGAGCGCCGAACCCCTTGGTCTCCATGGCGATCTGGAAATCGTTGGCCTTGCGGAAGAGAAGCAGGATCAACGGGGTGATGATCGGGACGTAAGCCCTGACGGCGCGCTTGACCACGTTCATGGAATCAATGTCGAAAGCGCGCAATTTCTGCGCCTCCACGATGGAGCCCCACATCTCGAAGATCAAGGTGGTGAACGACAGGGCGCTGACAAACATAAAGGTAGCAGTCTGCGGGACACGCAGTTTGCCCATGGCCGTCATGATGGCCGAGGTGGGCGTGGTCATCACGAACAGCGGCAGTGACGAGGTGGCCACCAGGATGCGCACACACAGCACCAGCCCGAACCACACTCCCTCTTTGGTGATCACGCCCAGGTCCGCCTCCCACAGTTTCAGGTGGCCCAGGACGATGAGCGGCGTGTGGCCGCCACGATAGGTGAAGCCCTGGATCAGGATCAGAAAGATGAACGTGCCGGTCAGGATTTTCAGCAACGTGGTGAAGCGCCGCAATTCGATGCGGGCCACGGCCCACAGCACCGCCGAGAAACCCAGCCAGATGAGCAGAACCGGCATGTCACCGGCCTTGATCGGGTACATGACCAGCACCAGCGTCAACAACACGTAAGCCAGCTTAACCAGCGGGTGCAGCCGATGGATGGGCGTGTCCAGGTGGGTGTAGCGGAACACGGGTTGCATCTACACCACCTCCCCCTCGTCGTAGCAGACTTCCGAAGTCTGGGAGACTTCGGAAGTCTGGGCCGCCTCCTCATCGTGCTGGGGCACGAGCACCTGGTAGAGTTCTTCCATCGTCATCACCTGGGGCGGCACACCCAGCGGGGCCAGTTCTGCCGCCAGTTGAGCCGCCACCGGCGGCACGACGAAGCTCTTCCTGAGTTCCTCCACCTGGGTGAACACCTCCGCCGTGGGGCCATCCAGCAACACCTGGCCCTCGCAGAGGACGATCAGCCGCTGCGCGTAGCGAGCGATCAAGTCCACGTCGTGGGTGATCATTAAGACCGTGCCCTGCTTCTCCTGGTGGAAGCGCCGGGCCAGCTCGGCCAACTGGTATCGTCCACGGTGATCCTGGGCCGTGGTCGGCTCATCCATGATCAACACCTCCGGGTCGAGGGCCATGGTGGCCGCCACCGCCAGTTTGCGCCGGTCGCCGAACGACAGGCGGAAGGGGAACAGTTCGGCCTCCTCGCTCAGCTCCACCAGCCGCAGTGCCTCTTCGACTTGCTGCTCTATCTCTTCGGGAGGCACGCCCACGTTGCGCAGCCCGAAGCGGATCTCGTCGCGGCAGGAGGCGGTGAACAACTGGTAATCGGGGTTCTGCAGCACCAGCCCCACGCGGCGGGCTATCTCCCCTATCGAAAGTTTCCTGATGCTCTCCCCCCTGAACAGGACCTCCCCTTTCTGGGGCCGCAGCAGGCCGACGAAGCACTTGACCAGCGTGCTCTTCCCCGACCCGTTCTGGCCGACGATGCCCACGAACTCGCCCTGGCGAATCTGAACGTTCACCCCCCGCAGGGCCACGACGCGCGGCGGGCCTGGGTACTCCACGGTCAGGTTGTGGGCCTCCAGGACGACCGGGGCGTCCGGTGCGATGGGTCGCGGCTGGGGAAGGGTGTCGGGATGCACGGCCAGCCTTCCCGCTTCTACCGCTTCTCGGCTCTGGTCGGCGACCTCGGAGATGGTGAGGTTGACCCGCTCCCTTCGCTTACCCCGTTCGCGGAGCCTGCCACGCTGCGCTCGCAGCGGTGGCTCAGGGCATGGCTCAGGACAAGCCTCACCCAGGCGGTCGGCTTCACGCTCGAGCAGCCTCGACTGGACCAGGATCAGCGCGGGGGTCTTGACCCCGGCCCCCTCCAGTCGCTCGGCCTGGGCGAAGACCTCGGCGGGGGCGCCCTGGAGCACGGTCTCCCCTCGCTCCAGCACCAGGACCTGGTCGGCCAGACGCAAGATCTCCTCGGTCTCGTGGGTGGTCATCACTATAGTCAGGTCGCCCTTCTGCTTCAGGCGCTCGATGGCCTCCACCACCTCCCAGCGGCCCAACGGGTCGAGCTGCGAGGTGGGCTCGTCGAGCACCAGCACCTGGGGGTTCATGGTCAGCACGGCGGCCAGGGCGGCGCGCTGCTTCTGCCCACCGGAGAGGTCGCGCGGGTTGTGTTCCTCCAGACCTTCCAGCCGCACCAGGGCCAGCGCGTCCTGCGAGCGCTTGAGAATCTCGTCCCGGGCCACGCCCAGGTTGGCCGGCCCGAAGGCCAGCTCCGCCTTCAGCGTGGGCATGAACAGTTGCACCTCAGGGTCCTGCATCAGCACCCCGCAGCGCTGAGAGGTGACGTACAGTGGCTCGTCCCACGGATCGAGGCTGGCCACCGATACGACGCCCAGCCGCCGGCCGCCGTAGATGTGGGGCACGATGCCGCTGAGCAGGTAGCAGAGGGTGGATTTGCCCGCGCCATTAGCTCCCAACACGACGACGAATTCGCCTTTGTGGGCGGTGAGATTCAGGTTGCGCAGGGCGACCACGTCCCCTTCGTAGGTGAAGGTGACATCTTGCAGCGAGATCATTACGTCGTTGGTCACGGGAAGTGTTCCTCTTGGCCCTCACCCCACCCCTTCGCCCCCTCCCCTCTCCCAAAGTTGGGAGAGGGGAGGGGGTTGGGGGGAGAGGTGAGGGGTGGGGGTGGGAAGGAGGGACTTAACTTTACCAGATCGCGCCCTCGATCTTGGGCAACCCGCTGCGTTCCAGGGCCTCGACGATGGGGATGGTGATGACCGCGGTGATGGCCGAAAGCGCTGGCACCCACCAGGAGTAGGCGACGTGGGTGGCGACCCCCAGCTCAGCGGAGAAGTTGAACAGATACCAGTAGGGCCTGGTCCAGGGCAGCCACCACACGAACATCGCCGCCACGATCGCCAGGAAGATGCCGCCGTACCGTTCGCCGCGCTTGTTAGAGACCACCCAGCGGGGTATCAACCGCGTGCCCAGGGGCGAACCAGCGATGATCGTCGAAGGAACCCAATAGAGAGCAGCCATGATGAAGTAGAGCGGCTCGGGCACCCTGCCGAATCCCGCCGCCGCGCCCGGAACGTAGAACGGCACCAGCCAGCCCAGGATGCCGAGGACAATGAACAGCGGCACGGCCACCTTCCAAAAGCGGTCAGCCCTGACCATGAGCGCTACGAAAAGAGCGGGAAGCGCGGCGTTGAGGAAGATGTCCACTACTTGCAGTGGGTAGGCCGCGGGGGCGATAAACATCCCGATCACCCCCCCGACGATGGCAGCGACGACGCCCCCCACCGGCCCCAGCAGCAGCGGCGCGATGGCGCAGAGCGGGGTGGTCAGCGGCACGTATCCGCCACCTCCGACGTAAGGGAAGATCGGAACCAGTCCTGTCACGCCACACAAGGCGCCGAACAGGGTGACCCAGGCAATGGACACTCCTCCAATTCGGCTCGTCGTGCGGCGCACCTTTTCAGTAGTTCTTTCCTCCATGATAATTTTCCTCCTTTCTCAGTTCTTGCTATCGGAGCCCTCCTTCCCAGAGCCCCTATCACAGCCCTCCAACCCCTCCCCCAGCCCCTCCCCTTCCCCCCAAGCTTGGGGGGAAGGGGAGGGGAGAGGGGTGGGGAAAGGGGGTTATACCACCACAGGAATCGTGGACGCGCCCATGGGGAAGACGGCCACCCGCGCCTGGGGGCCGTACTCCCTCAGCAGCGCGTCCACCCCAGACCTGACAGGTTTCCCAAAACCTGTCAGGTCTCTCAGATAATGAAAGCCCATCGCCTCCAGCTCAACCTCGGAGATGCCTTCCGTCATGATGTGCAATCTCTTCTCCGCCTTGATCCGCGCCAGGGCGTACCCCAGCACGCTAAAGGTGACCATGCCGTTCCGTCGCACGACGTCGCGCAGAAAATCGTCGGGCCGCTTCGTCTGGTCGGCCATCAAGTGGTAGAAGTCTTCACCCCCGACGCCCTCTGGACAGGCGGCGACCAGCAGGATGCTGCCTCCCTCACGCACCACCACGTCGGCATACTCGACGGCTCGCACCGCCTGGTACAGGTCGAATTCGTAGGGATAACCGGAGGTGATGGCGATGTCTATTCCCCGCGGACACGCCACCTCGTAGACCTGCCGCGCCAGCGCCAGTCCCTCCTGGAACACCCGGCCTGGCGTCCCGGCGAAGGCCCGTACGATCCGCTCGTCCTGGCTGAGCACCACGTTCACGATCATATCCAGCTTCACCAGCGCCGCCGCTTCCTCGATGTCCAGCCGACAGGGCAGGTCTACCCATCCCGGCTGGCGGAATCCCAGGGGCACCAGGCTGTGATTGGCGTTGATGGTATCCAGCGCAGCCGCGCCCGGAAGGATCAGCTTGCCGCCCCCGGAGTAGCCCGCATACGGACTGGGGCCGATGTGCCCGATGCCAATACAGCGGTCGGCCTCCACGACCAGGCGGTTGACCCACACCGGAGTGCCCCGGCTGGTCAGCCCCAGGTAGACCTGGCTCTCCTCGTCGGTACACTGGTGTTGCTCGATGCGGAAGCGCCCATAGGCATCCTCCCCGACCTTGCGCCGCACCTCCTCATCGGTGCTCAGGCGGTGAGTGCCGTGGGTGATCAGGATGGTCACGTCCTCATCTCGTACGCCGCCGGCCCGCAATTCGTCCAGCAGCGGGGGCAGGATTTGCGCCGCCGGCGTGGCTCGGGTGTGGTCGTCCACCAGGATGACCACCTTCTCCTGGGGCCGCACCATCTCCGAGAGGGGCGGAGTATCGAGCGGGTGGGTCAGGGCGTGCCCGACCTCCGCCGCCTGGTCGGCGCACGCGGCCACAGGTTGCGGCGAGTAAACGCCCACCAGGTTGACCTCAGGCACACGAAACTTGAGGGTATCGGTGCCGTAGGGGAGTTGGATTTCTCGCTTCATAAACCACCAACGTCAGAGAAGAATGGAGGGAAACTGTCAACGGATTACGAGAACGGATGGAGCGGAGCTGCTCAGCATTTTCAGCGCCTCTGTCACTCGCGCCGCTGTGTCCGGCTCCAGGGGCACAGTAGCCTGGATGTCCACCAGCACGTCGCGGCCGAAACGGGCGGCCATCGCTCTGGCCTCCATCGGGTACAACTCCAACGCCAGCAGGAACTGGCCTGGATTGACGATAGCCACATCCTGATAGCGACCCATATCCAGCAAATCAGCGTCGCTGCTGATCAGGTAATGAGCCCTTCCCTCCACTGCGCAGGCGAGAAACTTGTCATCCTTCGCATCCCGGCAGGCGCCGGCCAGGTGCAGAACTCCCGGCACGTGCTCCGTGAAGCGTTCCAGCCCCTGCACCAGTTCGTCCAGGGGAGCCACAGCCAACTGTCGGATGGACGGTCGGGCCAATACGTCGGCCAGCTCGGCCCGCGTGGCCGGAGAAGAGAGCAAGGTAAAAGCGCCGGCTCGCCAGTGCGCCACGACCCGGCGCATCAACTCGCCTCGAGTCAACACGTAACTGACCAACGAACTGGTGTCCATGACCAGGCGCAGCACAGCTTACCCCCCAGCGCAGGCGACCTCTTTGCGGGCCTGCTCGATGATGGCCAGCACCTCCTCATCGCTCAGGGTCACGTTGCGTTCGGCATTGCGGGCTGCGGTGGCCTCCAGCCACTCGAAGAACGCCTCCCGCTCCTGCCGGAAACGCTGGATTTGGCGATATTCGTCCAGATTGATGATCGCCACCTGGGGCCGGCCGAAGGTCTCGACGATGTAGGTTTCACCCCGCTCTCGCACTTCCTGCAGGATGTCGGTCAACCGCTGCCGCAGATCGGTAGCGCCGATACTCCGCTCCATCGTAATTCCCCCTTCATGACGTCATTGCGAGTTTTCCATGACGCATCGCGCCATCCGTAGGGGACAGAAACCACCGCCCATCCTGTCATTGCGAAGGCGCGGGGTTTGCGCCTGAAGCAATCTCCAGCTTGCGACGTAGGGGATTGCTTCGCTTCGCTCGCAATGACAGGTGGAAGTTTCTGGGTAGCTGGGCGAAGCAATCCCCCGTCCTCAATTGCAGCGGTGGAGATTGCTTCGTCACTTCGTTCCTCGCAATGACAACGTGAGTAGTACAAGGTTTGCAATAATTATAAACCTTATACACCCCTTTGTCAAATCACAGGCGTCTACCTCATCCCCCGCCGCAGATGGAACAGCCCCTGCACGACCACCAGGCCCATCAGGCCGATGGAAATGCTCACCGCCCCGTCCAGCCAGTTGGCCCCGAACCACAGGTAGGCGAAGATGGCCGGATAGACCACCAGGTAGGACTTGAGGGCCAGCGGCAGCGGAACCTGATGGTAATTGCAGAGGTAGAGGGTGAGATTCAGCGCGGGATAGGCGAGGGCGTAGAGGACGGCGGGGAAGGGGCTCAAAGCGCCCGTGCGGGCCAGGGCAGCGATGACCAGGATCTCGCGCCCGTGATCGCAGTATTGATCCAACAGGGCGCCGAAAGAAGAAGCGCGGCCGGTATGTCGGGCCAGCGTGCCATCGAGAGAATCGAGGAGCAGGGCCAGCATAAACAGCAGAAAGGTCAAGCGGGGATAGGAAGTCACGGTGAAGACGATGATGACCCCCACTCCGATTTGGGCCAGCGAGACCACGTTAGGGGGGACGCGCAGCGCTGTCAGAAGCAAGACCGCTGGCTTCAGCAGGGTGAGCACAAGCCAGCGGCCTCGGTCGAGGAAACGATGTTCAAACGAAGAATACGAATCAAGCACGGGCGCCCTCCAGGCGATTGACGATTTTCGATTTCCGATTTCCAGGTGTGCCAATGGCGAATGGAACGGCATCTATCAAGGTCTTATTGCCCAGAAAGTGCTTCCGGTCCAGCGTGACAAAGTAGTTTGTCCCGGCTCCCCAGGCAGCAGCCAATACCTGCGCGTCGCCCAGGTGGCCGGTGAGGGCCTCGCTATCCTGCACGGTCTCTGGCATCGGCGAAGGTACAACCTCGACGCGGCTACGATCAAGCAGCAGGGCCAACAGTCCCAGCACGTCGGGAGCTTTGCGGTGCAGTGCGCTCTCAATCTCGCCAAGCACCTGGGGACTGACCAGCAACCGGATTGCTCCGGCCTCGCCCAGTTTCAAGATCATGCGACCTCCTCCTGTGGCTGACCAAATGCCAGCGAACAGGGCGCTGGTGTCAAGAAACACGCTAACCCTGGCTGGCATACCGCTCGCGCTCCTCGCGCAGGGCTTGCAGCATGGTCTCTAGCGTTTCGCCCCGTTCGATGAGGGCCTGGGTGAGGCGGTCAGCCAGGGAATCAATCGCTGAACGGCGTGGACTGAGGACGAATACCCCGCCCAGATCGAGCAGGGTGAAACTGTCGCCAGGCCGCAGGTTGTAGCTCTGGCGAAGGGCCTTGGGCAGAGTCACCACCCCCCGCTGGGCCATTTGTACTGTTATCGTATCAGACATGGCGTACCTCCTGACAACCTGTCTTTCTGATAGACAGTATAGCGGAATGACGAATTTTTGTCAATTGGTCGGGTGGTCGTTCGTCAGGTGGTCAGGTGGTCTCGAAACTCAAGGCTCACTTGGCTGGCGACCTCTGACCAACTGACCATCAGACCATCTGACCAGTGGTATGTGGATTTAATGGCCCCGCTGATCATGGCGGCAAGTTCATCACCTTCGTCATAGAACACTTTGTACTCTTCTCGGCTCAGATAACCTTGTTTGCCGATGAGAACCAGCAGGTTCACCACTTCGTACACTGACCCCTTGGCGATCTCGTAGAAGTACCGCTCCTCCTTCGGATTATCCCGCCCGCTGCCCTCGGCCAGATTGTTAGCCACGGACAACGCCGCCCGCCGCAACTGCTCTCCCAACGAGAACTGATACCGCTGCGGCAGCCGGTCGGCCACTTCAAACATCTTGTCGGCGAACTCAATGGCCCGTTTCCAGCTATCGAATCGTTCGAAGCGAAAAAAGCGTTCCCCCATCTCCCTTCTCCTATCTCTTCTCTCCTATCTCTTCTCTCTTCTCTGGATCGTCTCAATCTCTGTTAGAGCTTCGGTGCTTTCCGGACGGGGGCGGTTCCACGGGGTCAGGGCTTCCAGCAGATCGTCTCAATCTCTGTTAGAGCTTCGGTGCTTTCCGGACGTTTGGGCGGAGTGGAGGGCCGACTCGGCCGCTCTCCGCGTCTCAATCTCTGTTAGAGCTTCGGTGCTTTCCGGACTTAGGCAAAAAGTGATCGCTGTAAATTCCTTTGGTGGGTCTCAATCTCTGTTAGAGCTTCGGTGCTTTCCGGACGGGGCCGTTTCGAGGAGTGGCGGTTGGTGAAAATCAAGTCTCAATCTCTGTTAGAGCTTCGGTGCTTTCCGGACGAGGTCTACCGGCAATATGGCAGCGTTGCCGACGACAAGTCTCAATCTCTGTTAGAGCTTCGGTGCTTTCCGGACCTGATATCTTCGACTTGGGGCACGTCGAAGTATACCCGTCTCAATCTCTGTTAGAGCTTCGGTGCTTTCCGGACTATATGGCGTATAAACGTGGCGCATAATACTGGCGTATAGTCTCAATCTCTGTTAGAGCTTCGGTGCTTTCCGGACCCAAAAATAGGGCGATTGGCCCATTCAAGACAAAAGCTGGTCTCAATCTCTGTTAGAGCTTCGGTGCTTTCCGGACACAGTGAACTGGTATGTCGTAGAGCCAACAACTAAACTAGTCTCAATCTCTGTTAGAGCTTCGGTGCTTTCCGGACATAGCCGATAACTACACGGTGAAATACCCGTGTAGTTAGTCTCAATCTCTGTTAGAGCTTCGGTGCTTTCCGGACGACAGTATCCGAGTAACAGGCCACATCTCATGTACTTGTCTCAATCTCTGTTAGAGCTTCGGTGCTTTCCGGACAGGAACACTACAATGGCTAAGGAAGTAAAGATCGGAAAGTTTCAATCTCTGTTAGAGCTTCGGTGCTTTCCGGACTAGTGCAGGCCATGAGTGGCTTCATCTTTGTATAAGGTTTCAATCTCTGTTAGAGCTTCGGTGCTTTCCGGACGCAACCTTTGGCGCCCTCAAGGGATATTTCATCGAGGTATGTTTCAATCTCTGTTAGAGCTTCGGTGCTTTCCGGACCCGATGGCCTGGTGCCCAGGGAAAGGGTTGACTTATAGTTTCAATCTCTGTTAGAGCTTCGGTGCTTTCCGGACTGAGGGCGAGACAGCTTTCTGGACCATCCTTCTTTTGAGTTTCAATCTCTGTTAGAGCTTCGGTGCTTTCCGGACTTGGCTGTCGTGGCAAAGCCGTTCGAGGATGACGTTGGTGTTTCAATCTCTGTTAGAGCTTCGGTGCTTTCCGGACCTGAAGAAACGCGGCATCGGCTATACCAGAAAGAATCGGTTTCAATCTCTGTTAGAGCTTCGGTGCTTTCCGGACTTAGTCCGCACTAGATATGGGGGTGAAGAGGTTATCAAGGTTTCAATCTCTGTTAGAGCTTCGGTGCTTTCCGGACCCTGTCTCGCCGCAATACCGGCATCTCCACACCAACGTCTCGTTTCAATCTCTGTTAGAGCTTCGGTGCTTTCCGGACCAACCCTACTGGGATCCAGATTTAGAGCCAACAAAGGAAAGTTTCAATCTCTGTTAGAGCTTCGGTGCTTTCCGGACGCGAAAGAAGGGAAATTGAGACCTTTTGCTTTTAGTAAGTTTCAATCTCTGTTAGAGCTTCGGTGCTTTCCGGACTAAGGATTTGGGCTCATATTTTAGACGTTGACCTTTAGTTTCAATCTCTGTTAGAGCTTCGGTGCTTTCCGGACGTGAATATCGGGAGAGGTGTCCAAGCCTACTTGTTCA
>Ga0194111_10003135_pt1 | contig 19799 bp, 14 predicted proteins | sample TA2KigC300mmetaG_FD_146194 | JGI IMG/M metagenome (GOLD analysis project Ga0194111, IMG submission 146194) | Freshwater microbial communities from Lake Tanganyika, Tanzania - TA2015033 Kigoma Deep Cast 300m | ecosystem: Environmental > Aquatic > Freshwater > Lake | place: Tanzania: Lake... | reverse complement strand
GTGTTCGTCGGCATCGCCACTCAGTACCTGTTGGGACTTGGCCTGGCGCTGCTGACCACCCAAAGCCTCCCCGGTCGCCGATTCTTCCGCGTCGTCTTCTTGCTCCCGATGATGATCACGCCGGTGGGGGTGGCTTATACGTTCCGCATGTTGACCGATACCCACAAAGGGCCATTCCAGCCCCTCTGGCAGGCTTTGGGGCTGGGCCTCTACTCCTGGGTCAACGACCCGTGGGGAGCGCGGGTGGCAGTGATGATCGGTGACATCTGGCAATGGACGCCCTTCATGTTCATTGTGCTGCTGGCCGCTTTAGAGGGCCAGTCTATGGAACTGATTGAAGCCGCGCTGGTGGACGGGGCCAACCGCTGGCAAACCTTCTGGCACATTACCTTACCGCAGATTTTGCCCGTCAGCACGACCTTGATCTTGATCCGGATGATCGAAGCCTTCAAGATTGTGGACTTGCCAAACGTATTGACCAATGGCGGACCGGGTACGGCTACGGAGTCGCTGACGCTGCAGGCCTACATCACCTGGCGCACCCTTGACTTAGGTGGTTCCGCAGCCATTGCCTATATACTGTTGTTTGTCGTCACGTTTATCGGTATTTCGTACGTCAACCTGATCCGTAGCCACGTGACAGAGGTGTGACCGAAATGATCAAATCCTTCTTTTGCCGCAGGTCGCTCTTTTCTCCATCTCCCTTGCGGATGACCCTATCGTACCTGGCACTGGGGTCCTGGGCCTTGGTCGTGTTGTTCCCCCTCTATTGGCTTCTCATTACCTCGTTCAAGCTGCCCATTGACGTGAACACGGGGCCGTTTTACGTACCCGGCGTGGACTTCCAGCCGTCGTTGCACGCCTGGCATTACATCCTGGTGGGGGACTTGAGCAACGATACCATACGGCCATACATCAATACGGTCATTGTTGCTCTCACCAGTGCCTCGCTCGCCCTGCTGCTGGGGACGACGGCTGCCTATGGCCTGACCCGCTTTGAATATCGTCCACGCGTTGGGGCTATCCTGGCCTTCATCGGCTGCCTCGTGCTGGTCATTTTCGCCATCGTCTCAGGCGTGCCCTGGCAGATCGCCGTGGTCGCCGGCCTGGCCCTCTTCGTCCTGTTACTACAAACGCTCGGCCGGCGCTTTAAGCGGTCTCTGGCCAACAGCGACATCGCCTTCTGGCTGGTCTCCCAGCGCATGCTGCCCCCGGTGGCGGTGGTGATCCCTATCTACGTCCTGTTTCAACGATTGAATCTGCTGGATACGCGGATTGCCCTGATTGTGACCTACCTGGCCACCAACCTGCCCATCGTGGTCTGGCTGATGCGAGACTATTTCCAGACCATCCCCGTTGAGCTGGAGGAGTGCGCGTCTATTGATGGCGCGTCACGCTATCGGATTTTCTGGTCCATCGTGCTACCCCTTTCGGTGCCTGGCCTGGTGGCCACATTCCTGTTCGTGCTGGTGTTCGCCTGGAACGAGTACCTGCTGGCCCTGTTCCTTTCGAGCTCGCGCGCTCAGACGCTGCCGCTGACGGTGGCGGCCCAGAACGCCACCCGGGGGCCGCAGTGGTGGTACATGTCAGTCCTGATCCTGATCATGATCGTACCGGTAGTCGTCATAGCCATTGTCCTGGAACGCTACATTGCGCGCGGGCTGCTGGTCGGGGCTATCAAGGGTTAACCGAGGTGCTGTGTCCTCAAACCACTACATCCTCGCCCACGATCTGGGCACCACGGGCAACAAGGCTAGTCTCTTCGACGAACGGGGACAGCCAGTAGCCAGCGCCTTCGCCGGCTACGAGACGGCACATCCACGTCCCGGCTGGGCCGAGCAGGACGCCACCGACTGGTGGCGGGCAGTGCGGGATTCGACGCGGGAACTGCTCAGTGCCAGCACTGTCGCACCGGGCGACATCGCCGTCGTCAGCTTCAGCGGGATGATGAACGGCGCGCTGGCGGTGGATGCTGCGGGTGTGCCCTTGCGCTCGGCCATCATCTGGGCCGACCAGCGGGCTACCGCCGAGGCAGAGTTCCTGGCCGAACGATGCGGCTTTGAGCAGGTCTACCGCCGCACCGGCCATCGTGCTGGCGCCTCCTACACCGCGGCCAAGATGCTGTGGATCCAGCGCCGTCAGCCAGAACTCTACGCCCGCGCCCATCAGTTCCTGCAGGCCAAAGACTACGCCGCTTACAAGCTGAGCGGCATCTTCGCCACCGATTATTCTGATGCCTCGGGCACCGACCTCTTCGACCTGGAGCGGCGCGATTGGGCGCTGGACATCATCGAGGCGGTGGGACTGGACGCACAGAAGCTCCCACCAGCGTATCCTTCCAGCACAGTCATCGGCAAAGTGACTCCGCAGGCAGCAGGTGAAACTGGCCTGCTGGCCGGCACGCCGCTGGTCATCGGCGGCGGCGACGGGGCCTGCGCTACGGTGGGGGCCGGGTCTGTGTGTCCAGGGGAGGCCTACAATTACGTTGGCTCCTCGTCCTGGATCGCTGTGACCGCCGAACAGCCCCTCTACGATCCCCAGATGCGCACCTTCACCTTCGCCCACCTGGACCCAGTGCTCTATTTCCCCACGGGCACCATGCAGTGTGCCGGTGGCTCCTTCGACTGGCTGGAGCGGCTGCTGCGGGGCGAGGGGGACGCCCCGCTGTACGAGGAACTGAGCGCGGCTGCGGCGGGCGTCGAGCCGGGGGCCCGCGGCCTCCTCTTCCTGCCCTACCTCATCGGCGAGCGCAGCCCGCATTGGAATCCGCTGGCGCGGGGCGCGTTTGTGGGGCTCACCATGTCGCACGGGCGAGCCGAGATGGCCCGCGCCGTCCTGGAAGGTGTGGCCTTCAATTTGAAGATGATCCTCGACGCCTTTCTGGAGCAGGGGGCGGAGATCGAGGCCATGCGGCTCATCGGCGGCGGCGCTCGCAGCGCGCTCTGGCGGCAGATCCTGGCCGACGTCTACGGGCTGCCCATCCTGCGGCCCGCGCTGCTGGCCGAGGCGACCGCGCTGGGCGCAGCCATCGCCGGCGGCGTGGGCGTGGGCCTCTTCCCGGACTTCAGCGTGGCCCACGAGATCGTTCAGGTCGAGGAAGCCGAGCGGCCCAACCCCACCGACAGCCAACGTTACGCCGCCCTTTACAGCCTCTTCCAGCAAACCTACACCGTTCTGGAACCGATCTTTGAACAATTAAGCAGACCCTAAGAGCGTGTCTAAAAATTTCCAAGCACGTCAAATCGGGGGGACGGGAAGAACTGTCAATGGATTCGAAGATCGGATTGAACGGACTGGGTGCTACACATGTGCGATTTCTGTTCAATCTGTTCCGAAAATCTGTTGACAGTAATCCGCTCTCATCATCCCCCTGCTTTGGGGTGCTATGGAAAATTCTGGCTCAAAAAGCTCCGGAGTCCGCAACTTGTTGCGGGATGGCCTGGACAAAGTGGTAATTAGCCAGTCGGAGCGCCCCCGAACAAGTTCGGGACTCCTCTTACATCACTCCGGCGATCTTTAAGACACCCTCTAACGGTTTCTGGAAACCCTTAGGGTCTGTATGGGAGGGAGGAGATATGCCAAGAGAAGTAACCATCCATCTACAGCCCGCTTTCTTCGGTGAGAAGGAAAAGGTCCTGGTCGAACATGGTCCGCTATCAGCCAGCACGTTTCGCTACGACAGCGGTGTGGGCGCCCTCCGGCTCAAGAACGAGCGGGGCCAGCTTGTACTGTTGCCTTTCCAGGGACAGCAAATCTGGTCAGCGGAGCTCGGTGGGCGGAACCTGACTATGAAATCCATGTTCGCAGAGCCTCGCCCCACCCGCGAGTACCTGGAAACCTACGGCGGCTTTTTACTTCACTGCGGGGCAACGGCGATGGGGGTACCTTCTAAAGAGGATGCCCATCCCTTGCACGGCGAATTGCCCAATGCCCCGTATCAGCAGGCCCACCTGGTCGTCGGCCAGGATGAGAAAGGGGCCTACATCGGCCTGGGCGGCCAATATCAGCACACGGTTGCCTTCACCCACAATTACGTTGCCGAGCCGTTGGTTAAGCTGTATGCCGGCTCCACATTGTTCGATGTGACGATGACCATCACCAACCTGAAGCATTCCGACATGGAGTTGATGTACCTGGCTCACGTCAACTTCAGGCCGGTGGACAATGGGCGGCTGGTCTACAGTGCCCCCTGCACGCCTGAGCACGTGCGGGTGCGAAAGAGCATCCCGTCTCACATCCGGCCTCTCCCTGGTTATGCGGAGTTCATCGAGGAGCTGGGCCGTCATCCCGAAAAGCACAACCTGTTGGCGCCAGGCCTGCTGTTTGACCCGGAGGTGGTCTTCTTCGTAGATTATCTGGCCGACGAAGAGGGTTGGGCACACAGCATGCAGGTGCACCCCGATTCCTTCGGCAAGCCTCAGGACAGGGGCAGCGCCGATTACATTCGCCATCGTCCTGAACAGTTGGATAAGGGCATCCGCTGGATCTCGCGCACCGCAGATCAGGAAGCGCTGGGGATCGTCCTGCCCGCCACGGCTGAGCCGGAGGGCTATCTGGCCGAGAAGGCCAAGGGGAACATAAAGATCATTCCCGCCCAAGGTGAATTTCGCTGCCAGATGGAGATGGGCACGCTAGCGCCGGCCGAGGCAAAACGTATGGAGGAAAAGATCGCCCAAATTCAGTACACCACAATTGATGGCGAGCCCCCGTTCGGCAGTACAACTGCCTCACATCGGTGGAGTATGGAGGAAAAGATCACCCCAATTGTGGCAGGCTAATCGCCATCCGCTCAATCTGTTCCAGAAATCCGTTGACAGCATGCCCCGTGTAAAAAATGCAAAACTGCTGATTAATCCACTGAAGGAGAACACAAAAATGGCTAAAGTTAAAGACGTAAAAGTTAATCCCTCTCAAAATCGCTTAGTTGGTGACATGCCCAAGATCGGCATCCGCCCCACCATTGACGGCCGGCTGGGAGGGGTCAGGGAGTCGCTGGAAGGCCAGACCATGGCCCTGGCCCAGGCGGTGGCCGAGTTTCTTACGGCGAACCTGCGCCACGCCAATGGCCTGCCGGTGGAGTGTGTCATCGCCGACACCTGTATCGGCGGTGTGACTGAGGCCGCCCAGGCCGCCGAAAAGTTCGCCAAGTCGGGGGTGGGCGTCTCCCTGACCGTAACGCCCTGCTGGTGCTACGGCTCGGAGACGATGGACATGGACCCCTACGTCCCCAAAGCGGTGTGGGGCTTTAACGGCACCGAACGCCCTGGCGCGGTCTACCTGGCGGCGGTCCTGGCGGCGCACAATCAAAAGGGGCTGCCGGCCTTCAGCATCTACGGCCGCGACGTCCAGGATGCGGGGGACACCTCGATTCCGGCCGACGTGCAAGAGAAGCTGCTGCAATTCGCCAAGGCCGGCCTGGCCGTAGCGACGATGCGCGGCAAATCCTACCTCTCGATGGGCGGCGTGTCCATGGGCATCGCTGGCTCCATCGTGGATCAGACCTTCTTTGAGGCCTACCTTGCCATGCGGGTGGAAACGGTGGACATGACCGAATTTATCCGCCGCATCGAGGAGGGGATCTACGACCAGGAAGAATTCGAGCGGGCCTTAAAGTGGGTGAAGGAGAATTGCAAAGAAGGAAAGGAGTACAATCCCCCACACGCCCAGCGCAGCCGGGCGCAGAAGGACCAGGATTGGGAGTTCGTGGTCAAGATGACCATGATCGCCCGTGACTTGATGATAGGCAACCCCCGGCTGGCAGCGTTGGGCTTCGGCGAGGAGGCCCTGGGGCACAACGCCATCGCCTCGGGCTTCCAGGGGCAGCGACAGTGGACCGACCACTTCCCCAACGGCGACTTCCTGGAGGCGATTCTCAATTCCTCCTTTGACTGGAATGGCATTCGGGAGCCCTTCGTCGTGGCCACCGAAAACGACTGCCTCAACGGGGTGGCCATGCTCTTTGGGCACCTGTTGACCAACACCGCCCAGGTCTTCGCCGATGTGAGGACCTACTGGAGCCCGGCAGCGATCAAGCGGGTGACCGGCTACGAACTGACCGGCCTGGCGGCGGGTGGGATCATCCACCTGATCAACTCCGGCTCTGCCACCCTGGACGCCACCGGCCGGCAGACCATTGACGGTCAGTCGGCCATGAAACCCTTCTGGGAGATCACCCCCGAGGAGGTCGGGAAGTGCCTCGACGCGACCACCTGGTATGCGGCGATCACGGAGTACTTTCGAGGAGGCGGGTTCTCGTCGAGCTTCCTGACCGTCGGCGGCATGGCGGTCACCATGTCTCGGATCAACCTGGTCAAGGGGCTGGGACCGGTGCTGCAGATTGCGGAAGGGTACACGGTGGACCTGCCACAGGATGTGCACCACGCCCTGGACGAGCGCACCAACCCCACCTGGCCAACCCATTGGTTTGTCCCTAACCCGACCGGTAGCGGGCCTTTCCGGGACGTCTACGCGGTGATGTACAACTGGGGAGCCAACCACGGGGCGCTCAGTTATGGGCACATCGGCGCTGACCTGATCACGTTGGCCTCCATGCTGCGCATACCGGTCTACATGCACAACGTGCCTGAGGAGAGGATCTTCCGGCCCAGTGCCTGGACCGCTTTTGGGGCGATGGACCCGCAGGGTGCCGACTTCAGGGCCTGTGCCAATTTTGGGCCGCTGTATGGCCGGTATTAGCAGATAGACATCTTGAAGGAGTAGCCGCCTGCAATGTCTAATCAACTCGAGTTCCTGGCCCTCGATCTGGGCGCGGAGAGTGGTCGCGCGGTGCTGGGTCAGTTCGATGGGGAGAGGCTCAGGCTTTCGGAAGTACATCGGTTCCCCAATGGCCCGGTGCGCTTGCCCGATGGCCTGCACTGGGACGTGCTGCGTCTGTGGACGGAGATAAAACGTGGCCTGACCCTGGCTGTCCAGGAGCACAGAGCCGACCTGGCGGGCGTTGGCCTGGACACGTGGGGGGTGGATTTCGGCCTGCTCGACCGGGACGGCGCGCTGATCTCGAATCCCTACCACTATCGCGACAGCCGCACCGATGGCATGCTCGAAGAGGCCTTCCGCCGCGTGCCCCGTGAGGAGATCTTCGAGCAAACCGGCATTCAGTTCATGCAGCTCAATAGCCTCTATCAGTTGCTGGCGATGGTCGTCGGCCGCTCGCCAGCCCTCGACATCGCCGAGACCTTCCTGACCATGCCCGACCTGTTCAATTACTGGCTCAGCGGGCGCAAGGTGTGCGAATTCAGCATCGCCACCACCACCCAGTGCTACGACCCGCGCCTTCCCCCCCCTGATGAGGGGGGGGGCAGGGGGGGGTGGGCCATCCCGCTGCTCGAAAAGATGGGCATCCCCACCCACATCTTCCCCGAGATCGTGCCACCCGGGACCGTCCTGGGCGAGCTGTTGCCGACGGTGGCTGAGGAGGTCGGGGTTAGCGGCCTGCCGGTCATCGCCCCCGCCTGCCACGACACTGGCTGCGCAGTGGCAGCCGTCCCCGCCGAAGGATCGGACTTCGCCTACATCAGCTCCGGCACGTGGTCGTTGATGGGCGCTGAGCTGTCGGAGCCTATCATCAACGAGCAAAGCCTGGCCTTCGACCTTACCAACGAGGGGGGCGTGGGTGGCACCTTCCGCTTCTTGAAGAACATTACCGGGCTGTGGCTGGTACAGGAGTGCCGGCGCACGTGGGCGCGCCAGGGCGAGGAATTCTCGTACGACGATTTGACCCAGATGGCGGCTCAGGCCACCCCTTTGCAATCTATCGTTGACCCCGACTATCCTGAGTTTCTCAAGCCCGGCGACATGCCGGCGCGCATCCGTGCCTTTTGCCATAAGACGGATCAGCCCGTGCCGCAGAGCAAGGGAGAGGTGATTCGCTGCGCCCTGGAGAGCCTGGCCCTCAAGTACCGCTGGGTATTGGAGCGGCTGGAGGAGATATTGGGCCGTCGCCTGGAACCGATCCACATCGTGGGGGGCGGGACGCAGAACTGGCTGCTCAACCAGCTCGCCGCCGACGCCACTGGTCGGCGGGTGGTGACCGGCCCTGTCGAGGCCACGGCGGCGGGCAACGTCATCACCCAGATGATGGCCCTGGGGCACATCGCCTCGCTGGCGGAGGGGCGGCGGATCGTGCGCCATTCCTTCGACGTTGTCACCTACGAGCCTGCTGGTGGGGCCGAGTGGGACGGGGCCTATGGCCGCTTCCTGGCCATGATGGAGCAGCTTGGCTAGTGAGCCATAATGCAATCTAACTAAGCTCGAGGCTACGAATGAGTAGCCCGCAGGGCTTGACTACTACGGCCCGATGCCTTTAGCCATCGGGCTTTTCTGTTACCAAGGCTAAATGGTCTCAAATTCCTTTTCATTTGCTTGCAAAAGGTCTTGACATCAGAAGGGAAAGATGATATAATATAAACAAATGACAAATAAAGAAAACAAACGAAAGCAAACTAGTAGACAACAGATGAGCTTCTTCCCTGAGGAGAGACTAGATCGGATCGCTTCCTTGGTGGTGGAGAAACGGCGGGTCTCGGTTGCCGAGCTCAGCTCGCTATTCAATGTCTCCAGGGTCACCATTCGCCATGACCTGGGTGAGTTGGAGCGGCGGGGACTGCTGGTGCGCACCCACGGGGGAGCGTTGGCCATTGACCAGAATACTAAGAGAGCCGAACTCTCCTTCGATGTTCGTGAGCAACTGCAACGAAGGGAGAAAGGTCGCATCGGTCAGGCGGCGGCCAGCCTGGTCCATGACGGCGATACCATCGCCCTCGATGCTAGCACCACGGCCCTGCAAGTCGCCAGGCAGATCAAAGATCGGCGGGAATTGACGGTCGTTACCAACGGCATCCGTATCGCCCTGGAGTTCATGGATAGCCCCCACATCACCGTGGTCATGCCGGGGGGCATCCTGCGCCGTGATGCCGTCTCCCTGGTGGGGGAGCTGGGCGAGGAGGTGCTGGCCAAGTTCAACGTGCAGCGGGGTTTCTTCGGGGCCAAGGGGATCACCCTGGAGGAGGGGCTGACCGATGTAGACAGCCGCGAGGTGCATCTGAAGCGGGCCATGGTTCACGCAGCCAAGGAGGTGATTGCCATCGTTGACCACACCAAGTGGGGAAAGGTGGCTTTCGCCTCCTTTGCCTTTGTGGACGAGGTAGACGAGGTCATCACCGACGACGGGGCCCCGCCTGACCTCGTCGCCGCGCTCCGCCAACGCGGGGTGGAGGTGCTCCTCGTCTGAGGGGCGTCTCCAGTTTGACCTCTACCGAGCAAGGGAATCGTCATGTCCGATTACATCTTGGAATTGCAGGAGATCAGCAAGAGCTTCCCTGGCGTGCAGGCCCTGGATGGAGTAGACTTCAACCTTCGCGCCGGTGAAGTGCACGCCCTGGTGGGGGAGAACGGTGCCGGAAAGTCCACCCTCATCAAGGTGGTCTCCGGAGTCCATCAGCCGGACGCGGGTGAGATCCAGTTCCAGGGGCGGTCGGTGACCTTCGCCAACCCTCTCATCGCTCAACAACACGGCATCGCCGCCATCTACCAGGAGCCGACCCTTTTCCCTGACCTTGACGTGGCTGAGAACATCTTCATGGGCCGTCAGCCGTTGCAGCCCGTGACCCGGCGGATCAACCGGAGGCAGATGTACGAGGAGGCGGGGAAGCTGTTGCGTTCGCTGGGGATGAACCTCGATCCCCACACCAGGGTGCGCGGGCTGAGTTTCGCTGACCAGCAGATGGTGGAGATTGCCAAGGCGCTCTCGGTTAATGCCCAGGTGTTGATCATGGATGAGCCGACCTCCGCGCTCACCCTGCGCGAGGTTGCCAATCTCTTTCGTATTGCTCGGCAGTTGCGCGACGCAGGCACGGCCATCGCCTTCATCTCCCACCGCCTGGAGGAGGCGTTTGAGCTGGCCGACCGGATCACCGTCCTGCGCGACGGGCATTACATCGGCACACGCGCGGTGCATGATGTTACGCTGGACGAGGTGATCCACATGATGGTCGGCCGTACCTTAGATAACATGTTCCCGAAGCAGGAGGTAGAACAGGGTGAGGTGATGCTGCGGGTGGATGGTTTGACGAAGGAGGGGCTGTTCTACGATGTCTCCTTCGAGCTTCACCGTGGTGAGATCCTCGGCCTGGCCGGGTTAGTGGGAGCAGGGCGCACTGAGGTCGCGCGCGCCATCTTCGGGGTGGAGCCTGCTGATCGGGGCATCATCTGGTTGAACGGCCACGAGGCACACATCAGAAGCCCCAAGGACGCGCTGGCACTGGGCATTGCCTACCTTCCCGAGAATCGGCAGCAGCATGGGCTGGTATTGCCAATGAACATCACTCAGAATGTAACCCTACCCATCCTGCGCGAGTTCGCCCGCCTGGGCTGGGTGGACCGGGTCGCTGAGCAGCGGGCCGCGCAGAGCTTTGCTGAACGCCTGGACGTACGCGCGGCAGGACTGTGGCAGAAGGTGCGGGAGCTATCCGGCGGCAACCAGCAGAAAGTTGTGTTGGCCAAATGGCTGGCTGCGCGCCCCCAAATCCTGATCCTTGATGAGCCGACGCGGGGGATTGACGTGGGGACCAAAGCTGCGGTCCACCAGTTGATGAGCACCTTGGTGGCGCAGGGGTTTGCCATCCTGATGATCTCCTCGGAGTTGCCCGAGATCCTGGGCATGAGCGACCGGATCGTGGTCATGTATGAGGGGCGCGTGACCGGGCGCTTTACTCGCGCTGAGGCCACCCAGGAGAAGATCATAGCCGCCGCGACAGCCAGCGCCCCCATCGCTGAAAACACTGAAATTCAGTGCTTATGAAAGGACAACGAGATGGCAAGTTCAACTGACCAGACATCTCGCCGCAGTCTGTTCTCGCTGGTCGCGGGCGTCCGTGAGACCGGCATCTTCGCCTTCATCGTTTTGCTCATCGCGATAGTGAGTTTGCGGAGCCCCTACTTCCTCACCGTGGAAAACTTCCGCGACATCCTGCTGGACACTGCAGTGCTGATCATCGTCGCCATCGGCCAGACGATGGTCATCCTCACCCGCAGCATTGATCTCTCCGTCGCCTCAGGCCTTGCCCTGTCGGGCATGGTCGTGGGCATGACGGTGAGCAGCCATTGGGGCCTGCCGCCACTGGTGGCGCTGCTGATGGGGATTGGCATCGGCATTGCCCTGGGAGGATTCAATGGGTTGTTGGTGACGAAGGGGCACGTCCCGCCCATCATCGCCACCCTGGGCACGTTGAGCATCTACCGTGGGTTGACCTTTGTCGTCAGCGGGGGGGCATGGGTGGATGCTGCTGAGATGCCGGACAGCTTCAAGTGGCTGGCCAGGGACACCACGCTGTGGGTCCCCAACCTGGTGCTCTTTGCCGCCATCGTCGCCATCGTCTTCTACTACTTCCTCAACCACACGCGGACCGGGCGTGAGATCTACGCCGTGGGCAGCAACCCTGACGCGGCCCGGGTGGCGGGCATACCTGTTGACCGCATCGTCTTTCTGGTGTACGTGTTGTCCGGTGTGCTTTTCGGCATGGCCGGGGTGCTGTGGGTGTCGCGCTACGCCTCGGCGCAAAGCGATTCGGCCATGGGGTTTGAACTGCAGACGGTGGCGGCGGCGGTGATCGGGGGGGTGAATATCTTCGGCGGCTCCGGGACCATCCCCGGGGTGCTGCTGGGCTCGCTCCTTTTGGGCATCATCATCAATGCTCTCAACCTGGTGCGGATATCCCCCTTCTGGAAACTGGCTGTGCAGGGGCTCATTATTCTCCTCGCTGTAGTGTCCGACGTGCTGATCTCGCGACGGCTACAACGGGCGCTAACTTTGCGGAGGGCAGGGTGATTTTCAAGAGAGGAACATCGCAGAGACGACTCACACTGGTTGCCACGTTCCTGCGTTGGGAGTGGTTGCTGATTTTGCTGTTTGCCGCTGCTTTTATAGTCAACGCTTTGCTCTCCCCCTACTTCCTTGACACCCGCAACCTGTTCGACATGACCTTCATCTTTATGGAGAAGAGCATCATTGCTCTGCCCATGGCGTTCATCATTATCAGCGGCAACATTGACCTGTCGGTGGCCTCGACTTTGGCCATGTCTGCCGTATTGATGGCGACGCGCTTCCAGGCAGGCTGGAACATCTGGCTGGCGGTGCTCTTTGGGTTGGCCGTTGGTGCGCTGGGTGGGTTGCTCAACGGGATGATGGTTGCCAAAATGCGCCTCCCTTCGCTGGTGGTGACGCTGGGCACCTACGCCCTCTATCGGGGCATAGCCTTCGTGGTCCTGGGAGACCGCGCGGTGACCGGTTTTCCGTCGCAGTTCCTCCATCTTGGTCAGGGGTACGTGGGCGACACGCCGGTGCCAGTGCCACTGGTCATCTTCGCGGTGCTGGCCATACTGTTTGTCCTGCTGCTCCACCGATCGACTTTTGGGCGCTTTGTCTACGCTATGGGCAACAACGAAGAGGCCTGTCGCTATTCCGGTGTCGCCGTTGACCGTATCAAGATCCTTCTCTTTACCCTTTCTGGGCTGATGTCGGCGCTGGCAGCGATCTTTCTCACCGCCCGCTTCAATAGCACCCGCCCCAACATCGCTGCAGGCTTCGAGTTAGAGGTGATTACGGCAGTGCTGCTAGGCGGGGTGAGCATCTTTGGTGGCGAGGGGACAATGCCCGGTGTAGTATTGGCACTCTTTCTCATAGGCTTGGTATCTCGTGGGATGAGGTTAAAGAACATAGCAGGCGAGATCCAGACCATTGTGATCGGCTCGCTCTTGATCCTGGCGATCCTGCTGCCGCAGTTGCTGCGGCGTCTGACACCCCGTGTGAGGGCCTAGCATGAGGTCAGGGAATCAGTGATCAGGGAATCATTGATCAGGCATGACCCTGATTCCCTGCTGGAAAGGGGGTGATGTGTAGCCACGGTTTGGTGCAGGGGCAAGCACAATTGATGGCGAGGAGTTGCCCTCCGAGCCCCCGTTCGGCAGTACAACTGCCTCACATCGGTGGAGCTTTGCCCCCAGGGGGGAGCGTGTTTTGAAGCTCCTTGAAGTGTGCCCTTGCTGGCTGCGGTGCCAGCAGGGGGGAGATCAAAATTCCTGAATTAGGAGGAAAGGAAAATGAGAGCCAAACTGTTTACCTTATTGATTGTTGCGGCTGTGGTTCTTGCCGCATGTGCTCCGGCGGCCACGCCAACATCTCCGCCGGCCAAGAAGGGCTTTAAGATCGCCATGGTGGTCAAGAACCTGGGCAACCCGTTCTTCGAGGCGGCCAAAAAGGGCTGCGAAGAGGCGGCCAAGGAACTGGGCGATGAGTGCATCTTCCAGGGCCCGGCCACGCCGACCGCCGAAGGGCAGATCGAGATCATTGACGCCCTGATTGCTCAGAAGGTGGACGTCATTGCCATAACCGTCAATGATCCCGATGCGCTGGTGCCCGTGTGCAAGAAGGCCATGGACGCCGGGATCAAGGTCGTAACCTGGGACTCGGCTGTTGCCCCAGGGGGCCGGCAGATTTTCGTCAACCAGGCCGACATGGAGCAGATCGGTCGCATCGAGGTGCAGATGCTGGGGGAGATGCTCGACTACCAGGGGCAGATTGCCGTCCTCAGCGCGGCCTCGACCATGGCCAACCAGAACACCTGGATCGAGTGGATGAAGGAGGAATTGAAGGACCCCAAGTACAAGGACATGGAGCTCGTGACCATTGTCTACGGCGATGACCTGCGCGAGAAGAGCTACACCGAAGCGCAGGGTCTCTTCAAGTCCTACCCTGATCTCAAGGGCATCATCTCACCGACGACCGTGGGCATCGCGGCCACCGGCCGGGCACTCACTGACGCCGGGCTGTGCGGGAAGATCGCCCTGACTGGCCTGGGCCTGCCCAGCGAGATGGCTGAGTACATCAAGAGCGGCTGCTGCAAGGAGATGGCCCTCTGGAACCCCATCGAATTGGGCTACATGGCCACCTACGTCTCGCACCTGATGGCCAGTGGCGAGATCACGGGCAAGCCTGGCGAGAAGCTCACGGCGGGTAAGCTAGGCGGGCGCACTATCGTGGACGACGGGGCTGGCGGTGGCATGGTCCTGCTGGGGCCGCCCTTTAAGTTCAATGCCGAAAACATTGACGATTGGAAGGACGTGTACTAGACCCCGCCCGGCCAGGATTCGGGGGAGGAATACCATCTCCTCCCCCGAATTCAAGACCCTTGGAGGGCCACAGCATATCCGGGACTACACAGAGGGGGAAGGAGGGTGTCCCCCTCCCTCTTTTTGCGCTGGCAATGCGCTTGTAAACAGGAGGAGGGAGCGAGGGAGCTGGCTTTGACGATGACTTGACCGTCAGCTTACTCTGGTGTACAATCGTGCCAGACTCCCCATTTGTGGAGCGGAGGAAACAATGATGAGCAACCACCCTACAGATAAGCAGATCCAAGACGCCTACAGATTGGCGAAAGAACGGTACGCTATGCTCAGCGTGGACACCGAGCAGGCACTGGATACCCTGGCGCATACCCCCATCAGCCTGCATTGTTGGCAGGGCGACGATGTGCGCGGCTTCGAGTCGCCCGATGTCGAGTTGGGTGGTGGTCTGGCGGCGACGGGCAACTATCCCGGCCGGGCTCGCAACGCCAACGAATTGCGCCGCGATCTGGACAAGGCCTACAGCCTGATCCCTGGCACGCATCGTCTCAATTTACATTCAATCTACGCCGAGACCGGTGGGCAGAAAATCGAGCGCAACGAGCTAGGGCCTGAGCACTTCTCCGCCTGGATCGCCTGGGCCAAAGAAAAAGGCCACGGGATAGACTTCAACCCCACCTGTTTCTCGCACCCGATGGCCGAAAGCGGCTTTACCCTATCCAGTTATGACGAGGGCATCCGCCGGTTCTGGATCGAGCACTGTATCGCCTGCCGCAAGATCGGTGAGCATGTCGGGCGTGAGCTCGGCACGCCGTGCGTGACCAACATCTGGGTCCCGGATGGCTTCAAGGACGTTCCCGTTGACCGCAAGACGCCCCGTATGCTGCTCAAAGATTCTCTGGACAATATCCTGGCCGAAAAGATTGACCCCAGGTACAACCTTGATTCAGTTGAGTCCAAGCTCTTCGGCATTGGCTCTGAAAGTTACGTGGTCGGCTCGCACGAGTTCTACCTGGGCTACGCCATCGCCAACCACATCCTCCTGTGCCTGGATAGCGGGCACTTCCATCCCACGGAGGTGATCTCCGATAAGCTCTCCTCAGTCCTGATGTTCCTGGATGAGGTGCTGTTGCACGTCAGCCGGGGGGTGCGCTGGGACAGCGACCACGTGGTCATCCTCTCGGACGAGCTACAGGCCCTGGCGCAGGAGATCGTGCGCGGCGATTTCCTGCCCCGCGTGTGCATCGGGCTGGACTTCTTCGACGCCAGCATCAACCGCGTGGCAGCGTGGGTCATCGGTGCCCGCAATACCATGCGAGCTCTGCTGATGGCCCTGCTGGAGCCAATCGATCATCTGCGAGAACTGGAAGTATCGGGCGACTACACGGCTCGCTTGGCGTTGCTCGAAGAGCTCAAGGGGCTGCCCTTTGGGGCAGTGTGGGACTACTTCTGCCTGCAGCAGGGTGTTCCTGTGGGGATTGGTTTCATGGACGAGATTCGAGAATATGAAAAGCGGGAGCTTTCGAAGCGGACTTAGGAGCCCAATGTGGGGCCACATTCATCTCAAACAAATGGGGTGATCCTATGTCGAACAATATTCTGGCGCAACTCGTCACTATGTCGAACAACCTGGGCGACCCCGCCCTGGACTACGTGATTCTGGGGGAGGGCAACACCTCGGCCCGCGCCAATGCCGACACATTCTGGGCGAAGGCTAGCGGCGCGGAGTTGCGCACCATCAAGGCCATCGGCTTTGTGCAGGTGCGCTTCGACCGCGTGCTGGCTTTGCTGGATGAAGGCGACCTCAATGATGACGCCATCAAGGAAGGATTGGAGGCAGCCAAGGTAGACCCAGCCGTGACGGCTCGCCCATCGGTGGAGACCGTGCTGCACGCTCTGGCTCTTAAACTGGAGGGCGTCAATTTCGTTGGACACACCCATCCTACAGCCGTCAACGCCCTCCTCTGTTCACAGAAAGTCGAGGAAGCAATCGCCGGGCGGCTCTTCCCCGACGAGATCGTCTACTGTGGCCCAGCCCCAGTCTATATACCCTACACGGATCCTGGCGTGCCTCTGGCCTGGGCGATGCGCCAGGCCCTGGCCGATTACCAGGCAGAGCACGGCCAGCCGCCCAAGGTGATCCTGATGCAGAACCACGGCCTGCTCGCCCTGGGTAAGACAGCGTTGGAGGTCGAAAACATCACGGCCATGTACACCAAGGCAGCCCGGGTGCTGCTGGGGACCTATGCACTCGGCGGGCCTCACTTTCTCAGTCCGGTAGCCGCAGCGCGCATCCATACCCGTCCGGATGAGCAATACCGCCGCAAGAAGTGGGGCAGCCAATGAAAGAACCTCGTACGATTCGTGCAGCGCGGCTGCACGGCATCCGCGACCTGAGGCTGGAGAACCTGCCACGACCCACACCTGGCCCCGGCGAGGTGCTCTTGAAAGTGGCCTCAGTGGGTATTTGTGGCTCAGACGTCCACTACTACCTGGAAGGCCGCATCGGCAACCAGGTGGTGACCGCACCCATCATCATGGGACACGAGTTCTCGGCCTGGGTCGCTGATTTTGGCGAGGGGGTGGAAGGTCTGGAAATTGGGCAACTGGTTGCCGTCGAGCCGGCCATCTCCTGCGGGGAGTGCGAATCCTGCCGGCACGGGCATCCCAACCTGTGCCCGAGCGTTCGCTTTTGCAGTACACCGCCGGTGGATGGCGTCTTTGCCGAGTACACCGTCATGCCTGCCAGGAACTGCTTTCCCTTGCCACAAGGACTCAGCCCTGCGGAGGGCGCGATGCTGGAACCGTTGGGCGTCGCCATCCACGCCGTTGACCTGGCCCACCTGAAACCAGGGTATACCGTCGCCGTGCTGGGGGCCGGCCCCATCGGGCTGTTGATCGCAGCGGTGGTCAGGGCCTCTGGTGCCAGCGCGATCTACGTGACCGAACCACTGGCCTACCGGCGGCAATTCGCCCTGGACTACGTGGCCGATGCCGCGTTGAACCCTGATGATATCGTCGTTGTGGCCGAGATCATGCGGCTGACCGGCGGTCGCGGGGTGGACGTGGCTTTCGAGGCCGCTGGCGCACCGGAAACCCCGCAGCAAGCCGCTGCTTTGGCGCGGCCTGGGGGCAAGGTGATCGTGGCTGGCATTCCCGCCGACGACACCATGACCATGAACGCCTCCACCGTTCGCCACAAGGGTCTGACCATCAAGCTGGTGCGGCGCATGAAACACACCTACCCCCGCGCCATCCGCCTGGTGCAGACGGGCATGGTGGACGTCAAATCCCTGGTCACGCACACATTTCCCCTGGAACGCATCGCCGAGGCGTTGGAGATGGTCGCTGCTTACGACGACGGGGTGTTGCGAGCGATGATCCAGATTTCCAACGCATAAGAAACCAGGTTTTTCCGAAAAACCTGGTTTCTTGAAAGAGGAGGGGACCAATCAACCAGCGTATTGCTAGCTTGGAAACGAAACTCAACGATTTTGATCCGGTTGTCCGTGCCCAAGCCCTGGCAGAACTGGTCGCTTTGGCTCAGCGAGGCGCTGTTAGCCCTCCCTTCATCCCCCCCAACATTGGGGGGGAAAGAGGGGGGGCGGACGTGGCCAACATGCACTGTCACACCTTCTTCTCTTTCAACGCCTACGGTCACTCGCCCACCTCGCTGGCCTGGTTGGCCAAATGGCGCGGCTTCAAGCTGATGGGCATCGTGGACTTCGACGTGCTGGATGGCGTGGATGAGTTCCTCGACGCCTGCGAACTGGTCGGGGTGCGCGGCAGTGCAGGGATAGAAACCCGGCTGTTTCTCCCCGAGTTTGCCACCCGCGAGATCAACTCGCCGGGCGAGCCGGGCGTTTTGTACCACATGGGCATTGGGTTTACCACCAGCCGGGTGCCCGAAACGGTGGCCAACATCCTGGCGGATCTCCGCCAGCGGGCTGCGCGGCGCAACCGGGTTGTGGTAGAGCGCGTCAACGCTTACCTTGATCCGGTCGCGATTGACTACGAACGAGACGTATTGCCTCTCACACCAGCGGGGACCGCCACCGAACGCCACATCGTCGTAGCTTACATACGAGCCGCGGAGCGCATCGTCCCCAACGTGGTTGAATTCTGGGCCGACAAACTGAACGTCGAGCCTGGTCGGGTAGCGACGCTCATGGACGACGCTCCCCAGCTTCAGGATCTGGTTCGTGCCAAATTGATGAAACGCGGCGGCATAGGGTACGTTCAGCCCGGTCCCGACACGTTCCCCACAGTGGACGAATTTCACAAACTGATTGTAGCGTGCGGTGCGCTACCTTGCGCTGCCTGGTTAGATGGCACCTCTGCTGGCGAGCAGGCCATTGAAGAGTTGCTAGCGCTTTTGATCAGCAAGGGCGTGGTTGCCCTCAACATCGTCCCCGACCGCAACTGGAACATCGCCGACCCTGAGATGCGTCGCCTCAAGGTGCAAAACCTGTACCACGTCGTCCGGCTGGCGCAGGAATTGGCCCTGCCGCTGAACGTCGGCACCGAGATGAACAGCTTCGGACAGAAGCTGGTGGACGATTTTGATGCTCCAGAACTGGCCCCCGTGCGCCAGGCGTTTCTGGACGGCGCGCATTTCATTTACGGGCACACCGTCCTCCAGCGCGCGCTGGGGTTGGGCTATCACAGCGAGTGGGCGCAGACGCATTTGCCCTCGCGGCGTGAGCGCAACGATTTCTACACCAAGGTGGGATACCAGGTATCGCCGGACAGGGCCAGCATGGCCCGGCTAAAGCAACTTGCCCTGAGCAGTGACCCCAGCTTGTCGAAGGGCCCAGCAAAGATTCTTTCGGCCTTACCCGCTTCACCATCGTCGAGCGCAAGCCGCAGATCATTCGCCAGGTCATCGAAGACAACGACTACCCGTCGCACATCGGGGGGGCGCTGGAGCTGAGGGAGCTTGGGCGCTCTAACCTGGTCATCCTGAAGGGGGACGTGAACTATCGGCGGCTGCTGGACGACCGCCACTGGCCACACACCATGCGCCTGGAGGAGGTGGGCGACTATTTCCCCCTGCCGTTCCTGGTGCTGCGCACGCTGAGGTGTCCCGACCTACGGCGATACAGTAGGTCTTGCCGTCCTTGGTCACATCCTGCCAGTCGTGAGATTGGTCCTTGGCCTCTCGAACGTAGTTACACAAATTCTCGGGAGGAATGGATGAAGTCGATCTGCCGCTCAGTCTTGAGGGCGTACAGGTCAGCGCCGTCATAGAAGCCTCGGCCAATCAACAGCCCCCTGAGGGTACGAGGACCGAGAATCACGTCAGTGTCGTTCAAGAGTTGGACCAAAATCTCTCGATCGTCCACATTGCCCAGGGCCACTACGACACAAAAGATGATGTAGAGGGTCGGTCTTCTCCTCGATAGCTAACACCTCGGTCATGATCTGGGGCACTCGCATCTCCTCCAGCTCTTGGGCCATCATTCACCTCCAAGTTCGTTGGATGGCCCATAAAAACCACATCTTCGTCATTTTGTCAAGTCCGAATGGCCTTAGCCTATATTTCGCACATTTCAAACCGAATAGAGAGCGAAGTTTGTCCTGTCACAGGGCATGAATGCCTCATCTGGGGCAGGTAGAGTGAAAGTTCGGCCTCGACGAGGCCGCTCCTGGTAGTATCA